>JACDJA010001586.1_pt1 | contig 18595 bp, 12 predicted proteins | sample 7449241 | NCBI WGS metagenome assembly JACDJA01 (sample SAMN14253289, study PRJNA609438) | sludge metagenome | isolation source: initial anaerobic sludge | collected 2018-12-20 | reverse complement strand
TTGCGAAGATCGAGGAAATTAATGCAGGACTGTCTGCGGCTGAAAAAAGACTTGAAGAACTCGGAGAATCAATTGTTACCCAATATGATGAGGTAGTATCACTTAGAGAAAACTTGGGCGATAAAATCGACTCTTTGACAAATCGCTTGGTGATTGTCGAAGAGTCTGTCGAGAGCGATATTGAGAACCTCGCAATTAACACTGAGCAACTGGAAGAAGTCTCTTCAGAGCTGAAGGAGCTTTCTGTTTACGTATCGGAGACAGCACTTTCTCAGATGGAGAAGGTGAGTTCAGTGACTGAAATACTGTCAGATGTTGAAGCGAGGCTGTTGGCAGCCGAGAGTTCGCTGTACGATATCGAAGAAATCAGAGCAAGATTGGCTGCCTCCGAATCAACGACAAGAAATCTGTCCGACAGAATGGATAATCTACGTGATACATTTTCCTCAGTCGAAAATACCATTTTAGACCTTGTGGAAAAGGTTGATAACCTAGAAGTCGGCGTTTTTGGAACGGGAACAATTAACATGGAAGAAGTCGAGACAGAGATACTCGAATTGCGGGAAATTGCCGACAGCCTTTCAAGAGGTTTTGTAAGATTCAACTCAGATCTGATAACTTTGAGAGAATCGATTCCTCCTGAAGGAGTATCTATAGAAGCCTTTGAAGAAACGCGTAGCGAGTTCACAGAAGAGATAACTACTATTTATGGCGATCTTGCTGAATTCAAGAGCTCCTTGACAGAGCTTGGTCTATCGTTCGGGCTCCTTCAAGATTCTCTTGAAACCGTTTCAGTAGACCTCGATAGTATGAAGGGAAACTTCGACGGATCAGTTGCTGCAATTGACAGCAATTTGAAGACAATCAAGAGACTTCAGGATGATCTGTCCGCAACTGAGGAAGAACTTATGAAAGCCAGAGAAGACCTCAGTTCACTATCCCAGGACTTGGAGGCAAGGGTCGTTTCCAGAGAAGAAATAATCGCTATCGCTGAAGAACTTGTGAATAAATCCAGAGAAGATACGGCACAAGAGATTGCTTCACTGAGAAGGACGAACAACATCTGGTTGACGGTCGCAGTGATTTCATCTCTGGCAGCTATCGTTCTCGGAATAATAAATATACTTCCTTGAAATTTGAGAAATCGAAATTTGAGAAATCGTTGCAGGGAGACGTTCTAAGAAAAATGAGTCCTACTGGAAAGACGCTTATAATTGTGGTCTTCTGTCTCATTTACTCTGCTGGTCTGGCTGTCTCACCATTTTCGGAGATCAGGGCATTTGCCGATTTAGTGGAACAGCTGTTTCTGGCTTCTAGAAGCAGCGAAGGCTTCGATTTAAAGAATCTTGAAGTCGATTCTTCGGGGAACCCGTTAATTGATTATAGATTCGAAGAAGATGTCATTTACTCTCGGGCTGGCGGAGAAACTCTCACAATGGATATTTATATTCCCAGCGATACAGATACGCCGAGACCCGGCGTACTGTACGTTCACGGTGGTGCTTGGATTACAGGCGATAAGAGAAGCGGTCCAGGAGTAGTTATTGTAAGCGAACTCATCAAAGCGGGCTTCATTGTCTTCTCTATAGATTACAGGCTTGCACCGAAGTGGAAGTTTCCTTCCCAGATAATTGATGTCAAGACGGCCGTGCGTTTTGCCAGAAAGCACTCTTCTGAATTCATGATAGATCCAGCCGTAATTGGAGCTTTTGGAACTAGTGCAGGGGCACACCTTGTAGCTCTAGCCGCCCTAACTGCCGACAAAGGGTTGTTTTCAAGTGACGAATTCTCTGATCAGAGTGAAGAATTGATCTGTGTTGTGGATTTGTATGGCCCTACCGATCTGGAAGCGCTATTCACGGGGATTGAGAAGGAGCTAGCCGAGTTGATTTTCGGCAGCGAAGAAGATGTGCTCAAGAAGGCTAGTCCTATCTCATATGTCAGAAGTGATTCCCCTTCCTTTCTTATAGTCCAGGGAGACAAAGATGCCGTTGTACCTCCCTATCAATCAGTACGATTGTTCGAGAAGCTCATAGACAAAGAGTGTAGTGCTGAGTTGATCATTGTAGAAAACGCCGGGCACGGATTAGTGCCCGACGGAGGAGAAGTAAGACCTTCAATTTTGGAAGTTGCAGAGAAGGTAGTTCATTTCTTCAAAAACGCTTTGCCTACCCAATAATTGCGGAAATATCCTCATCAACGGTCTTGATCGGCTTTATGTCAAAATTATCAACAAGTACCTTCAAGACATTAGGTGATACGAAAGCTGGCAGCACCGGCCCCAAACGAATGCCTTTTACACCCATGTATAGGAGCGCGAGAAGTACCGCGACGGCCTTCTGCTCATACCAGGCAATGTCATACTCGATCGGCAGATCATTGATATTCTCAAGGCCGAAAGCCTCCTTGAGTTTCAGAGCAGTCACTACCAACGAATATGAATCGTTGCACTGGCCTGCGTCTACGACTCTGGGGATGCCTCCGATATCGCCAAGGTCTAGCATGTTATACCTGTACTTTGCACAACCTGCGGTAAGTATTACCATATCTTTCGGAAGCTTCTCTGCCAGGTCTGTGTAATACTGTCTCTCCTTGGCGTGTCCGTCGCAACCGCCCATCACCACAAACTTCTTTATTGCTCCGGATTTAACCGCATCGATTATCTTGTCAGAGACTTTCGAAAGCTGGTCGTGAGCGAGACCGACAATAATACTCTTGCCGGGTCTTGCACCTATATCCCCTACCTCAAGAGCCTTTTCGATAATCGGGGAGAAATCCTTCTCTTTTCCATCAACTCTGTTTGGGATATGAGCCACTCCGGGCCAACCGACAAGACCTGTAGTAAATATCCTGTCCTTGTAAGATTCCCTAGGCTTCTGAATGCAGTTCGTGGTCATAAGAATTGGGCCCTGGAACTCTTCGAATTCCTTTTGCTGGTTATACCAGGAGGTACCAAAATTGCCCTTCAGGTGAGAGAACTTTTTCAATCCAGGATAAGCGTTGGCGGGAAGCATTTCACCGTGAGTGTAGATGTTTATTCCCTTTCCTTCGGTCTGTTTTAGAAGCTCTTCCAGATCAAGAAGATCATGTCCGCTGACGAGAATTCCCGGTCCCTCAACCGTGCCCGTAAAAACAGAAGTGATCTCTGGATTACCGTAACTGCCGGTATTTGCTTCATCCAACAGAGCCATTGCCTTCACTGCATATTCACCTGCTTTGAGAACCAGAGAAACATAATCATCAATCGTACGCGAATCATCCAGGCAGGCTGCAAGCGCTTCCTGAAGGAAGTCAAGTATTGAGCTGTCCGAATGTTTAAGAATATATGCGTGATCGGTATACGCAGCAATTCCTTTTAGTCCGTAGGTGAGAAGCTCCCTCAAGGAACGGATATCTTCGTCTGAAGTATCCAGTACGCCAACTTCCGCGCCCTTCATTTCGTAAACGTCAAGCCCACCGGAAAGCTTCCAGGTGCAGGCTTCGGGAACCAGATCATTGAAATCCCTTCCGTATTTCCTTCTGAAGCCATCTTTGAAGAGCCGTTCGATCCTCTCTCTTACTTCCAAGGCCCTGTCTATTTTTTTGCCAAGGCTCTCGGAATCAAAATCGACATTAGTGATCGTTGTAAACAAACCCTCGGCAATATAAAGACCTGTCTCCAAATCAGTTATTCCTATTTCTCTAGCTCTAACTCCCCAATATGAAGTTCCCTTCAGAATCCAAATTAGCAAATCCTGAAGATTTGCTACCTCTGGCTCTTTTCCACAAACACCTTTTACAGTGCAACCGGTTCCCTTCATCGTTTCGGAACACTGAAAACAGAACAAGCAAATCCCTCCTTCATCAACAAGAATATATTACAGTCAAGGTCGCCGCGTTATCGGTAACAATTGTTACACTGAGTGATAAATCAATAGTAGGTGAACTCTCTTGAGTAGATGAATTCTTCGGGAGGACTTGAACCGTCGAGAAATTCAGTTCTATGAAACTCCCGAACTGGATTGCCATTGTCATCCCTGGAGAGAATATCCACCCTCTTACGATACTCCGTTGCTTGCTCTTTGCCTTCTTTTCTGATTCTGACGATCATCCTCTCGCCAATAAGCGACCCATATGAATCATAGGAAAACTTACTTTCCACAACAATGTAAACGTCTGTTTCGAGTTCGAGGATATTTTCCCTGACTACTGAAAAGCTCTCAAGCTTTTTCCCATTCTCATCAAAGATAAGAGTGTTGGTCGAAACTCCGGTCTCCGTCAAAACTGAAAAGACAAGCGTTCTTTCTTCTGTATCATACCAGTAGCGTGTTCTTTCAAGTTCAATTCCTGATTCGTCAAAGGCAACCGCATCGTAGAAATCTCCATCATAGTAGATATCTACTCTCTGGAAAACAGACCCTTCTTCACCAATGAATTCCTTCTTGACTAACCTTCCCAGATCATCGTATTTGTATTCTGTTTTTCCCCCTTCTGTTTCCCTGGAGATCATAAAACCGGCCTGATTGAAAGTTAGTATCTCAGGATCAGAAACCATGAGTTCGGCTCCCAATTTTACAATCTCGATTTTGGCAGTATTGACCTTTCCGGAGAAGCCAAACTGCTGAGCGGTCAGTTCCTCTTCCATGAAGACTCCTACCAGTGTGCTTAGTGAGACCACTAACAAAATAAATATCACTATCATTTTCCTCATTCTATCTCCTCGCTTTGCTCTTGGCTAAATCAATAATATCAAATGGATGGCTACCAAGTATCTGAGATGCTCATAAGTCTATCTGAATAAGTTCCGCCGTTCATTCTTCTGATATACTGAGTATGTTGATGAAAAAGGGTTTCTGGGGGGATTGCAGTGAATTTCAAAGAACTATCCGAGACAAGTGGAATCAAGTATGAAACAGTAAGAAATTATGTGAAAGTCTTGATTGAAGAAGGACTTATCGATGAGGTCAACGAAGATGTAGTTCAGATTGTGAAGAAAATGCCGGACTACACTTCCAAAGGCTTCACAGTTGTTGAGGCTGCCCATAGAGCAGTTGTCCTCAAGGATGCTGATACTTACGTTACTGAAGAACTCACAGAGCTTCGAGATAAAATTGCGAGCCTTCTGGAAGAGAATCAGAGGCTAGAAAGAGAGCTTGCCGAGGAAAGGGTTACGGTCACGGAACTCGAGGAACAACTGGAGTCCTTCAAAAGTAATGCAAAAAACTCTTCAGCTATTGCTGTGTACAAAGAAGACGCCAGAACCGCCGCTGAAGCACTTAAGACCACAATAAAGTCAGCTGGAAGCGGTTTTGTTCAATTCCTACAGTGGCTATTTGACACAGATGAAGAAGCGACCGAGGACAATTCAGCTAAATGAAGTGGAATTTCCTTTCAGAAACAGGGAGACGCTTCTGTTGCGTCAGCGTCTCCCATAGATACATCTATTCTGCTGAACGGAAAACTAGAAGTCCAATGTTGCAAGGATGCCAGTGTACCACTCTGCCCAGGTAAAAGCGTCCTCTGAATCGGCGAGAGCTACGAGTACAAAGTATTCTCCGGGACCAAAAATATCAACATCAGTGGATTCAGAGAAGAGAGCAAGCCAGCAAAGCTGCCCTGAAAAGTCTAGAGCAAAGATGCTTATAGTAGATTCCCCATCTATATTGCCGGCATATTCATCAACTATCTCATAGTCTCCAAAACCACCAAGATACTGATATACAAACTCATCCAGCACCTCGTTCGTATACAATGTCTCAGGAGATTCACCAACAAAGACCTTTCCCACAATCGTTCCACGCAGTCCCAGATCAGCAACTTCAAAAGTATCTGACAAGTAGAACTCAACGGAAAACTCCGGGGGCATCATGAACCCGAAATACTCTCCATTTACCTCTATCCAATCATCAATGGAGAGCTCTATGTCGTCTTCACCAAGCAATGAATCCACCATTCTTATGAAAGGATCGGTATGTTCCTCTTCTTCTGGGGGGAGCACGACATCCACTTTTTCAGGCTCTTCTTCATCAGTGATGAAGCTTCCCACAATTCCCGCGATGATCTCTTTGGCTTTTTCGAGATCGGCACCTGAGTAGTTTGTAGGTTCGAAAACAAACATTGTGACAGGGCCAGGCTCAGTAATACCAACCTCTTCAGACGGATAATACACAATAATGAACGGGTAATCTACTTCCGATTTCACTTTAAGAGATGCTAGATACACTGCAAGCCCATTGTCTAGCTCTGCAGTCTCTTCGTAACTCTTCTCCGTCGAAGCGTTTTCACCATACAGGGAGGTCACTACTGCCTGGAGTAGCTCATCTCGTTCGTAGGACTCAAGCTGGTAAAAGAAAAGTCTACCAAACAGCAATTCGTCTTTGTCATAGACCTGAACGTCGTAGTTCAAGCCGGATTTCTCTTGAAAAATTGAGAAATCTCCAGGTATCATTATCTCAGTAGGACCTATTAGTTCGACCTTCCAGGTGCTGTCATCGGGAGCTTTCCATCCATCTCTGAAACTTGCCAATAGAGAATCAACTGTTCGTAGAGTTAGAGTAGTAAGTCCTTCTGAATCAGGAGAATCAACTTCGGTTTCCGTTGCATCCGCTGTTTCGGTCGGTTCAGGGGTAAGGGTTCTGAGTCCAAGCTGCGCCATAAGGGTTGCAGCGCAAAGCACTATAAGCAGCATAAAAAAAATTCTCTTCATACGTACACCTCCAAGTTATCACAGTCTCAGATCTCGTGACTTCTTTAAGAGAATTCTACTACCGTAATTTCATAATTGATACTTCTGTCGAGTGACTAACAAGAAAATCAAGCAGTTCTGTCGTAACCTCTTCCAGTGAAGTCAAACCTCAGCCCCACATATTCAAGGGCCCTTCTTAGTGCTAAGTTGACTGAGAATGTGTTTGCACCCATATATGGATCAATTCCTCTAATCTGGCTCGAATAGTCAGCAAAGACGGGGATCTCCAACCCACAAGAAAGTTTTCCAAATAGATTCTTTACAGATAGCGGACAGTGCTTTTTCATGTGCTTGCAAACTACAGGGGTTACCTGTCCCAATCTGTTGATAATTCCGGAAAAACCAAATAATCTGCAGAGGAGTGGTCTACTTGAGTATTCTGTGCATCCACCCTCTTCACTTATGGCTGAGGAACTTTCGAAGAGAATACACTGATCACTGTCGTAAACTGAATCAAGTCGCTCAAGTAACTGATTGGCCTTTCCTTCATTCCAGAGTCTCAAAGAAAGAGGAAGAAATTCCGTGACAGTAACTTGAATGACATCACCGGAAGTCTTGCAACACTCCCTGCAAGAAGGGGGACATCTAAGACCTGTCTCAAGCTGGACATTCCTAATTGTCTCTTCAACCGAATCCAAAATCTCTTGAATCTCGCTTGCTTTTTTGTATAGATCATCAAACGGAAACCCGCTAATCAACAAAACTACCTCCTCAAGCACACTGGTTAGATCTTCTCACTTCTGAAAAGACAAATCAATTCCTCAAATGTTAATTCTCTGCAGAATAACTCCGACAAAGAGAAACAGGTAGCAACCGTCTTGGCAGAAGCCAATAGGGATTACGGTCAGGAAAGATACCTAGAAAACCGATTAAACGTCTGCGATTTTTCTTTCCAGCGATATGGGCAAGGAGCCAAATAAGAGGCATCGAAGATGAAGGAACGGGATGTGGAAAAGTTCACATGGCATCATATTATGCTCTTAAATAGACGTAAGTTGGCATCCCGAGATTTACTCAGGATTCTGGATCATTTCGTAGTAGCGGGTGCGGGGTAGGGGATCGGAAAGAGCAAAAGAAACTGGTTGACCTTTGACCGGTCTCCGTTCGCCGAAAAGAACAGTTGCAAGTTCCAAGATGTGAGTTCCAAAAAAGGCCGGGGTCGGAGGTCGGGGGTTGGTGGCATCAAGATCAGAAGTGATGCTGCCTCCGGCAGGAAGTGAGGCTCGCTGGCGCGAGGAAGTGATGCCCGGAAGAGCATCCGGGGAAGTGATGCTGGCGCTTAAGCACCAGGAGGCAAAAACCAAAGAAAAAGTGCAAGCAAATTAAAGTTATCTGATAAGAACGAACTTATTCTGTCACTGAAATGCTCCTGTTCAGGATCTGGGCTTCGAAAAACCGAGGGTAGAGGTCAGTGGTAAGAGGTTGGAAAGAGCAAAGGAACTGGTTGGCCGTTGGACGGTTCTCCGTTCGTCGAGGAGAGCCGTGAAGCAATAGTATCGAGATTCCGACCAGCTTTGTCGGAATGATGGAATCTATCCTTTTCGGAATAAACATTCGCTGTCATCCCAAACTTGTTTCAAGATCTCGGGTTTGATCTTGACGAAGGTCTCGGAGAACGCTGAACCGTTGACTGGCTACGCAGTTTTCATCAGCGTGCAACGCTTCTTAGAAGCTAGATCCTGTACAGAGGCCCTGAACAGGAACCCAAAACAGGAGAATTTTGGGGCAAACTTTCAGAGCAGGCTCTACAGATGACAGTTTTCTCTTGTTCTCGTTATCTGACAATCCTCTAGTCGGTGGGCGAGTCTTTCGCCCGACGAACTCGGAACTAGCCTTTGCAAAGCAAAGACTGGCCAGGCGGAGGCTGACTGGCTTTTCTATTTCTCACCTTCTCGTGAGCGCAGCGAACTCTCGAAAAACGATCTTTCTCGTTGACTCTTATCTTCGCTCCTAAATCCACTCTTGAGAGCTCTTCATTACACATGAGTCAGGGAGTCATATACCATCAATTAGCTGCTTCTTGCGCAAATTTGTATTTGGCTCCTGATCTTAAATCCTCCCTTGAGGGAGGAGGGCCACGAAGTGGCGGAGGGTGTAGGTCTTTGTAGACGAGAAAAGCCAATGCTCTGAAATAGTCCGATGTGCGTGGTCGCTCGATGTTAGTTCTTGGTCTCTGCTAGGAGCATACATATGGATCACAGACCAAATAACGTGAAGAATAAATTTGCAGTTCAATTTCGAACAGGCGAACCTATTCTAAACGTTGTTCAAAGAGCACACTCCCCACCGCAAGCGGTCCCCCCCGCTCAAGCGGGGATTTAGGATCAAGAACGAACCTCATTTTCAGTCATGACGGAATTCTTGCCAAGAACGAAAAACCTGGACCCGTAGCGTCGGAACAAAGAACCGGTATTCGCGGCGGAGGACGGTGGACCGTTAACGGACAACGTTGTCTTGAGGACGTTCAGCGTTTTTTTGTTCCTAAGCGTAGAGCGGTGTCTAATGCAAGATCCCGTGCAGAGGCATCACGGGATGACTTTTGCAGGAGCACTTCAGCTATTGTTGTTATTCTTTTCGGCGGACGGGCCAACGAAGGACCAAGGACGTCTCCTTACAGCTCAAAGCGTTCAGCGGCTCTTAAAATTTCTCTTCGCAGTGTTCATCAGTCGATCCTAATTGACTACTAATGATTATACGTCTTTAAGAATTCGATCGCCGCTTTTTCATTCAGCGGTTTGCTAATCAAATATCCCTGTATTTTGTCACAACCCCATTTCTCCAAATACTCTCTTTGCTTTTCGTGCTCTACCCCTTCTGCAATGGCACAGTGGCCTAGCTTGTGTGCCATCGAAATTATGTCACTGGTGATTGCATCGTCGGTCTCGAGATACATCAGTCTATCTATGAAGGATTTGTCTATCTTGAGACAGTTCACGTTTAGATCTCTTTCTCTTGCAAGAGAGGAGTATCCGATCCCGAAGTCGTCTATGGCTATATGAATCCCTGTATCACTCAGCCTGCCAAGAATGCGGTTTATCTCATCGTGATTCGAGGCAAATACCGATTCGGTGATCTCGAGTCCGACATTCTTAGGGTTGGCCTGAGTTTGCTCTATCATCTCAAGAAGGCTGTCTGCGAAACCGTCTCTCAATAACTGTATGGCTGATATATTGATTGAAACCCCGATCGATCTATGCCCGTTTCTCTTCAACTCATTCAAGAAGCGGAGAGCCTGGAGAATAATCTTCCTGCCGATCGGAACGACAAGCTTTGTTTTCTCCGCTATCGGTATGAATTCTAGAGGCGGTACTATACCAAGCTTATCTATGTTCAGTCTGGACAGAGCCTCAAAACTGTTTATCCTATCTGACTTAAGGTCCAGAATCGGCTGGTATTGCAGGAAGAGTCCGTAGTCTTCCTGTTCTGTCGAGATTTTCGCCAGTTCTAAGGTTATCTCCTGTTCACGGATCATCTGTTTCTCGATTTCTTCGTTATAGAAGCAAACTCCGATGTCTCTATCGTATATATCGATCGCCTTTTCAGATGTGATAAGAAGCCTTCTCAGTAGAAGATCAACGTCTTTCTCATTACCTTCATCGATTTCAACTACTCCAATACCACCGCTGGTCCTTTCCATCAGAAGTATAGGCTCCAGTTGCTTTGCAATTTCTATTGAAAAGTTCGTCAGCTCGTTTTTGTCTTCATAGCCTTTCAAATAGAATGCGAATCGATTCTCATATGTATTGAACAGTATCTGTTTATCATTGCAGAACTGTGTTAGCATATCTGCTATCTTCTTTACAAGGTCCTGTGTGTAATGAAATCCGTAGGTTGCTGTCAGTGACTGTACTGGACTCAAGTTAATACTCACAATGGCCCTTTTCCCAGCTGCTCGTTTGCTTGCATCACTCTCTAAAAGGCTCTCCAGATAATGTCGATTATATAAACCGGTCCAGTTATCGTGTTCAGAGCGATATCTGAGGTCATTCTCGAACTTCTTACGGCTGGAGATATCTATAATGATTCCCTCTAAGGCTTCAACCCGTCCTTTTTCATCAAATATCCCTTCTCCCATCTCCAGAACCCACTTGCGCGTCCCATCGGCCGTTACTATCTCGTACTCCTGTTTTACAGGCTCTCGCTTCGCTAGACGTTCTTTCCAAACATCCCAGAGAAACGCACGGTATTCCGGTGCGATCAAATCGTTGAAAGAGAGGTCCCTGTTGCCTATGATGCTCTCCGAAGGATAGCCGGTCAGTTCGAAGCAACCCGCAGAGACGTACTGCATAGTCCATTCCCGATCGTAGTTGCACCTGTACGCCATTCCGGGAATGTGAGATAGAAGAACGGATTTACTGCGCTCGCTTTCTATCAGGTCTGCTTCTATTGTTTTTCTTCTGGTGATATCCTTAAGAAGGGCAATGTGGGGGATTTCCTTTTGATTAGGCAGGTTTAGTGAAGCCACTGTCATCTCAACCCATACGATTGAACCGTCCGGCCTGACAAATCTTTTCTCCATTGAATAGTCTTCGATTTCGCCCGACTTCAGCTTTTTATAGTATGACAAGTCCTTCTCAAGATCATCTGGATGCGTGATCTTTGCCCAGCCGAGCTCGATCATCTCTTCTTTCGTCCTGCCAACAATTTGCTCGAACATCGAGTTGATCTGTGTATCTACACCGCTGATTCCATCTGAGGAGTCGCTGCCGTAAGAAATCGAAATCCCAATCGGTGCCTGATTGAAGATCCTTTCAAATGTTGATTTCTGTTCGGCAAGCCTCTGTTCGGCCATTAGCTGACTTCTGAGCAGTTCAAGGTGGATATTGACTCGGACCTTCAAAGCATCAAGACTAATAGGTTTCCTTATGTAGTCAACAGCTCCGAGCTCTAGACCCTTAATTTCATTTTCCAGTTCTTCGTAGTTTGTCAATATTATCGTACGTACTCTCTTGTACCGCTCATCTGACTTCAGTGCGGCGAGAACCTCGAATCCATTCATTCTGGGCATATTAAGATCGAGTATGACCAGCTGAATCTCTTCGTTCTCATCTATTTGCTGCATTGCTTCTATGCCATCACAAGCAGTGAGGACATCGTATTGATTCAACATCTTCTCGATCATAAGTCGATCAGCAGTCGAGTCGTCCACAACCAGGATTTTTGCTGACATTGATCATCCCCCTTAATCAATAGACCAATCTCCTCGGAATCAAGAAAAGAGGCCTATCAAACTGCCCCCACACACTATACACTTATTGAATGGTACTAATCTTGAGTAAATAAGAGCGTAGGCTACCAATGGTAAGTTCAAACTTCCCTTTGCTACCAAAAGCACACGGGTTTCTTGACGGATCGTTTCTCCTAATTCCTGGAAAACTAGCAGAAACGAGTCTTGCATCGAGAAAGGGCACTGTCTGTAATTCAGACAACATGATAGCCTTAACAAAAAAGCCCTTTTTGAACCACTTAACGACTTTGCTCTGCTCGTTTTCTTCCATGGATTTCTCCCGGCAGTCCTGAAACTTGATTGCTAGTATTTGAATGATAGCATATGACCTTTGTTTCACAATGCCTAACCGCGAGAAGAACATATCAGCATCTCATTTAGCAAGAGGATTCAGACTCGATTTTTCTTGAAGCGAAGGCCGCGGTCGGAGTTAGCGGGTAGGGTACAAGATTGACAGCGGATCTGGAGTCTGGGGTCTTGGGTCTGGCGAACAAAAGCAGGTGGCAGATTCACAATTGTCGGTGTTACTAAGGACGTCATCTTGATAGCGTTTTTTCAAGGGGACAGACAACGGAAAACCTGTCTGTCCCCATATTTTCGAAGTATTGATCCTTAGCGCCTGTGAATTTCTCGCCTCGTCTTGAAAAAGGCCTCTATGCACATGAACGTGAATCCGTTCCTATTGAACAAAATTGCTTTTAGAAGAGACTTCGTAGATCTTATAACTGATCGCTTCAGCAGTGTAGTTGATGAAAAAACATCATTAATAGGAAATATGAATTCATGCTATCATATTACTTGCTGGAGGTGATGTCATGTCGACCAGATTACTCAGACCAACGGAGAGAGGACAGATAACAATACCAAAGGAAGCGAGAGATAAACTTAAGATCACTCCCGACAGCAGGTTCAAGGTCTCTGTGGAAGGAGATAAGATAATCTATCAGCTGGTGTCGCCTTTCGACATGATAGTAAAGGAGTTTCAGAAAGAGGCGGAGGCGAGAGGCTATACAAAGGAAGAATTAGAAAACGAGCTGGAAAAGGTCAGAAAGAAGCTCTTCAAAGAGATTTACGATGAGAGTGATGATTGATTCGAACACATTCCTCTCGGGCATTGTTTTCGACGGAATGGAAAGACTCTTGTTGCGTACCCTCGTCCATTCTGATCATGTGCTTCTGCTTGCGAAGTTCAGTGTTTCAGAGGTCGAGAGAGTATTGAGAAGGAAGTTCCCAAGTATGATCCAAGATTACAAGAATGTTCTCCAATCACTTGATGCAGAAATATTGCCCCTTCCAGACAAAAGTGAAGTGGAGCGATGTATTGATCTAATCAGAGATGATCATGATGCTCCGATTCTTGCTTCCGCCATTGAGGCTAGACCAGATGTGTTTGTCACAGGCGACAAAGACTTCTTTGAGGAGCGAGTTAGAGTATTAATCAAAGTCGCAACTACAAGAGAGACTCTCGAGCTCATACTCAACTTTGACAGCAAGAAATCTGAAAACAGCTAAATAAGGGGACAAATGAAAAGGAAAACTAACGCACCAACATATTTGATCAAATTAACCCCTAAGCTTCTGACATTAGTAAATACAGCATTTGGTCAAATAAAAATCCAGAACCGGGGATTAACTGTTTAGCCTCAATATTTGAGTGCTCCGATCTGAATTTACTCTTTTCTGAGATCACAAGGCAAGGATATTCATCAAAAGACTACATTCATTGTTTTAATTTTGAAAGTCAATCATTATATACTTTCTTTGTTGTGACAAATCAGGGAACAGAAAAGGGGGATAAACTATGAAATTGAAACTTGTTCTTGTGATCGTTCTCATTTCGACAGTCGCTTTCGGTAATTTCTTCCAGCGGTCCGACGAGTATTTGAGAAGACAGAACGAACTGAAAAGCACCCTGGAATTCTCGCTGACATTCGAAGAGGCTAAAGAGATAATTGTGAAACATTATCCCGAGCTCAAGAGTGATGAAGAAGTTAGAGAATTCATTATCGAAAGAGACATCCAGAGAGCTATCGTGGACGGCGTAGAGATGTACTACTGTGACATGGAGCACAATCTCTTCACCAGGGACCCTGAACTGGTAAACAGGGTGCCAGAGTGGTCGGCGGGCAATGTCTTGCTGGTTAGATACCTCTTGGAAGAATACGGACCGAGGCAAACACCTTTTGCCACCTTCAAGCCAGCTCACAGCCCGTATTTCAACCCGAAAAACTACCTCGTGGAGTACGAAGTACATACCGAAAGGTCTCTACTGCCGGATGAGGGTTCGTTGAGAATCTGGTTCCCCCTTCCTCTGCAGACGGCCGCTCAAGAGAATATTTCTTTGCTTGAGGTGACCCCGAAGGAAGCGGTGGTCGGCATTCCCAGAACCTCCGGCGATATAGCATATGTTCTCTTCGAATTCGATCTTTCGAACCTCGTTGAGGATCTGGATATCTCAGTGAAGTTTACTTTCACACACTACCAGCAACAGTTCGATATAGATCCAGATCAGGTAGGCGAATACGACAAAGAAAGCTCGCTTTACAAGGACTACACGAAGTCAGAAGGAAGCATCTACTTCGATGAAAGATTTGAGCAGCTTGCCAGAAGCGTTGTTGGAGATGAGACCAATCCTTACCTACAGGCAAAAAAACTATACTACTACGTAGTCGAAAACATCAAATACACTTTTATGGCTCACGTTTCAATAGAGGCGGCTGGGATTCCGGAAAGCCTCTACTCTTTCGAACACGGTTATGGTGATTGCGGCACTCAGTCGATGATCTTCTCAGCTCTCTGTAGATCCATAGGAATACCGGCAAGGGCGCCGGGAGGCTTTCAGGTTTTCTCCGGACAGTTGGGTGGGCATTTTTGGGCCGAGTTCTACCTGCCAAATTACGGTTGGGTTCCTGTGGACACTTCGGCAGGACAGATTGCGACCTACACTTACGGGATCACGGAAGAGGAGCGACAGGAATTCATCGATTACTTCTTTGCAAACCAGGATCCGTTGAGACTCGTGGTACAGAATTCCGTCGACTTCTTGCCGGCCGAAAAGCCTGCCGACACTCAGCTACTTGAAATAACCCTGCAGTCTCCGTTCGTTGAGAGCGAATTCGGCAACGAAGAGTTCGATGTCACTATGGCAATTCTTGATTCTTTCACCATGAAGACGGTTTTGTTGAAATAGGGTGGAGCCGAGGTACGGGGTAGCGGGTTGGGGGTTGGAAAGAACAAAAGATCAGTTGCAAGATGCAGAAGTGATGCTGGGAAGAGCATCCCAGAAATGATGCGCCGAAAGATCACCGGCGGAAGTGATGCCCGGAAGAACATCCGGGGAAGTGAGGCTGCTTCGCAGGAAGCCTCTCAGGTCAACCGTCACGGGTCCACTGTCCTCCGACAAGAAGTTGCAGGACGCAAGGCTGGCTTTGCCAGGAGGAAAGATCCTTCAAGGGGCATCATGTTAGGCTGTGAGAACCAACTCACTTCGTCATCCTGAAAAGCTCCTATTCAGGATCTAGGCTTGAACTACAGCGAGGTAGGGGGTTGCAGGTTGGTGGCATCAAGATCAGAAGTGATGCTGCCTCCAGCAGGAAGTGAGGCTCGCTGGCGCGAGGAAGTGATGCCCGAAAGGGCATCCGGGGAAGTGATGCTGGCGCTTACGCACCAGGAGGCAAAAACCAAAGAAAAAGAGCAAAAAACCAGTTGCAAGTTCCAAGATGTGAGTTGCAATAAAGGCCGGGGTCGGAGGTTAGTAAGAGCAAAGAAACTGGTTGACCGTTGAGAGGTTCTCGGTTCGCCGAAAAGAACAGTTGCGAGTAAAAAAGCCCAACGAAACGGGTCTGGGGTTTTGGGTCTGGGGTCCAGCGAACAGAAACGGCTGGCAGATTAACAATTATCGGTGTTACGGAGGACTTTATCCCGATAACGGCTTTTCGAAAACTTATTGCGTTATCGTTCCGTAGTGACTTCTTGCGATCCCTCACTTCGTCATCCTGAAAAGCTCCTGTTCAGGATCTGGGTTTTCGAGGGGGTATTAGGTTCAGTGGAACAATGAAATCGAAACTGTATATATATTACGGAGTACCATCTAGTATTACTCTGCTTCGATTTGCTTGACTTGAGCAGAAATTTGGATAAACATTAGAACCTGATCGACTTTGTGAAGGCTCGGTCTGAAGGATTCTCTTTTTCCTTTTTAGAGCTTCCGCCTCTTGTGGGCTGCTCGGCTATGCGAGACACTTGGAGTAATCATTAATTCCATATCACTTAGATTAGCCCTTTCGATGAATGAAAACGCACTCTAATTGCCAACTAGAAGGGAGTCTCCTCGAATCCGGTGAGAGATTCCTGCAGAATCGATGTAAAACATTGATTTCTATTACAATAAGAATTCGGAGAAAGAAATCATTCATCCGAAGGCTTTTTTCTCATCACGGCAACGATCCGCACATAGTGCCTTTTAGCCTCTGAAGTGCAGTTGCTTCTGAAGCAATATGCAATTAACGCCCTTAACAGTTCCCTCTTAACTTCAGTCATGATCATTCAAACGCCTTCTAGACTGATTATCAGCCTTCTCTATCATCAGACAATTAGTTAGGTTTTACTAACTATGATGAATCAAGTTTTGATGATATTGAGAAGTGTAATAGAATTCATTCGTTGGACTTTATGATACTAACTTGGTTAGGAGTTCTATCTTGGGGAATCTGCATTTTACGGAAAGAGAGAGAGTTATTCTTGCAAGGATTCGAAATGAGGGTCCTATTGCAAGAGTCAGAATTGCGAAGAAAGAAAACATAAGTAAGCCTGTTGTCACTCTTGGAGTTCGCAAACTCCTGAGCATAGGGGCTGTCAGAGAAGTCGGGAAGGATGTTAAGAGAAGCTCAAAGGGCGGCAAGCAAGCTACTTTATTGGGTTTTGTTGCCGATTTCAGACTGACACTGGCAGTAGACATCGGCAGAACCAAGATAGTTGCTGCAATGATCGATCTCGATGGAAACATAGGAGCTTCACATACAGTTTCTCTTAGAGAAAACATGTCAAAAGAAGAGTTCATGAGTCTTTTGTTTGAAGCCATAGAAGGGGTAATCGAGGCCGTTCCAAAAGAGAAGATAATTGGCATAGGAGTAGGAATACCAGGCGTAATTGGCAGCAATAACGGCGTTGCCGATTTCATCCCGGTACTGTCTTTGAGAAATGTTCCAATTAAATCATGGATCGAGGAGCAATTCGGTATTGAGACCTTTTGTGAGAACGACGCAGCTTTACAGGCGCTCAGTGAAAGCTGGAAAGGTGTGGCTGAAGGAAAGAAAAACGTTGTTGTAATTAACCTTGGAGCAGGGATCGGTAGCGGGGTGATTATTGACGGAAGGCTTTATACAGGTTCTACTGGAAGGGCCGGAGAATTGGGTTACTTAATTTCCAACTGGGACAATACCTATTACAGAGAGAGCTTCTTCGGCGAGCTTGAAGAAAAGATGTCAGGTGTTTGTTTAGAGAGAAAGCTTGACGAATTTGGATATCACGGGTTCACAGCCACAGATCTATTTGAAAGGGACATTGATGACGAGCGCTTAAGAGATCTAATCTATCAAGGATGCAAGAGCTTAGCTCTTGCGCTCTGTAACTTGATTTCAATTCTTAATCCAGATATCGTTGTTATGACCGGGGGGATCGGCTACAACCAATTCGAGCTCCTAACAAAATATACAATCCCACTGATTAAAAACATTCTCCCGAATGAGTTTGTCGGTTCAGTAGATTTTGCAAGAAGCAAATTTCCATCTGAAGGAGTCTTAATAGGTGCGGGCTACTTAGTTCAGAAAAAAACATTCTTGTAGTCATTAATATCTAGAGCTCAAAAAGAGAATTGAAAGGAGGCCAATGATGGCGACAGTTAAAATTGAAGATCAGAAGTTCAAGGTCGACGGGAAAGAGATTTCCATGTACAGCGGATCGGTTCATTACTGGCGTAGCAAACCGGAAGCCTGGAGCGGAATTCTTGATAAGGTGAAGGACATGGGCTTCAATGCAATTACCACTTACATTCCCTGGGAAATCCACGAATTGCAGAGAGGCGTTTTTGATTTCGGGGAGGTAGAACCCAGCAGAGACATAGACAGATTCTTGACGCTTTGCGAAGAAAAGGGTTTATATTTCGCAGTCAGGCCGGGCCCACAGATAAATTCGGAGCTTACCTGGTTCGGTTTCCCGGAGAGAATCCTCGAAGACCCAAAGCTACAGGCAAGAAACGCAAAGGGTGGGAAAGTTGTGTTGACACAAGTGCCAAGACCCATTCCGGCACTCGCTTATCATTCAGAGGAATTCCTCGCCGAAGTTGATCTATGGTATGATGCGATCTTCAGCATACTCGAGAAGCATCAACCACCGAAAGGGAATCTCGTCGCTGTGCAAGTAGACAACGAGATGGGATTCTTTTTCAATGTCAATCCATATTCAACAGATTACAGCGACTCTTCAAAGGCTCTTTACCGAAGTTTTTTGAAGGAGAAATACAACACGGTTTCCGAGCTTAACAAAATGTACTCTTCAAATTACAGTGGGTTTGACGAGATAGATCCCCCAGGCCGTTTTGAAGGGACAAGGAAGGAAGAGCTTCGTTATTACCTCGATTGGATAGA
>JACDJA010001582.1_pt1 | contig 18633 bp, 9 predicted proteins | sample 7449241 | NCBI WGS metagenome assembly JACDJA01 (sample SAMN14253289, study PRJNA609438) | sludge metagenome | isolation source: initial anaerobic sludge | collected 2018-12-20 | reverse complement strand
GAGCGATCCGGCCGTCGCGGCCCAGCGCCAGCAGCAACGACAGCAGGGGCTGATCGCCGGCCTGGTCACGCTGCCGTTCCGCTTCTTCGGCGTGCTGTGCGGCGCGCTGCTGCTGTGCATCCTGATCGAATGCGTCGGCATGCACTTCTTCTGGCCCGATCAGGGCTGGCGCCACGCGCAGGGCATGCTGCACTACGAGCTGGACCAGCTTTCCACGCAATTCACGCGCAGCGCGCTGGTGCAGGAGCCGGGGCGCACCGCGCACCGGCTGGTCGAGCAGGGCTACGACTGGCTGTTCGTGAGGAGCGGCCTGCTGGACTGGATACGCGACGCCTCGGCGCAGGCCAGCGCCGGCAGCCATCGCCCGACCAAGGATTTCCGCTACTACATCGGCTTGGTCTATGTGAACGTGAAGAGCTATCTGATCGCGGCGGCCTACACGACGCTGGTCTTCCTCGTGCGGCTGCTGGTGCTGTGCCTGACCCTGCCGCTGTTCCTAATGGCCGCCTTCGTCGGGCTGGTGGACGGCTTGGTGCGCCGGGACATCCGCCGCTTCGGCGCGGGCCGCGAGTCGGGGTTCATCTATCACCGCGCCAGGGCCAGCCTGATCCCGCTGGCCGTACTGCCGTGGGTGACTTACCTGGCACTGCCGGTCAGCGTGAACCCGCTGCTGATCCTGCTGCCCAGCGCCGCATTGCTTGGCGTGGCGGTGTGCATTGCGGCGGCGACGTTCAAGAAGTACCTGTAGATCACTCCGGCTGCCAGGCGCAATCTGCCCAGTGCGCTTCGTAGCGTTTCACAAAGTCTTTCATCTCCCGGATGTTGACGGCAGGTTCGCGGCAGGCCCGGGCGCAGGTAGAAACGACATCCCGGTAGAACTCCGGAGCGACAGCCCTGATGCCGTCATAGTTCATAAGCAAGTCCGGAAGACGCTCCGTGATACTTGCTCCGCGAGGCGCCATCACAATGCTCGGGGGCTCTCCATACGTATTGATCAACACGTATCGCCAGCTTGGGTCTGCGGCTCCCTGGCGAGGGACAATCTCACAGGGACGTGCGTCTCCGCCTTTGGAAATGGCTTCGTAGATCTCCTTGACGGCCTGGGGTTTGTGGGCCACCAGGACATAAGGCCCGGCCCCTACATAGCCACCCATGCGTTCGTCGTATTCGATGCCGAGCAAGCCTTTCAGGTCAAAGCGTGCATCTCGGTCCAGGGGAGCCTTTCCCGAGATGAACCATTGAAGTTCCCGCAGGGTGATCCCGGCACACTTGGCAATCTCTGCAGGTGGATTGGGCCAGCATGCCACGAGGTTCTTAGCGATCTCGGCGGCGTTGTCATAGTCACTATCGACCCAGAAATCATCATCCTCAACGATGTCCTCCGCTGCCTTCGCACCTGTCACCAGCCAAGTCCTGCCATCGAACCCGTCGAGGTTGAAGTAACGGGGCTGATCGGGCGGTAGAGAAGTCTCCCAGGACGACATCCATGGGCCGGGCTCCCAGTCGAGCCCACCTGTCACTGTTGGCACCGGCACTTGCGCCGGCAAGGCCAGCCACTGCTGGATTCTGTCCTCGACCTCGCGGCTGTTCACGCCTCTGCGATCATCCCTGACACGAAAATCGTGGTCATTCTGAGCGTCCCGGCAAAGGGCCTGGATGGCCCCGGAAAGAAAAGACTGGTCTTTCCCGTCGTGCTTCCTCAGCAGCCACCGGCTAGAGTCCTGGGCTGAGCGCAGGGAAGCTGGGAGGGATTTCTCCTTGGCATCGGCGACCTCGACCTGGACTCCGATTTCCGCCATATCCCGTGCCAGTTCAGGGCTGGCTGTCGCGAGGTGGCGGTTGATCCGCAGAATGTCCGGTCGGCCACGCAAGCCCTTGGCGTTATGCCAAGCATCCAGAAGAACATCCCGGAAGGCCTTGGGCTGATTGACCGGGGTAAAGGTCATCCACCGAATGGGCAACCCGGCAACGGTCAATCCATAGAGTATGAGGGGGCTGATCCCGTACCGCTCTGCGTCCTTGACCTTGATCGGGTCCCGCACGGACACAATGCCGTGCTTCGGATGGTGAAAAAGAAACTTGGCAATCGCAACGTAGAAGTGATGCTCTCTTGGTGATGGCTGTGTCTGTTGATTCATGGCCCCTCCTGGGGAAATGCGAGCTTTCCCCGAGAACTATCGGAGGCTCCCCGCTCTGCCAACAACCGGGCCAACAGCAGGGCGCGAAATTGTTCGGATCGATGATCTGGATTTCCTGAGCCAACCGTTATCCTCCCCGTTCAGTCAACACCCCAGAAGTTCATTTTCGATCGCCAAGCGGTTCGTAGTACGCCTCGCTGAGCACACCAAGCGTGACGATGGCGGGGGCAGCATCGTCTTCTGAGTCATGGGCAAGCGCGCCGTCGAGCACGCGCACCCGGGTGCCCTTCTTGAGTTCGCCGGGCTGTTGGACCCTCAGCAACGCTGGCATCTTCGCCGGGAGATCACGCGCACGTACGACTACAGCGTCCCAACTCGTCGGGCCGTGACGCCCGGTGATCTTCAACTCGATATCGCCGTAGCGTCCGTCATCCGAGACCACCTGCGTGGCGCTGGCCCAATATGCGTCGCAGAGTTGGCGCACACCGCAGTAGCGACACGACTCGGTGTTCGGGCGTGCCGAGGGCGGGCGTGCGGCCAACGCGGCCTCCGCTGCCTGTCGGCGCGCGAGGAGTTCACGACTGATTTCATCAATCTCCGATGTGATCGGCGGCGCGACGTCGACATCCTGGTTCTCGTACGCGAGCACGAGCCGATCCACTACGCGCCCCGACGGGTTCAGTTCGTCGTCGAGCCGCCACATCACGGCGTACGCCCGGACCTGAAACTTGTGCGCCTCGTCAGTCGCGCCGGTCTTGAAGTCGGTGATCTGGCACGCGTCGTCGCCGAGAAAAAGGAGATCGATCTTCCCCTTCCACCCGATGCTCTTCGCGTGGACCTCCACCTCGGGGTAGATCCCGTTCACGAGCGGGAGCCGTGGCGGTGGTCCGCCCGACTTCGGCGCTGACGCGGCAGGTGCTGGCGGAGCACTATTCGGCAACCGAAGTCGGCTCAGCATCGACTGTACGCGCACTCGAAGCGTCGGCACTTGGCCGCGCAGGGCCCGCTGTGCATGCTCCATCAACGCGCCTGCGCGCGGGTTGTCGATATAGCGTTTGAGGATGCGCTCGACGCACTCCTCCACGACGCGCGTGTATCCGCCGAGTTCCCGCAGCACCTGCGGCGCGCTCGGGTCGCTCAGCGAAGGCACGCCCGCTCGCATAAGCTGCTTCAGTATGATCTCGAGCGCCAAGTGGACGACGCTGCCCGCCAGCGCAGCGACTTGGAGCTTAGGCGGGTAGCCTCGCCCGCCCCAAAGCTCCGGATACTCGGCAGAGCTGAGCGCCCAGCGCCGTGGGCACTCTTCGATCTCCGCGTATGTCGACACGCTCATCTCGGCCGGTGGAGCGGGCCACGTTGCCGGTGTGACGACGCGCCAGTGCGTCTTTTCGTTCGTGCTCACCGGGATTCCTCAGCCGAGCTTCTCGATGAGCTTCTGCGTGGCGAACGGAAGGTTGCGCCGCACGACCAATTCATCCTCGAGGTGGACGGTCAGCGACGTCGCGTACTCCATGATGTCCTTGAGGTCCGCGTCCGTCGGTTCGTTCGGCGTCAGCGGACCATGCAGCCCAATGGCGAACTGCGCGCCGCTCGCGTTCGTCACGAGGATAGGCGCAATGACGTCGCCGAGGCCCGCGACCGAGATCTTCTTGTAGCGCTCGAGTGTGAGCCCTTCGATGTCCTGCCGATCGAGGTCCTCGAACAGGAGGTTGGTCGAGTGCGCGACGCGATTCGGGCTCAGCGTCGGGGCCGAGTTGTTGAGGATGAACCGCAGCAAACTCGCCCCGAGATGGCGGTCGAGGAGGTCGTGCTCGAACTTGTTCTTATAGCTGCGAAGGCAGCGGTAGCAGGAACGGTCACAGTTGTCCGGGCACACCTCAAGAAGCTTGAGCGCGTCCTCGAAGATCGGGAGCCCGATATCCCCAACGCGCTTCGCGAAACCGGCGCCGCCGGGCAGTGTGTCGTAGATGTAGATCTCCGACTCAAGCCCCGCGCGGCCCTCTGGCGTGAGCGCTGGGCGGTACTCGGCTTGAAGTTCGTTCGCCTCCAACTCAAGCCGCGCGCACGCTGCCTTGGTCACCGCCTCGCAGATCGTGCGCAGCGCAACGTCGGTCGCGAGCACGCCGGGCACGAGCGTGATAGGCGCGTCGACGCGGATCGCGACGAGCAAGACATCGGTGATGAAGTCCGTACCGAGGACCAAGCCCTTCGTCGCGCCTCCTCCGGGGCACATCGGCTCCTTGATATCCGGATACGGCTTTCGGTGCGCCGCCGCGACGGTGCCCTTCGGGTTCGCAGTGGGCTCGATGAGCCCGCACTTGGTGCAGTACGTGTAGCCCTCCTCCCGCGGACCTCGGTTCGTTACGAGCAGGTGCTGCCGCGTGTGGTGGACCCGGAGGCGCTCGTTTAATTGCTTCCACTTCGAGGCGTCCGCGGGGGTCGGCGCCGTCAACTTCGCGCGGGTCGCGTAGCTCTTCGCGGGCATGTCGTCGGGCGAGGTGCCCTCCGGCTTGCTCACAGGGTGCGCGAAGCCAGGCGGGCGGAGCCACTGCGTGGCAGGGCCAAAGGTACCCACGCCACCGCACGCCTCGCAGTCCTTGGTCTCGCCACGCGAGCCACCCTCGAAGGTCGTGGTCCTCGCGTAGTGGCACACGCTGCATTCGTAGTAGAGCCGCCGTCCCAGCCAGGCGCGATATCGGTCATCGCGCATCGGCGAGTAGATGGCCTCGGAGGTCCAGAGTTTGTTGCCAATCCAGACCTCCTTCCCGGGCGCGTACTGCGAGAGCGCAATGGTGAGACCCTGTGACGGCGTGAACTGAAAAGCGGGCCGGTACATTGTCGAGTTGACCGGGTCGAACACGTGGAACGTGGCGACGTCGGTCGGGAACGCGTAGCGAGGGAGAACACCCCGGTAGAGGAGCCGGTCGAGCAGGTTCTCGGAGGCTGGGTCACGCCCCGGCTTCTCCTCGCCCTCCTCGTCAGGCGCCTCGAGCGCGGTGTCCGCGCTCGAAGCCGTGGACGCGTCCCCAGAGGCGGCGGGAGCGGGCGCGGCTGCCGGCGCAGACGCTGCCGCGCTTGCCGGAGGCTCGAACTCGATCGCCGCGTCGATCGGCTCCATCGTCTTCGGCACAAGTTCGTCGAGGAGGCGCTTGCGTTCTGCAGTCGAGAACTGCTGCGGGAGCCAAGCGTCGACCTCGGCGCGCAGTGCCGCCTCGTTCGCCTCGAGCCAGTTCTTCAGATCCCATCGGTTGAGCACCTTCGCGGACTTCTTGAAGTCAGCCACGGTGCCGAGCACCGCGAAGAGGTGCGGCTGCTCCTCCGGGTTGATGGTGGGCAGCTTGTCCTGGTGGTAGCGCTGCAGCAGGTACGCGGTGACGTGCCGTCGGATGATCTCGGCGTTGTCGAGTGTGAGGAGCGGATCGTCAACTGCGCCACGGATCATCTGGTCGGGGTTCGAGAAGTAGTGCTCGTCATGGCTGTCCGCGCTGCCGAAGGCCGTGACGGTCGCGACCGCGTTCCCTCGACGACCGGCGCGACCTGCGCGCTGCTGGTAGTTCGCGCGCGCCGGCGGCATGTTCCGCAGCGACACACCCGAGAGCGATCCAATGTCGATACCGACCTCCATCGTCGTCGTACAGGAGAGCACGTCGATGGCCGGCCGATCATGGCCGGTCCCGTCGTTGCCGAGGTCCACGTCCTGGAAGAGCAACTCGTGCTCCTCCGCCTTCGAGAAGACCTCGTCGGCCTGGGCAGTGTTGAGCTGGGCGGTGTGCTCCGCGGCGATGAGCGCCATCGGCGGCGACGGCGGGACCTTCAGGGCATCGACGGTGCTCGCGCGGTAGTAGCCCTTACGCGCGACGAAGACCTTGTCGGTGTTCGGATCGATCGCCATCGCGGTGGGCTGGCCGCAGTTCACGCAGGTCGTGCGTCCGGGGAACGGGCGCTGCGCCGTCTTGCACGACTGACAGTACGCCCATGGACCGCCGACGTAGAGCGAGAGTTCTCTGCCCTTCAGGTAGAACTTGTTCGGCGCGACCTGCTCTCCGAAGCGCTGAAGCAGCTTGGGTAGCCACTCCTTACTGAAGAACGTTCGCGCGGGCTTGTCCGCGATGAACCGATCCATCTCGTCGAACTTGCCCGAGCGCGCCTGGTACTGCCGGCTCGAGTTGCGCCACGCGGGCGGCATCTGGCTCATCCACAGGCCGGCGCGGCCCCAGCACCGTATCCATGAGCGCGCGGTTGCCAGCTTCTGCTCTGGCGTGGTCGCGAAGCCAGGGATGTCCGGCAGCGCCTCGACCCATGTCGTGTGGTCGCCGCGCTCCCGGAGCGACGCGATCGCGAGCGCCTCGAGACCGTAGTATCGGTCGCCCAGCGAGTTCACGATCGCGCGTAGCAACGACTCCGGCGGTCGCGATGCGCGCAACTTGCCCCAGAGCGGCATCAGCGCCGCAGGGTTCGTCAGCGCTCCGCTCTTGATGGCGGCGTCCACGTCGAGTTCGTCCTGGAAGCTCTCGCCCGCCTTTAGCTCTGGCCGGAGCCTTACGCCCAACTCCTTCGCTGCGATGAGCACGCCGAAGTACAGGTCGTCGAGCGAGAGATACGGGGCAATCGCGGCCGTACTCGACAGCCGCTGGTAGCCCGCGACGATGAGGGGACGGATCGCGTCCTGCGTCGAGTAAGTCTGCAGGTTCGGCGCGAGGCGCGCCGCCGTCTGTCGCGAGTCGGAGAAGATGAGGACCTTGCGCCCACGCAGCGGCGCGAGGCGGGTCGCGGGCACCGGGCTCGGGGGCTGCACTTGGATCTGCTTCGCGATGAGCGCCTGGAACGGCTGGTCGCCCTTCGTCTGGTGATCCTGGACGGACGTGCGCCCAAACGCCGCACGCCCTCCGCATACGGCGCAGGGCCGGAACTCGCCCGGGTTCGCGTCCTGCGGCTCATCGTCCGTCACGGGCTGGGCCCGCCCCGCCCGGATGTAGACTGTTCTATTCCGTGTTCCGAGCTTCTGCGGGTTCAGCCGGCCAGTGATCAGGTCGTACTCAGCGGGCTCCGCCAAGTCATTGAAGACAGGCTTCTCGAGGAGGAGGTCGAGCGGAGCGATCTCGTCGACAAACCCGACGAGCGTCCGGAATGCACCGCCTGGCTCCGCCCACAGGAAATCCGGGTTGTTGACGTCGTTGGTGTACGCGCGCGCGTGAGCCGTGCCGCAGTTCCTACACGTGAAGAGTTCCAACACGCGCGCGCCGCACTCGCACGTGTCGCGCGGCTGGCTGTAGAGCTTGCCCGCGGGGCCGCCACGCTGGGCGGCGGGGATGCTCGTGCAGTTCGGGTCCATGCAGACCCACAGGCCCGCGAGTCCACGGTAGAAGGAGTGGACTCGACACGGCAGCAAACCAGGCTCCGTCGGCTCCCTCCGCGCCACGCTGCCGAGCGCGATGAGATTCGTGACTGCCCGCGCAGCGACTTCGGCAGGGACGTCCGCCTCGAACAGCTTGGCGCCCAACTCGTCGACGGGCTGGGCCTCCTTCATCGTCGAGTTGACGAGGCTCGACATCGGGCCGAACGACTCAAGCGCCTTGTAGAGCGAGGGCTGCAGTTCCCACGGCGCCGTGACCTTCCGGTACTTGAGGAAGCCCTCGATCACCTTGAGACGGTCTGCGTCGCTGGCCGCCTCGTAGAAGTCGTTGAGATCGAATGCGTCCAGCGCGGCTGCGTCGGCGGCCGTCCCCTTCGCCGCACCGGGGCGTTCTAGGAGGTCCCCCTGGACCTTCCGAAAGTCGGTGGGGTCCTTACCCGAGAGTTGCGCGCCGAACTCGACGGCGTAGTCCGCGTCCTTGAAGCTGGCACTCGTGCAGATGACCTGCAGGCGTTCCGGGGGTATGCCGAGGCGCGTCCGCAGGCGTCGGATAAGCAGCGCCACCTCGGCGCCCTGCGCGCCGCGATAGAGGTGGGCCTCGTCGATGACGAGGAGGAAGCGCTCTTCGGGATTCTTCTGCAACCACTCGCGCGTGCGGTCGAAGATGGGCCGCTCAAGCGGGCGCATCAGCATGTACTCGAGCATCGAGTAGTTCGTGACGAGGACGTCGGGTGGTGCCGCGTGGACCTCGTGACGGGTGACGAGTTCGGGGTCCTCCGGGAGCGTGACGCAGCGCTTGAAGTCGCCATTCTTATCGAGCCAGCGACCATTGCCATACCATGCCGCGAGGTCGGGCTTCGCTGGCCACTTGCCGCGCTTCTTCAACTCGTCCACGAGGTGAGCGGCCGCCGCTTGCTCCGGCGACGGAGGACCGGAGGCTAGTTCAAGCGCCTTGACGTAGTATTTCCCGATGGGCTTCAAGCGGTCTTGGTCTTTATCCTTGTCGCGAACGCCGGGATACAGTGTTCGGCTCGTGTATCGCGCGAAGCGCGCAGGGCGGCCGGACCAGCCGACGAAGCGTTGGACGACACGCGGATCGCCGAGCAACAGTCGGAGACGTCCAAGCTGATCATTGACGAGCGCGTTCATCGGGTAAAGCACCATTGCGCGCACGGCGCTGGTCTCGCCGAACTCCTTGCCCTTCGCCTCCGCTTCGGTGGCGAGTTTGCCGAGGATCGGGAGGAGGAAGCACTCGGTCTTTCCTGAACCGGTACCGGTCATCACCACGAGGCTGCGTCCGTCGACGAGCGAGAGTTGCGTCGAGAGCGCCTGATGCTGGTACGGCGGGTCGTGGATGAGCAGCCCGAGGTCGCCCTTCGCCGCGGATACCGACGCGAAGATGTCGAGCGCCGCAGGCGGGAGGCCGAGGTCCACGAACTTCTTTCCAGGCTTGTAGCGTGGTGTGCTCTCAAGATACGGACGCTGGTGGATGATGCCGACCTGATCGAGAAGCGCGCTGCGCTGTTCGACGAGTGTTCGGTGGCTCACGTGGTACGTGGCCTCGATGTAGTCGCGCAGGGCGCGGTGGAGTTGCTGGGTCGTCTCGCCAATGGTCAGAGCCATATCAGCCTCTTTCTCTCCAGAATCATATTCCCGCAATTGGAGCGTTCGATCTCATCGCTGCGTTTCTCTGCGCCGCATGAACTCTTCGTCCAACGCCTCCCAGTACGGTTCGTACAGTTTGAGCAGTTCCGTCGGGCGCATAACTGCCAATCCAAAAGCATCGAGTTCAACGCGGTGCTTCCAAAATGTTCGCCGGTCTGTTGTCAACAACACCGGGACGTTCGCGATCAAGGCCTCGGCGGCAACCATCCTGTCACCCTCATCCGGAAGGAAGGATAGCGGACCTCTTACCGAATGGATCTCGTCCACAGACGTCACGCCTAACCCACGTAGTAGCAGCGGTGACACCCGAATGCTTCGACGAGCGGACAATAGTCCCTTCGCGATACCAGGATAGGCGTCGTCGGACCAGTCATCCTGGTGACCACGAAAGAAGCCGAGCAGCGATAAGAGCCTCACGCCTTTGGCTCCATCGGCGAGACTCGCTTCCCCTTGGGCCGCCCGGGAAACCAGCCAAGGATAGCCAGAGCGATCCTCGAATTCCTTGTAAAGGATGCCGAGGTCTATGAGGTCGTTCGCCAATTCAGCGCCGTATCTCTCCGTGAGGTCTGCGACTGCTCCGTCATCCCACGTAAGGGAGCCGTCTGACTCAGACCGGCGGTCGACCCAGTCAAGATTCTGTAGAACGCATGTGTCAAGCAGTTGAGGTTCGGGTGGACAGAGTTCCTGCTCGATGATCTCAATACGGCGGGCGGCATCGACTTCTTGCTCCAGCTTCGCTTTAAGCGGACTTGTCATTTCTCAGTACCTCGCCCCTCCGAACCCGTCGTCATCTCTTCAAGCCAGAGCGCTTCGTGCGCAAACCGCCGCTCCTCTTCGATCTCAGTCTTGGGTATCCGATAAGCGAAGAGGCAGCCAGCGCTCGGAACCGGCTCGCCGATTGCGTCCCACCGTCGACGCGCCCATGCAGGTGTTGGCGAAAACAACTCGAGGACCATGGCGTCACCACTTGGAGTGACGCGGAAGCGCTGTGGCGAACCTCGCTGCGCGTCGATCGCCATCTGGAGGTGCCAAGCTTCGTCGCAGCCGCGCCACCGACTCCCCCGCTGCGGAAGGTCGATCATCCGCTCTGGGTGGCCGTTGGTGAGTTGGACGTAGCACCAGAGATCGGCGCCGTAGGCCTGCTGTCGCCGCGCCATATAGCGGCCCGTCTGCGTCTTTGGCTCGGTCCAGCGTCCCCGGTAGTATCGGACCGGCTTCGTCGGATCGAGGAGCAGGAGCCCCGGGATGTCCCTCGACGGCGGGGCGACGTCGAGGGCTCGATCGCTCGCGGCAACGGCCAGCGATGCGGCGCAGGGCTTAGGGCCTTTCAGCCACGCGTCGGGAGTGAGCTCGAACAACCCGAGCTGGCGCAACTCGCTGCGTAGATCCTCGGCCCCCGACGACGGGCTCAGCCTGCGTACGTGCCCGAGGTATTCGATACGACGTTCAAGCTCCGAGGGCAGCGGCGAGAGTTGGTCTGCGGTGACACCGAGGAGGATCACGAGCCCGCTCTGACGGACGACGAAGCTCGCGGGCGCGGCGTAGAGCAGTACACGCGCTGTCGACGTCCCGTCTTCTACCTCAGGCTGCTCGAGGATGTCGCCGTGCGAGATCATCGCCTCGAGAGTCTCCTCGACGAGTTCTTTCGCCTTCTCGAGGTCGGGCACCAAACCCCGCAGTGGACGCACAACGGCGCGCACGAGCGTCGCCGCAGAGCACGGACACAGGTAGCTCGCAGCCCGGCGCAGCGCGCCTGCAAGCCCCTCCGGCGTCGTCAGGTCGAGCGCCTCTGGGTCGAGCCCGAGTTCTCGGATCTTCTGCGCGTGTACTTCTTCGATGGTAAGGCGCCTCATGACCACCCCCATCCGGCGTATATCTCACCAGCACCTGTTGGCACAGTCCTCATCTGATCAACGGCGAGAACAAAGAAGCGTGCAGTGCAAGCAAGCGACGGCGCGTCCAATAATGTATTGATTCCTTTTGCGAGGAGGGAGCCCGCCCAATTCTCAAGGCTGTCAGGGGCGCTTGCCATCCGCAGTGAAAATTCGGAAAGCCAGAGCAAACTCCCTTCTTGTTCGAGACTTAGGCTATTTTCAGCAAAATCCTTAAATGCAGCGCCTCGTTCGGCCAAGGGCGTATCCGCTAGTCGCGCCAAGATTTCCCGGGGAAAAATCTGATCAGCAGTAATTGGCCGCCAACCATTATTTTTCTGATGCCGCTGCATCGGAATCGCCCGCCTCAGCGCTCCTATTCCTATTTCTTCTCGAGAAAAATCTCGTTCACATCTGCTCCAGTTGTCTCCGGCGATCAGAGATGCAATGCGCGTCGCAATAGCTCGTGAGATAAGCCGCTGGCGCGCGCGCCCAATAAGTTCGCCAGAGTGCCGTGCTGAGTTCCAAAGTCTAGCCAATGCCAAGAGTTGAGCTACTGATTCAACCGTGCGACCTCGAACGTCAACTCGTGGCTCAAACTGTAGATCCGCAAGCGTTTCCACGACCGGTGGAACAACAATTGCCACCTTGAAATCGCCGCTCGTTGCAACGTATAGACCACCAGTGCGCGGCACGTTGTGTTCCACAACGCTCGGAAGTTTCTCTCCGATGGCTGGAGTCTCAAACGAATAGCGCTCGATGACCGGCGCGTCGCTGTCAGCGTCGTCTCGCAAGCGCGCTACGAACCCAGAGGAATCCCTCCGCAAAGACCATCGCAGCGGCGTGAATTCGCGCTCGCAGCGAAACGTGAACACACCAAGTTCGTCGGCGGTGAGTTCGACCTCACAAACGTGTGTGTCGTCGTATGCGCCTTGCGCGCTCTTGTCATTCTTGATGTGTGCCTCGAAGTGGCGCGTCCATTCCTCGCTTGAAAGCGGTAACGTAACCGGCGGCAGTTGACGCTCGAACAACGGTGCTTCTCCCGCTTTCACGAACATCTGCACCCGGACCATTACCTGGCGCCCAGTAGGACCACGCACCAGGACGGCGGCTTTCCCTTCCCAGAGTTGTTCGAGCGAGGGCGCGGCGGGGTCGAGTTCCATTTCGAGTGGACCGTGCGAGGTCGACCCAGGCGACCAAGGACGGGCCTCGCGGACCCGCATGACGACATCGAGGTCGCCGATCACCTCGGAGTCTGCGCTGCTCCCGCTGCGCGCTGCGACGCTGAACTTGTGGAGCCCGACTGGCAACGGCGGGAGTTCGACGAAGACTGCCTCGCCGGGCGGCGTGTCGGTCAGCGTCAACGAGAGCGACGGGCCATCCCCCATCGCAATGGTCAACTCGTCCATCGAGTGGTCCGATCGGATAGCGAGGGTCGGTGTCTCCGACGCGAGCCACTCGCCATATCCCTCACCGTCCCACGCGACCGCCGCGAGCCCGGCGGGCCACACCTCGATCGATTTCGCCTGGGTGACCTGGAACTGCTTCAGCGCCTGCTCCCACTCCGGCGTGAGCGCTGCGGGCACGTCGAGGAGCACGGCGTGTACGCCTTGGCACGTCAGCGCGACGGGGCGCGCGATGGGTGAGCACGCAAACGACTCTGTGCTCACCAGCAGGTATTTCGAGTCCGCACACACGCGCATGCCGCGAGACTCGTAGGCAAGGCCATCACTGGCGACCTTGAAGAGCCACGAAGTGCCCGGACGGAGCATGCACTCCGCGCGCAGGAGGTACTCGAGTTGCGCGTCGGTGCGCTCGAACTTCAACAGCACATCGTCGGGCCGGGGCCAGTGGCTGAGCGGGACGCGTTGGGGGCCGTGCAGGCAGCGTCCCCTCGCGAGCGGGCGCCCCACCGCGCCCGCGACGGTGCATCGCGATTCGGTGAGGGCCTCTCGCACCTGCGGGAAGCGGAGGAGCAAGTGCGAGAGGTCTGGGATTTCGAGCGAGATCTCCCAGCGTGACCCCTCGATGGGTCGTAGCACGAGGCGCGGCTCGATGCCGAGTCGTACGACTTCTTCTCGAGCCTCCTCACGCCTCTGGAACGTCGTGTTCGTTGACCTGCCGATGGTCAGCCCTCGGATCTTCGCCCGCTCCTCCGCCGCGCGGCGTGCGCCGCGCAGCCAGTCGCGACCGCGACGTTCGCGGTCGACGTCATCGCTGATGCGCTTCAGCGTCGTCGGGTGGAGCAGCGTCTTGAAGCCCTCCTTCCCTTGGAGAAGGAGCGCGGCGGCGATCTGGCCGACGAGCGCCGGCGCCTGCACGAGGTTTTGGAAGCGTGCCGACGTGTTCCAACTCCGCGCCGCGATGAAGTCCCCGAGGCGCTGCGGCTCATCGAAGAGTTCGCCGGAGAACGAGTGCCGAAGTTCGTAGAGGATGCGCGCGAGTTGCTGTTGCAGGTCGCACGGGAGGATCGCGTGCGTGATGGGCCACGCAATGATCGAGAACTGCTCCGCCCAAGGGCCCGACGGCTTGGCGCCCGCGAACTTCCTCTGGAAGGCGACAAAGGCGTCGCGAATCCAGTCGCGCCTACCGTTCAACGTCCAGCCCGGCGTCTTATCCTCGAAGGTCTGCCAGTACTCGCTCCCCGCATAGCCGTAGCCGATCTCCGCCGCATAAACGACCCAAACGAGTTGGTGGTCGCGTGCGGGCGCCGAGACTTGGATGTGGGCGCGCAGCGTGTTCTCCAGCGCTAGCAACTCGGCCTGCGCGAGGCCGTGCTCCAAGGCGAAGACAGGGATGTCCTTGCGGTCACGCGCGAGGGCGCCGAAGTGCGCTGCAAGTCGCTGGTTCCACGCCCCCAGATCCATCACGACACCTGTTCACTTCCCGAGCCGCACAGCTGCACGCTGCGCGTCGGTCGTCGTCAGGTGAGGAGACCGAGCGCACCACCCCAGCGCGCACGCAGGGGAATGCGTCGCGACTCCCCGCGCGAGCGCGGTGTTCTCTCGGATGTCCCTGAACTTACTCATCATCATCCTTCTGGAACTTCAGGAGAGATCGGAGTACATGGGCTGCTGGGGGGCGGCGCGCTGGAGAGGAACACGAGCCCCGTGGGTGACCGGACGGACGGTTGTGTGCCGCTCGATCTCATCGAGGACGTCATCGGAGATAATCCGATTTCGTAACCACCGCTCGCGCCACCACGCGCCGATCGCCGCCGTCGCCGCCACGCCCTCGTTGACCGGTACTATGTACTCGGGCCGCTTGGCGGCGCCGATGAGGTAGTCGTCGAGGTTCTTAATAAGGCTCACCGCGTACACGACGCGCGGACGGTGGTGGCGGAGGAGCATCCCCGACGGCAGGTTCAGCAGATCGAGTGCTTGTCTTACCTTGCGCAGCTTGGGGCTCACGCCCTCACCGAAAATGCTGTTCACACGCTGCGCGTCGGACTGCTGCACAAGGTCGACAAGCGCGTCGACCGTCTCCTCGGAGTATTGCGACGTGCCAAACGCCTCCGATCGACCCAACTCAGCGTATCGGATGACGTCCTCCGCATTGCCCCCGAGACGCTCCGCCGGGATCTTGATGCGGTTGTACTGGCTCGACCCCACGCCGTAGAGCGACGTCGTACCGAGGAGCACAAGCTTCGAAGCACGCACGATGGGTCGCCCAGCCATTGAGGACGCGATCTCACTCTCCGCCTGTGCGTACCGTCGACGGTACTGATGCACGACCTCTGGGCTCGCCGCCATCATGGCAGCGAGCTTGCCGCCGAGGAGCGCGTTGTAGGGCTGCACCGCGCCGCACACCGAGATGTCTGCGACCGCGATGCCGACCCGGTCAGCCTTCGCCTTCTTGAGCACCCTGCGGATCGCGTCGCTGCCATACCCGGTCTTCGCGAGCGTGGCGAGCTTCTCCGCCGTCGGCTTGCCGCCGAATGCCTCGTCGAGAACCGCGCGCGCGCGGAGGTACGTTGAGAGGGCGAGCGCGCGCTTGCTGCGGAACAGGTGCGTCCTAGCCTTCGCGATCCAGTACTCGTCGCCATGGAAATCTGAGCGCTTCTGCTTGTGGTCACGCGAGCGCGCGAAGCGGTGGTGCTTCTTGCGCGCCTCGGCGCTCTCTTTCAGCAGTCGTTCGATCACTGCCAACGAGGGTGTCTTGAGATCGCGCGTCGAGAGGATGCCGTCCTCGATCAGGTCCGCCACGTAGATTTCGTCGATGGCGGCGTCGAGCGTGTCGACGAGCCACTTAGCGAGTTCTCGCGTCGGCGCGGTCCGCACGCGATCAAGGAAGGTCTTCGGGTGCCACCCGATCCACGAATCGCGCTCGCGGATCTGCATGATCGGGCTGCTCAGCGCGCCGATACCCATCACCGGGTGGTTGGCAGCGGCGCGGTCGCGCACGAGGAAGACCATCGTCCGACCCGGCACGCTCGTGTACTGGTTCGTCCACGTGTGGCGGAAGTAGCGCCACACGTCCATCAGGCGCAGCCCTGTGAACTCACACGCGGCGCTCTCAGCGGTGACGAACTGTAGGTAGGGATCGACGAGTTTCGACAGCGCGTCGGCCCAACCGTTGTTGAGGTGCGTCCGGGCCTCCCGAAGGCCCTCCGCAAGATCTCGCCCGTCGCGCATGAGCGAGTAGATCGAGACGTACCTCCCATCGTGGAGACGCTGACGTTCCATCGAGTCCAGGAACCGCTGCACCGACGGCTGACGGAGTTGTGCGTTGCGCTTGACCAACTCCTGCCGACGAATGCGTGCCTTCTCGGCGAGCGGGTCGGTGACGGGGTCAGGCGGCTTGACCTCGACGCGCTCGCTGCGCACGCGGACCGTCCAGCCCTGCGTCGCGAGGTCGGTCATGACGAGCCCCGCCGCGAGCAGCGCCTGTCGATCACTGCGACGACACGCCGTGACTTCAGCGACGAACGCGCCGCGCGCCTTCTCGATCGCCTCCTCGGTGCGCTCCCGCCGGCACACCTTCGCCAGCGCGCGCGCGTGCTCCACGAAGGCGTTCTGCGACGCCTTGCTCGGGAGCGGTGGCTCCAGCGTGGTCCACGTGTTACCGGGCACGTTGGTCATTTGTCGTTCAGGAAGGCAGCCAAGGTGTTACTCCACTCGAGCCGATGCTTTGCGAGCGCCGGGACCTTCCCGCGCGCGGCCGCTTCGCTCCGCGCCGCCGCGAGGAGGAGCAGTTCGAGTTTGGCGCGGAGTTGCGGATCGCGAGGGGCCTCGCCCTCAGAGAGCGGCTTGTAGATCTCGCGGTAGAAGGGGTGATCAGGGTTCAATACGAGCACAAGCCTGTCCTCGTCGCGCGCGAGGGTGAAGAACGATGTGTCCTTCACCGAGTGCTCGATGATGCTGTAGCGGTCCGCCTCGTTAGGGCGATCCCGTAGCGTCGGGTGACTCTCCTCCAATTCACGCATCAGCGCCCGCGCTGTCGGATCAACACTGCGCGGGAGGGGGCGTAGGAGGTGGTCCCGCTCATTGGCGATGCGCTCCGCTTCGGAGAAGCGCTCGCGCGCCTTCACGGCTGTGTGAGCCTTGCGTGCGCGGCCATTGAGGGCACGCGCGGTCGCCTCGAGATCCGGCGAGAGTGCCTCGATGAGGTGCGCCTGGGGGCGAGCCTGTTGCTTCGTGTGCGTAATGCCAAAGGCTTCGTCGAGGATCGGATCGAACTGGATCTCGCAGCGCCACCAGTCGTCGTAGTTCTCTCGGTGTTTGCTGCCCATGAAGAACCAGCCGTAGTCTACCTCTCGTCCTCCACGGACGATTGAGACGCCGGCCCCCTTCGAGAGGCCGATTCGGCGCTTCTCGTCGTTCGAAAGTTTGTGCCACGCGTGGACCGGCAGTTCCGTGAACCGCACGCTCACCCAACCAGTTTTCCGCGAATCGAGCGGATCGGCGCGGACTTCGAAGCGCATCTCCTCACCGAAAAGTTGGGCACCAGAAATCTCTGCTTTCGGGTGTAGGTAAAGCGGATCGAAGGCGTCGAGTGTATCGCCGTTGATGGTTATACGGAGTCCCTTCCAGATGAAGTGCCTGAAACGTCGACCGAGTTCGACCTCAAGCTTGCGCACGATGGTAGAGACGCGGCGATTGTCGAGCCTATCGCACTGCGACCAGCAAACGAGGGTTCCCGAGTTCCCTGCGCACTCACTTGGCGACACCTTCACCACCTTCGGCTCGGGCACCTCGATCATTTCGCAGCGCACGATCTCGTCGACGTCGAGGTATGACGAGTACACGGTCGGGGTGTCATGCCCACGCGCGCCCTTCGGCGACTGCCACGTAAAGACCGCGACACGCCGCGCTTGGCTCAGCGACGCATTGGGTAGGCCCATGCCGTACCGCCCAAGTCCTCGGCGGTCTCCGAATCGAGTGCTCCCGCCGAACCGGAGTGCCTGACGCAGTGTCGGCGGGTCCATCCCACAGCCATTGTCCAGTACCGAAACCTCTATCGCCTTCTCCTCGTCGTCGCTGGTCTTGGCCGCGACGGAGATCGCGATGCGTGTGGCACCCGCTTGGATAGAGTTGTCAACGAGTTCTGAGATCGCGCTCGCTGTACCCTTGTACCCAGAGTCTCGGGTCGCTTGGATGAACTTGTCGAGCGCGATGATCGAGCAATCGGCGCGTCGAACTGAGTGCACGGTCTTCGTCATGGCCCTACTCGCTGCAGCTTTAATCATGCGCCCCCCCTGCAGTTGTTCTTGTTTCGTCAGAAGGCTGAATTGCAATGCCACGCCGCTCACAGTGGCCCCGAATCAGAACTTCGACCATGTTCGTTATGGATCGATGTTCTTGTTCCGCCGCGATGCGAAGCGCTTCTTTCAATCCGGGATCGATCCGGAAAGTCAGCGTGGCGGTCTTGCCTGTAGCCATCAGCTTCTCCAGGAAGCACTGCAAATGTACTGCAATGTACAGTATTGCGCGTTGGTCTTACAACACAATGCCGTCAATGCGTGCTTTTTGCTGAGAGCAGACCGCCTCCGAACGTCCGAACGGGTGAGGCTATTTGCGGTAGCGCCAACCACCTCCCGCTCCGAGAGCGCCCGTCGACCACAGAAAATTCCGGTGCACCACCAGTTCCGATTGTTTGCGGCACACCCCGGCCTCACGCCGCAGCATCCCGCCATCCAGACGACTGCGGAACGGCGTGATGACACCCCTTGGCAACCCGACGACCCCTTGCCGCCATGTGCCGGCCCTGGCCTTGGCGCTGATCATCGCGCTGGCCGGCGCATCGCCCGCATCGGCCGGCGATGCCACCGCTGAACACGAGCAACTGGCGGCCATCGCCCGCCAGCTCGACCTGATCGACCGCCTCTCCGAGCACGCCGCCGGTACCGCTCCGCAGGAACGCGCCCGCTACCACTTCGACTACGCCCGATTGCGTGCCGACCTGAAGCGCGTTCGCGCCGGCCTGCAGGACTACCTCGTGCCCCAGCGCGCCCAGCCGCGCGATCCCGTCCCGCTGGCTGGCGACTACGTCCGCCGCGACCGCGCCGACGACGAGGAGCCGTCGCCATGACGCCCTCTGCCGATCAGGTCGCCGCCTTCCAGGCCAACGGCGGCTTTGCGCCTTCGGCCGTCTCTGCCGTGGTGCT
>JACDJA010001577.1_pt1 | contig 18663 bp, 12 predicted proteins | sample 7449241 | NCBI WGS metagenome assembly JACDJA01 (sample SAMN14253289, study PRJNA609438) | sludge metagenome | isolation source: initial anaerobic sludge | collected 2018-12-20 | reverse complement strand
GAGCCGCTGCACCGCATGCTTGAGCTGTTAGAGCTGACCTCACCGGGAATTACAATCGGTTATTCCATGGGGAAACCCATTCCCGGCACGAAAAAATTTACGCCATCTGTTGTAACATTTAACAAAAAGTATATGCCTATGTAAAACACATCCTAAAAAAAGCTTAAAAAAGAAGGAAGCGCTGCGAACACTTCCTTCCGTTCCCCGGGAAAATAAACCCCGGGGGAGTTCTTAAAAATTTTATTTAATTAAAAACATGGTAAAATTATGAAAAAAAATTTGAATCTTGTGTGTTTGCTGTTAAAGCAACACCGAAAAAAACTAATTGTTATGCGCAACACGGTTTTGATACTACTCATCAGCGCCCTCCAGGTTTTTGCAACCGGAAGCTACGCGCAAACCAAAAAAATCAGTCTGGCTATGAAAGATGCTGCCATTCGTGACGTATTGTATGCCATTCAGAAACAGAGTGAATTTTATTTCCTGTACAACAGCGAGTTAATCGATGTAACCAAAAAGGTTGACATTACAATTGAGGAAGAAAAGGTAGATCAGGTATTAACCCGGTTGTTCAACAAAAACGAAGTGGACTTTTTAATCAAAGACCGTTACATCGTTTTAACTCCTGTTGGCGGGAATGCCGAGCTGTTTGCCGAACAACAGCAACCCGCCGTCTCCGGTAAAGTCACCGACGAATCCGGCCAGCCGCTGCCCGGGGTAACAATAGTTATTAAAGGCACCACCCGGGGAACTGTAACTAATGCCGATGGAGAATACAACCTTACCAACTTGCCAGAAGATGCCACGCTGGTGTTTTCGTTCGTGGGGATGAGAAGCCATGAGGTGGTTGTTGGGAACCAGACGAGGATTAACGTGAGAATGGAACAGGAAACGATTGGGATTGAGGAAGTGGTTGCAATTGGGTATGGAACGCAGCGGAAAGCTACTTTAACGGGTTCAGTGTCAGGTATAAGCAATGAGGAAATTATGATGACGCCGTCACCAAATCTTTCCAATTCACTGGCAGGATTAATGCCCGGTTTGGTGGCAGTGAACCGTAGTGGGCAACCCGGTTCTGACAATTCAACTTTCCTTGTTAGAGGTAATTCTACAACTGGTAATAATACACCGCTAATTCTTGTGGATGGAATAGCTGAATCAGGATGGGAACGTATCGATCCAAATGATATTGAATCAATATCAGTGCTAAAAGATGCTGCGGCTTCCATTTATGGTGTGCAGGCTGCAAATGGTGTGATTCTTATTACCACAAAAAGAGGAACAGCAGGTAAACCTGTGTTTAATTTAAGTGTAAACCAGGCAATCACCCAACCAACAAGAGTACCGGAAATGGCTAGTTCTGCAACTTTAGCGGAATATGGTAATGAATTCCTTACCAGAATGGGAGATGATCCGATATGGACAAATGAACAGATACAGAAATTCAGAGATGGAAGTGACCCAATCAACTATCCCAATACAAATTGGGTAGAAGAAAGTTTTAAGAAATTCGCTCTTCAGGAATCTGCCAATCTTAATATAAGAGGCGGCAGCGATAACATACTATATTCAGTATCAGGTTCTTATCAACATCAAGATGATATATTGAAAGATGGAATTCATGATTACAAAAATTATGCAATTCGTACTAATACTGATATGGATGTATCGAAGGATATAAGGATTAGCCTTGACTTAAATTTTAAAAAGGATGATCGCGTAATTCCTATGGCAGGAGGTGTTAGCCGAATTTATCAAACCAATCCACAATATCCTGTTTACTGGCCAGGTGGCTATCCTTCCAATCCTCCCAGTGATTATGGGTATCATCCTATGATTAATAATACTGGTGGTTCAGGTTATTTAAAAAGCAATGGTTTTTATTTTACGGGCAAAGCTAGTATTGACATTAAAATTCCCTGGGTAGCAGGTTTGGGAATTGATGGTTATTATGCTTATAATCATTATTATAACCGAGGTAAGAATTGGACCACCCCTTGGACATATTATGGTTGGGATAAGGAGAATGAGAAGGTAATTCCGCTAGGTGGTGGTACAGTTGCAAAGCCCACTCTTGAGGAAAACTTCTCACATAATCATTATAATTTGGTGAACTTAAGGATTAAATACGAGAAGCAATTTACTGATCATTATGTAAGTGTATTCTTGGCGGGTGAACAATCGAAAGGCCTGAGCGATAACTTTCGCGCATATCGTGAAGGCTTTTTGACAGATGCCATAGAGGAACTTTTTGCAGGTTCAGCAAACAATATGCAAACGGATGGGATTTCGTCAAATAATGCTCGTCAAAATATATTCGGACGTTTAAATTACAATTATCAGGAAAAATACTTACTTGATTTTAATTTTAGGTATGATGGCTCTTATAAATTTCCGAAAGATAACCGATGGGGGTTTTTCCCTGGAGTTTCTGTTGCATGGAGACTAAGTGAAGAAAGTTTTTTTCAGTCGGATTTTTTTGATAATCTCAAAATTAGGGCTTCTTATGGAGAAATGGGCAATGATGCAATAGATGCCTTTCAATTCTTACAAGCCTATAAGTTAAGTTCTTTAGGTTATTTTGTTGGTAGACCCATTAATACGGTTCCCGGAGTTTATCCCGGTGTTTCGCCAAACCCCAATGTAACATGGGAGGTTGCTACCAATCAGAATATTGGCTTGGATTTTCAGATTATTGATAACTTGTTCGGTTTTACTTTTGACGTATTTAAGCAAAGAAGATCAAATATTTTAACTACCAGAGCACTTGAACTTCCTGACTATACCGGACTCACTCTGCCTGCAGAAAACATTGGGATTGTTGACAATAAGGGATTTGAAATTGAATTGACACATAGAAATTCTCTCTCAGTAGGCAGCGGCTTGTCATATCACATGAAGGGAAATTTTGCTTTAGCCAGAAATAATGTTGTTGATGTTTCTGAAGCGGAAGATGTGCCGGAATACCAAAAAGCCGAGGGACATATTTTAGGTGCAAGGCTTTATTATGAGGCGACCGGTATATTTCGGACACAAGAACAAGTTGACTCAAATCCAATTTATCCCGGGACCATTGTGGGTGACCTTCAATATAAAGATGTAAATAATGATGGCCTTATTACTGCCGCGGACAGAGTTAGAATGGATAAATCTATCATACCTGAAATTACATTCGGGTATAATTTATCAGTCCAGTATGATAACTTTTCTTTATTTGCTCATTTTGCAGGACAAGCGAGGGCTTGGTGGGCTATATTTCAAAATGCCAGAGTTTCTATGAATGCACCGGAAGAACTGCTCGAGAACCGCTATACTACGGGTAGTATGGATTCAAAGTATCCTTGGATTCCACAAATGGAAGGGTTTGGCCGAGAAGTAAGTGGCTTGGAATCCACCTTCTGGTTGCAAAACGCTTCTTTCCTGAGATTAAAAACTCTTGAGTTGTCTTATCAGTTACCCAAAGATTTCATATCACGATTTAATGTCGGCAGTATGAGAGTCTATCTTAATGGTAATAACTTATTGACTTTTTCTAAGATTAAATGGTACGATCCGGAAGGAGATAATACAACGGGAGCGTTTTATCCGCAGAGCAAAATTTATAACGTAGGAATACAAATATTATTCTAAAAATATTTTACAATGAAATATATAAATACTTTATATAAAAAATTGAAAACAATTTTGTTTTCACTGGTACTTATAAACATATGTGTTTTGTTTATGGTATCTTGTCAGGAAGATGTTCTTGATATAAAACCTACCGATAGCTTTACAGAAACAGTTGTTTTTGATGATCCTGTATTGAGCGAGGCATTTATATATCATGCATATAGTCTTGTTACTTATGGATTTGAGTATGCCGGTTGGACCATGCCGGTATCATGGATGTGTGATGAAAATAATGCCAGATTATCAGATGCTGCCACTGGACCTATAACCTTGGGTGAGACTAATCCTTCATATTTAGGTGCTTTGGATGTATGGACAATTAACGGTGAAGCCAGAAGTTACTGGCCTTGTATAAAACAGTGCAATGAATTTCTTGAAAAGACAAAAGAAGAATCTTCGCTTGATGCAGATCTATTAAAAAGATTAAGAGGAGAAGCGCAGGTAATTAGAGCTTATTCCTATTTTCGTCTTATATCTTATTTTGGAGGTGTACCATTAATAACACAACCTTTTTCCTTAGACGATAATTGGAAGATTCCAAGAGAAAGTTATGATGTATGTATGAGTTTTGTTATAAGCGAGCTAAACGAAGCCATAGACATGTTACCTCTTGAGGTTAACAATAGTGATTTAGGAAGGGCTACAAAAGGAGCTGCAATGGCAATTAAAGCAAGAGCTTTGTTGTTTTATGCAAGTCCTTTGAATAACACCGGGAATGACCGTACAAGATGGCAGGCAGCTGCGGATGCTACAAAAGCTGTTATAGATCTTGGGTTATATGAATTGCACCCAGACTATAAAGAACTTTTCACGGAAGCGGGAGGATATAACACCTCTGAAGTAATTTGGGGGCGGCAATTAAACAATAACATTAAAAGAGAAATTAGAACCGAACAGTTATTTTTTCCAAATGGATGGCGTGGCTATGGACAGATTCACCCAATTCAAAATTTGGTTGATGATTATGAGATGGCGAATGGTAAGAAAATAGATCAGGAGGGATCCGGATATGATCCCCAAGATCCATATGTTAATCGTGATCCAAGGTTTTACTACACGATTCTTTACGATGGAGCTCCCTTTAAAGAAAGGACTATCGAAACTTTTTATCCCGGAGGAGAGGATTCGCCAGAGGGAACAGTGTCATCCTGGAATGCAACTCAAACCGGTTACTATCCCAGAAAATTCATTGATGAATCAAAAACTGGTTATGGTTGGGGACCTACTGCGAATAGCGATCCAACATGGATGTGGTTTCGCTATGGTGAAATTCTACTGAATTATGCGGAAACTATGTATAAGCTTGGAGATGAAGAAACCTGCAGGGAATACATAAATAAAGTAAGGAGCAGGTCAAGTGTAAATATGCCCCCTGTTACAGAAAGTGGAGAAGCACTTTGGAATAGATTGGTTAATGAACGCCGTATTGAGTTGGTTTTTGAAGAACATCGTTTTTTTGATGTTCGTCGCTGGAAAATTGCTGAAGATGTGCTCAGCAGAGACAGAATGAGAATGTATATATGGAAGGATCCCACTACAGGTGCTAAAACCTACGAAGTGAAATTCTTTAGAAATGCAAAATTTAATTCCTGGAATTATTTGAATCCAATACCTCAGTCAGAAATCGATAAAAATGCATTATTAGAACAAAATCCTGGTTATAATTGAAATACTATAGGGATGCTTTTCTGATTAGAATTATTGTCTGTTATCTAAGGTTGGCATAGAACTGTAATGGCAAAGAAAGGTGGAAAAGATTAGCGGATTAATCTTTTCCCTTTCTTGCAAAACAAGTATTCTCATTTTTAATGAATATGTAAAAATAAATTCTTAATTATAATTCGATGAAACTAAAATTAATAATATGTATTATCCTTACACCGTTTCTTATAAATTCATACGGTGTTGTCTCAATTCAAAATTCTTTTATTTCAGATGGAAATGAATCAATTGATACTTTACCATCAGTCCTTCCTGAAAATCGTTCTGATCTGATTGAAAGCACATTGAGAAATGAAGCTTATCTGAGATTTGCATCTCATAAACTCCCGGACAATATTAAAGATTGGGAGGTGTACGCAACTGACCTTAGAAATGAAGTTATTAATAAAGCTGGGATAATAGTGAACCATTCCCTGCCTTTAAATATCAACAGGACAGGATCCAAAAAGATGAGGGGCTATACTGTTGAGAATATTACATTTCAGACGCGACCCGGAGTTTATGCCACAGCAAATTTATTTATCCCCGACGGAGTTGGACCTTTCCCTGGAGTTATCAATATGTTAGGGCATTGGGTGAAAGGTAAAATAGATACAACGGGTCCACAAGCGGTGGGCCATAGCTTGGCTGCTAACGGGTATGTTTGCCTTAGTATCGATCCCTGGGGTGCAGGTGAAAGGAGCACTGTCCATGGAGAATTTGAATATCATGGTGCTAATCTTGGTGCTTCATTGATGAATATCGGTGAATCTTTAGTGGGTGTTCAGATATCTGATAATATAAGAGGAGTAGATCTGCTTTGTTCGTTGCCTTATGTTGATCCTAGTAAAATCGGAGCTACGGGAGCCAGCGGAGGAGGAAACCAGACAATGTGGCTTTCGGCTATGGATGAACGGATTAAGGCGGCAGTACCGGTAGTTAGTGTGGGCACCTTCGAATCTTATATTATGAGGTCAAATTGTATTTGTGAAACTCTCATAGACGGACTGACATTTACTGAGGAAGCCGGCGTTTTAGCCCTTTCCAATGCTATTATGCCGATAAATCGATATAAAGATAATCCGGCTTTTCTATCTACCGAAATGCTTCGAAGTTATGATAATGCAAAAAAAGTTTTCGATATGAAAGAGGAAGCAGATCATATCAGTTATAATGTTTTTGATCTTCCACACGGCTATGCAGCTGAGGATCGGCAGGCAATGCTGGGGTGGTTCAACTATCATCTAAAAGGTATAGGTAATGGCGATCCAATATCGGAAAAACCTTTTGAACAACTTCCAGAAGATGAACTAATGGTTTTTGCAACCGGGAAAAGAGATGCTAATGTAGTAACTACCGAAGAATACTGCTTTCAAGTTGGAAGCGAATTAAGGGCTGATTATATGAATATCAAATCTTTTAATACCAATAGTAAAAAAAGTCAGTTAAATGAGATATTACGGATAAAGGAGAAATCCGAACTGAAAAAGGTTTATGAATTTGGTTCTTCAGACGGTTGGGAAAGAATTGCCTTGGAAACAACAGATAATAAGATTATTCCTCTATTGCTTTTTAAACCTGGTGCGGAGTCTTCTGAGTTCGTTATAATTACAAATCCTTTTGGAAAAAAAGAAATACCCTATTCCTTAATAAAAGGTTTGATAAGTGATGGAAAAGGAGTTGTTGTTGTTGATTTAACGGGATGTGGGGAGGCGTCTTCCGAAACAGCTTCTAACTATGACAGGCAATGGCCAATGCATACTATTGCGCGTGCAGAAATATGGTTGGGAAAAACAACTCTTGGAGAATGGGTAAAGGAGTTGAAACTGGTGACGGAATTCATTAAATCCCATCAAGGCGCAAGTAAAGTTGCAGTCGACGGGACAAAGGAAACAGGTCTGGCAGGGTTGTTCCTAAGTGCTTTAGAAGGAAATATAGAAGAGGTAGTGCTGAGAGAAGCTCCTGTAAGTTACCTGTTTGATAACAGAAAATCTATCGACTTTTTCAACATGGCAATACATTTGCCGGGATTTTTAAAGTGGGGTGATATTTCACTGGTAGCTGCAATGTCTGGTAAAAATGTAACATTTATTAATCCTTTAACTATGTCCGGAGAAAAGATAAGTGAAACCAAACTGAAAGAATTTGAAGCAGAATTTGAACAAGTAAGGAAAATTTGCAGGCAACCAGAAAAAACTTTTTTTAAACGATAAAATATACTGATATGAATAATATTAAAATTTTTAAACAATATGTCTTGGTTGTTTTTATTTTTTTTAATATAAACAGTTTCGGGCAAGTTGATATGCTTTGTGTCGGGCACTATTGGACAGAAGACGAAGCAAACCTAAAGGTGAAAGAATTTGCATCCACATGGGATGATCTGGAATCATGGGAAAACCGTGCAGGTATTATCAGAAAGGGGATCATTGAAGGCATGAAGCTCGATAAGATGCCAAAAATTAGTGGGAATTTCAATGAAAAAATTGCTAACTCACGTGAATTTGATGGATATATAGTAGAGAATATTGTAATTGAGAGTTTTCCCGGGTATTACATTACCGGTAATATTTACAGGCCATCTGAGCAGAAAGGGAAATACCCAGCTATATTAAGCCCCCATGGGCATTGGGAAAATGGTCGCTTACGTGCTGACATGCAATATCGTTGTGCTGTTCTTGCGCGGATGGGGGCAATAGTTTTTGCTTATGATATGGTTGGATATGGCGACAATAAGCAGGTTGATCATAAAATTCCCATTGCTCTGTTATTACAAACCTGGAACAGCCAACGGGTTCTGGATTATCTGGTTTCCCGTTCTGATGTTGACAGTGATAGAATTGGAATTACTGGTGCATCAGGCGGCGCAACACAAACATTTATATTGACCGCAATTGACGACAGGATAAAAGTTTCCGTCCCATGCGTACAGGTTTCTGCCCACTTTTTTGGTGGGTGCGTTTGTGAAAGTAGAATGCCAATCCATAAAAGCGAACATCACCAAACAAGCAATGTTGAAATCGCTGCATTGTGTGCCCCGCGTCCCATGTTGGTGATATCCAATGGAAGCGACTATACAAGGAACACTCCACGGATAGAATACCCTTATATTCAAAAAATATATGCCTTGTATGATGCGGAACACAAAGTTGAGAACGCCCATTTCGCTGCGGAAACGCATGATTATGGTTATTCTAAACGTGCTGTCATGTACATTTTTTTTGCCTACCACCTCAAATTGAGTTCAGGTAAAGTGTCATGGTCACCTACAATTAGTGAAGATTTCGTCACCATTTTACCCGAAAGCCAACTAAGGGTTTTTACAGAAGATAACCCCATGTCCCGCAATGCTTTGATGGGCGATGAGGCTATTATGAAATACTTGGATTTAGACTAAAGTGAAAAAACAGCAACTGAATCTTAAAGTGTATGAAACAGTGTCAAAATAAATAAATAAATAATAAATATCCCGGTCTTTAAGAGCTCTTTACATCGTTCCTCTTGTTGCTTTTCTGCCCAATGGGCTTTATATGCACAGAACGAATTGAATTTTATTACGTTGTATAATATTTGTAGTCACAAAAAAAATGTGAATAATTTAACCTGATAATTTTTCGATATGATCAATTTGAGATTAACCAATTTCATTTCTATTTTTTTGATTATAGGTTCTATATCTGTTGTGCAGGCACAAAACTGGCCTTGCTGGCGTGGCCCCAACCAGGATGGAACTAGTATTGAAACCAATTTGCCCACTAAATGGGATTCGGTAACGAATGTACTGTGGAAAACCAAAGTGCCGGGGATTGGTTATTCTTCACCAATCATATGGGAGGACAGGCTTTTTACTTTTACGGCCATCCCCGAAACCCGGGAGAGAATTCTCCTTTGCTATAATTGTAATACGGGTAATTTATTGTGGCAGGAAACTGTGCTTACTTCACCTTTGGAAGATAAACACAAGGACAACAGTTATGCTTCGGGGACACCAGCAACAGATGGCACCCTTGTTTATGTTTCATTTCTGGACGGTGAGGATGCCGTTGTGGCCGCCTATGATTTTTCGGGGAACAGGGTTTGGGTCCAACGCCCTGGAACATTTTATAGCGGATGGGGATACAGTTGCTCACCAAGGATTTATAAGGACAAGGTGATCATTAACGGCAACAGCCCGGGAAAGTCACCTTTTGTTGCTGCCATGAGTAAAACGGACGGGAAAATACTTTGGAAAGTGGGGCACGACAAGCCGGCTAATAATTTCAGTACGCCAATTATTAAGGAAATGGACGGAAAAACTCAAATGATTTTTTGCGGAAACCAAGAGATTGCTTCTTTAAACCCGGATGATGGCTCTCAGAATTGGGTGGTGGATGGTCCTGCTTCAGATTTCTGTTCGAGCCCGGTTTATAACGAGAAAAATGATTTAGTGCTGGTGAGCAGTGCCTGGCCAAGACGTGTTTTGCTAGCCATCAAGCCCGATGGACAAGGAAACGTTACCGAAAGCCATGTGCAGTGGAGATCGACAAAGGGAGGTGTATATGTTCCTTCACCAATTACTACGGGCGATTACCTTTTTACAACAATGACAAACGGCAAAGTCTATTGTTTGGATGTGGCAACAGGGGAAGAAATATGGATTGAAGAGCTTGGGTTGCAATATTCGTCACCGGTTATAGCCGACGGGCTCTTATATATGCCAAATGACGAGGGTGTAATTACTGTAATAAAACCCGGACGGCTATTCGAACCCATTGCAAAAAACTCCATTGGTGAAAGAATGTATGCTTCGCCTGCCATAAGCAATGGAAGAATATTTTTACGAGGAGAAGAACACCTTTTTTGCATTGGTGAATAAAGGGATTCAATGAATTAGTAGTTGACAAAATGAGAAAAAGGCTAATTTTAACAAAATACAATCAAAATGACAAAAAGAAGAGATTTTATCAAAAATAGTGCACTCGGAGCTGCGGGTATCGCTATTGGAGGCATGGGGTTCAGCTCAAAATCATATGCTTCAATCGTGGGTGCAAATGAGCGCATCAATATGGCGATAATTGGCATAGGTGGTCGCGGCACTGCACATATTAGCGCATGGTGTAAATTAAAAGACAGCCATAATGTTCATTTGAAAACGCTTTGCGATACTGATGAACAGTTTTTTGGTCCCCGTTCAAAATCGGTTGTTGACTTTGGTTGCGAAAAGCCGTTGACGGAATGGGACATGCATAAGGTGTTTGACGACAAAGAAATAGATGCTGTATCTTTTGCCACTCCCAACCATTGGCACGCTTTGGGTACTATTTGGGCCTGCCAGGCAGGCAAACATGTATATGTTGAAAAACCAGGCTGCCACAATGTATGGGAAGGCCGAAAAATGATTGAGGCTGCCCGTAAGTACGATAAGCGGGTTCAGGTAGGGTTCAATAATCGTTCGAATGCTGATGTAATGGAAGCTATTCAATTTCTCCACGACGGTGGCATTGGCAAAGTTTACATGGCACGTGGCCTTTGTATTAAGCCGCGCGATTCGTTTGGCATTGCAAAAGACAGTGTCCCACCTGCCACGCTCCATTATGATCGCTGGCTGGGACCTGCCTCGTGGCGAGCCTACAATGAAAAACGGAGTCATTACAATTGGCACTGGTTTTGGGACACGGGCAACGGCGATACCGGCAACCAGGGGCCCCATCAATTTGATATTGCACGTTGGGGGCTTAATAAAAATGAACATCCTATTTCTGTGTACTCTGCCGGAGGTATTTATGGAATTGATCCGGATGAGTGTGCCCAGGAAACACCCAATACCCAAAGTTCAGTGTTTAAATATAAGGACGGGACCATGCTTGAATTTGAAACCAGGGGCAGGTATTCCAACGGGGAATCGAGCCTGGATATCAAAGTCGGGAATATATTTTATGGTACAGAGGGCTACCTTGAAATTGGCAACGGGGGTCCTTGGAAAGCATTCCGTAAACGGGAGTCCGAACCTTTTGCCCGTTCAAAAACAAAAGCAGAAAAACAGGATGATGTTTCCCTGGCAGGATCGAGCAATACGCCTCATTTTTCCAATTTTTTAGACACCATACGTTCCGGGAAGAATGCAGATTTGCATTGCGATATCAATGAAGGTTTCTTTTCAACTGCACTTCCCCTGATAGCCAATATTTCCTATCGGCTCCAGCGCGAGTTGAAGTTTATGGGTGGTGACATGGATATGGAGAGAGTTGTTGACGATAGTGAAGCAAATGCGCTGCTAACCCGTGTTTACCGTCCTCCTTATGTTGTCCCTGAGCAAGTATGAGTGTAATAATAATTTAACAATAATAAAGAAATGAAAACATTTTCAATATCGATTGTAATTTTAGCCATTGTTTTTTCCACCTCGTGCAATTCCAAACCTAAAAAGCAAGGCCAAAGCGATAAAAAGCCAAAGGTGTCTTTTATAGAAAACGATGCCGTTAAAAGTATTGATGTGCTAATAGAGGGGCAACTGTTTACCACATTCCGATGGCCCGATAATATGACAAAACCTGTATTACACCCTGTTTTAACCGCGGCAGGCACTGAAATAACACGTGGATTCCCTATTCAGCCAAAGGTAGGCGAACGCGTCGACCATCCCCACCAGATTGGGATGTGGCTGACGTATGGCAATGTTGACGGTAACGATTTTTGGGGCAATGGCTCGCAGGGCTTGGGGACAAGGAATGAAAATGGTGGCACTATTAAACACCTGAAAGTGGATAAGTTGACGGCAGGTGAGGGCGAAGGGGTGCTGGCCACTTCAGAAAGCTGGGTAGATAACTCAGGCAAAGAATTGTTGAAAGAGCATACCGAATATCATTTTATGGCCAAGGATAGTATCCGTATTATCGATAGGATTACAAAACTTACCGCCGCCGGTAATGACGTGGTCCTGCCAGATACCAAAGAAGGCATGTTTGGCATTCGCGTTGCGCGCCAACTTGAATTGCCCGATCAAGGAGAGATTACCCTTTACAGTGCTGACGGACATCCTGAAAAAGTAAAAGGGATGTCAAACGAGGGTATATCGGGCAATTACAGAAGCAGCGAAGGAGATACCGGACCGGACGTTTGGGGCACCCGTGCCCGGTGGATGGATTTGTACGGGAACATTGGAAACGAAGAAATCTCGCTGGTCATTTGCGACCACCCTAAGAACCAAAGTTACCCCACCTGGTGGCATGCACGTGGGTACGGTCTTTTTGCGGCCAATCCACTGGGCGCAAAAGATTTCACAAAAGGGGAAGAGATAATGGATTTCACAATTCCTGCCGGTCAGTCAACAACATTCAGATACCGCGTAATTATTAGTTCCGGAGTTCAACTAACAGATGCCGAAATAAATGCTTATGCCGATGATTTTGCAAAAAGATATTAGTGTTTATTTTCATTTTAAGAAATGGTGTAAAGGCAGCAATAGGGAAAAGAATTTACGAACAATTCAATTTAAACCTTTAATAATAACCTTTATTGTTATTACTTTCTTTCTGAACTCAACAGCACAATTTTCCCAAGTAGAAAATAACACCTTAACAAAAGTTGAAAAGGAGGAAGGTTGGGAATTGTTGTTCGATGGCGAAACTTTTGATGGCTGGAGGGGATTTGGTTTGGATAGTGCTCCGGGAGGATGGATAATTGAAGATGGAACAATTAAAATAGTACCAAAAACTGACTGGCCCCGGCAGGCGGATGGTCAGCCAATCTTAGGTGCTGATTTAATAACGGTTGAAACTTTCGATAATTTTGAACTGGTATGGGAGTGGAAAATTGGCTCTAAGGGAAATAGCGGAATTAAATATAATGTTTCCGAAGATCTATCTGTATCATATCCACCAAAAGGTTGTGCATTGGGTTTTGAATACCAAATGATGGATGATGATGGACTATACGGCCCGGCTTTGAGAAATAGTACTGGTGCATTATATGATTTGGTTCCCCCGATAAAAGAAAAATCACTTAACCCGGTCGGGGAATTTAATGTAAGCCGTATTAATTTTAGAGGTATGCGTGGTGAGCATTGGCTAAACGGTAAAAAAGTGTTGGATTTTGACATAGGTAGTACCGCTTTTGGTACATTGATTAATAACAGCAAGTTTGATACTATTTCTGGATTTGCAGAGAAACGAAGAGGTCATATTGTCCTTCAGGACCATGCGGAAGCTGCATGGTTTAGAAATATTAAAATCAGGAGATTGAATGAATAATTACTATTTATGAAAAAGGTTCGATACAGAAATATAGATCTTGTTTGGGGATGGTGCTTTGCAATCGCAGCTTTTATCCTTTTTTTGACAAGTTGTAATAAAAATAATGAATTTGATTTTCAGGTGGAAGGAATTCATTATTTAGATAATTCTCCTGTTAGAATCGGGATTAAGGACGGGAAAATAGTGGCTATAAAAAAAATTAAGAATTTGTCACGTGGGAATGATATGATTTTTATTGCTCCTGGATTAATCGACAATCAGGTAAACGGTTATCGAGGATATTCTTTTGTTGATACCGGTCAGGAATTGACGCTGGAAGGCATTGAAGCAATAACAACAGGACTTTGGGAGGCTGGTATTACTACGTATATGCCTACAATTACTACCAATAACCATAACATTTTCTTGAAGAATTTTAAGTTGCTTGCGGCAGCAAAGGAGGATATTAAAACACGTGGTTCGATTGCTGGCTTTCATCTTGAAGGCCCTTACATTTCGCCAGTTGATGGTTTTCGGGGGGCACATCCCCTGATTCATGTACGAAAACCCAACTGGGATGAATTTATGGAACTATACGAGGCCTCGGGAAGAAAAATCCTGCAAATAACCCTGGCACCCGAAATTGAGGGGGCTCTAGACTTTATTTCCAGATGCAAAGAAATGGGAGTTAACGTGGGTTTAGGACACCACAATGCATCATCCGCTCAGATTACCGAGGCGATTGATCGGGGAGCAATAATTGCGACTCACCTTGGGAATGGAATAGCTAATTATATTCACCGTTGGAACAATACTCTTTGGCCGCAACTTGCTGACGACAGGCTGAACGTAGGTATGATTTGCGATGGTTTCCATCTTACCCCCGAACAAATAAGAGTATATTATAAAACAAAAGGACCAGATAAAATCGTTATGACTTCAGATATGAGCTTTTTGGGTGGCTTGACTCCGGGCTTTTATTTAAATGCCATTGGGGATACTCTTGAGTTAAAAGAAGAAGGAGTAGTTATGTATCCTGCTCAAAAATCATTAAGTGGTTCAGCAGCACCCTTGTCGAAAATGATTGGTCATATGATGAAAATTACCGGGTGTGATCTAGCCGCTGCTATTAAAATGGGCAGCACCAATGCTGCCCGGATATACGGTCTTGATGACAGAGGGGAGCTAAAGCCCGGCATGAGGGCCGACTTGATTTTGTTCACACTGGATGATTTTACCGTAAATATAAAAAAGACCATTGTAGAAGGTGAGGTTGTTTTTGAATATTGAGCCTAACTTCCGGGTTTCTTTCCATTACAAGCGAAGTGAACCCATAATACATTATAAGAATTAATCAAAAAAATGACAAAAAGAAGGGATTTCATAAAAAAAAGCGTTTTGGGCATAACAGCCGGGATTGCAACCGGCGGTTTGAGTTTAAACGCGCAATCTTCCACTCCGGCTTTTATGGCCGATGCCCGGGCACAGAAAGACTGGCAACATGATGCTGAATGGATGAAGATTAAATTTGGCGATTGGGGAGGCCCCGGAGTATCTTCCCAACCAGGGCCAATGGACAATATCCTGCTTAAGGACTGGGCCCCGCGTTCATCGGTTGTAACAAAGGAGACTTTTGTTCCCAAAGCCAAATACCCGGTTATCGACAGCCATGTCCACGTAGTGGGCAGAACACCTGCTGAAGTGGACGAATGGGTCAGGACAATGGACGAAGTGGGCATGGAAACATCCTTGGTACTGACCGGAGCAATTGGAGAAAAATTTGACGCCTTGGTGGATTCCTTGTTGAAAGCACACCCCCGCCGGTTCCAGTTGTATTGTGGCATGGACAGGACGGATATCGACAAGCCCGATTATCCTGAACGGGTGGTTGCAGAGCTGGTGCGGTGTTATAAAAAGGGGGCACGTGGAGTTGGCGAGATATCCGACAAAGGGTATGGCATTACCCGTGACAGCGATCTGGCCCATGAGAAGAGGTTGCATCCTGAGGACTCGCGCTTGGATGCTTTTTGGGAAAAATGTGCAGAATTGAAAATGCCGGTCAGCCTTCATGTAGCCGATCATCCTTCTGCCTGGGCTCCGCTGGATGTTTACCAGGAACGCTCGCCCGACTACCAGCATTTTAGCAAGTACGGCCATGATGTCCCTTCGCATACGGAATTGATAGAAATGAGGAACCGTACATTGAAGAAACATCCAAAAACCATTTTTATCGCTTGCCACCTCGGAAACCAGGGGCATGACCTTGAAACATTGAGTCGGGACATGGAAAAATACCCCAATCTTTACTTGGATACTTCTGCACGAGATTATGAACTGGGGCGAACACCCCGTTCTTCCGCCAAATTCCTGAATAAATACAAAGACAGGATAGTTTTTGGAACCGATATGGGCAGAGAAAAAAGCATGTATCAAATCCACTGGCGCTTGCTGGAAACCGCCGACGAATACATTCCTGGACGCGTTGGATGGCGATACTACGGCCTTGAATTGCCCAATGCAACATTAAAAGCGTTGTACCGGGATACTGCAAAAAAAATCTTTAATATTTAGAAATATGAAAATTAACCGCAAGAATTTCTTAAAAGTTACAGGGTTGGCCGCCGCAGGAATGGTGGTAAAAACCAGCCAGGCAAACAGTAATACCCTATATTCCAGAGGGCATACCCAAAAATTTAACATGCACGGTTATGCAGCACCCAAATTAGATAAAGTAAGAATTGGTTTTATTGGAATAGGGAGCCGCGGATCGGGTACTTTGATCCGTTTTTCCAGCATCGAAGGGGTTGAAGTCAAAGCGCTGTGCGATATAGTTCCGGAAAGGGTAGATTCCGCAATTAAATTTTTGAAGAAAGAATTTCCAAAACAAAACCCATCCTCTTACTCGGGAGATCAGGAAAGCTGGAAAGAGGTGTGCGAACGTGAAGACATAGACCTCATTTGCATATCAACGCCGTGGAAACTGCACGCACCTATTGCGGTTTATGCCATGGAACATGGTAAACATGTATATACGGAACTTCCGGTTGGCGTAACTTTGGAAGAGTGCTGGCAGGTAGTTGAAACATCTGAAAATACGCGCAAACACTGTTTTATGGATTGTGGATCGGGCCACGGCGGAATGGCGGCAGTATTATTAAACATGGCCAGGCAAGGCTTTTTCGGCGAAATTATCCATGGCGAAGGGCACTATATCCACGACAGGGTATCCGATAACAACGTAAGATGGATTAGGGACAAAAACAATGACAACTGGTTTGGCTATCGTCCCTGGCGCTTGCAGGAAAATGTAAACAGGAACGGAAACCTCTATCCTGCGCACGGTTTGGGGCCTGTTGCCCAAATAATGGACATTAACTATGGCGATAAAATGGATTATATGGTTTCCATTTCAAGCAACGATTTTACCATGGGCAATAAAATGAAAGAAATGGCTGAGATAGACGATTATTACAAGCCATATGTCGGGCTAAATTTCAGGGGCAACATGAACACGACCATCATCCGTACGCATAAAGGGCGTACTATTATGTTGCAACATGATATAAGTTCACCGCGCCCTGGCCACCGTTTCGATTTAATCAGCGGGAACAAAGGTATATACAGGGCCCTTCCCGACCGGATCGCTACCAGCGAGCACGGTTGGCTCCCGGAGGAAGAATTCAATGCATTAAAAGAAAAATACACTCCGGAGATAACCAAACGGTTCAATGAAAAACGAAACCAGGCAGGCAGTCATGGTAGTAGGTCATATGAACGCGTAACGGCAAGCGACTGGCGGTTGATTGATTGCCTCAGAAATGGGTTGCCTCTTGAGATGGACGTTTATGACGCGGCACTTTGGAGTTCAATTACTCCATTGAGCGAATGGTCTGTTGCCCACCAGGGAGCCACGGTGCAGATCCCGGATTTTACCAATGGGGCATGGAAGACAAACCAACGGGGCATGGACATAAACATTCAACATGGTGGAACAACAAATTTGATTTAAAGGAAAATTCCGGCAGCAATTGATGCTTACGACAACTGGGACGAAGGTTGGAATTATACTGGGATGGGTCAGTTCGGGCGAAGCATCAGCTACCTCGACAGTTTAATCATTGCCGCTAAAAGAACCAAAAAAACAGAGGCGCTGCCCACCATCATCCGGCTGGCAGAGAAACTGACGCCCGAAAGCCACTTTTCACACTTTAGAGCTGTGTCCATAGCGCTGGAAACCATCGGCGATCCCAAAGGTGCCGAACCACTTTTCAAAATCCTGGAAATGCCGGGTGTACGCGGGCACGTGATGCCGGATATAAAAACGGCCAAAAAACTATCACCCGCCCACAAAAACGATGTTTCAACCCGAAACAATTCGTTGCGGGAACTCATATTGGGCCGTGCATTATACAAATGTGGAGATTTTAACGGCGTGGGAAACCAAATCCTGAACGATTACTCCAAAGACTTGCGCGGCCACTATTATCGCCATGCCAGCGGGGTGCTGCAACTGTTTTCAGGAGAAAAAGAAGTGGAGGTGGAATTATAACCGGTATTGTTTTATAATACTTCGTTAAAAATTTTGATAACTGCGTGGCAGTGAGCAAAATAGGTGCCTATAATGTTCGATGATATTCCTGGTATTCAGCACCTTAGTGAATTGTGCCATAATGTCCGGGATGCAATTCATTGCCATTTTGAAGAGGATTCCACAAAGATTACACGGATACATTTTACAAAAGAAGCAGTTTTTGCCGTATGAATAAAATATTGTCTTTGTCGAATATAGTCGACCATTTTCAAATATCGAAAAAGGAACTTTTAGAAAAACCGTTTTAAATCAACAACATCCAAGTTTCCAAACTCGTCTTGTTCAATTTCCTTCCGGGTTGTCTATAAAGATATTACTTCGTTTAAACTATATGCCTTTGATTGCGGAGTTTTAAGAAGATTATCAAAGTTATCGCCTGAAATTATTTTATCTGGACATTTGGGTTTTACAGAGTTTAAAGGGGCGCTTGCAGAAAATGCAGTTTTGCAATCACTCTTGCTTCAGTTTGATGAAAAACCATTTTACTGG
>JACDJA010001576.1_pt1 | contig 18666 bp, 18 predicted proteins | sample 7449241 | NCBI WGS metagenome assembly JACDJA01 (sample SAMN14253289, study PRJNA609438) | sludge metagenome | isolation source: initial anaerobic sludge | collected 2018-12-20 | reverse complement strand
GCCGAGGCGCAGCTGGTCGAGAGCCGCTACTACTTCGACGAGGTGCTGACGGACGGCTTGGTGCGGCGCCGCACGGCGCGGCTCCTGCAGCGCTACTACCACCGCTATGAGCTGGAGCGCGCGCTGGCGCAGGCTGGCTTCAAGCAGGTGAGGTTGTTCGGCGGCTTCGACAAGTCGCGGTTGTTGGCCAGCAGCCTCGCCATCGTTGGCTCGGCTAGCCGCTGATCACTCTTCCAACGCTAGGCGCTCGATGATGCGCCAATCGGACTGACGCACGACGATCGCCTCGGGCAGGCGCAGCGACTCCCACAAGGTGAACGGGTCGACGTCGTTGGCCTTGGCTAGCGCCAAAGCGATGACGGTGCCGTGAGAAACGACGGCAAGGCGCTGGCCTGGCCGCGCACTGACGGCGGCGCCCACGCCAGCTAGGAAGCGCCGCTTGGCCTCGTCTGCTGTCTCGTTGCCGAACACCAGCACGTCAGGGCGCGCGAAGAAGCGCCGCATGGTGCGCTTGAACTCGGCGTCTGCCATGTGCGGCACGTTGGCGCGGCGGTGCTCCTCCAAGTCCGTTCCCGTCACGCTCTGCAGTCCGAGGACGAGGCCGAGCGTCTTGGCCGTGCCGAGCGCCTTCGCCTCGACGCTCGAGACGATGGCGTCTAGCGTACCGAGCGCGCCCTCGTCGCCTGGCACGGCGAGTCGCACCTTCGCCAGCGCCATCGCCAGAGCGGCCGTGCGCTCCATGGCGCCTGGCGCTAGTTGCCACGCGCTCGAAGGCACGCCGGGCGCCGGCGTGGTCGGTGCGTGCCTAACCATCACGAGGTCGCCGTGGACGGCCTTCCTCACGAGCGCTCTTCCAACGCCTGCAAAGCCGCAGCAACTGCGACTCCGCGTGGCGTGGCTGGCGCAACGTCGCTCAGCGCGTCTTCGAGGAGTTGCGCCACTGCGACGGCGTCGTAACGGTCGGAGTAGCCGAGGAGGGAGGGCCGCAACAGGGTTGGCTTGAGTTCGTCCTGGCCGCCAGCCAAGGTGGCGCCGCGCGCCAGCGCGGCTCGCACCACGGCAGGCGCGCTGACGCCGTCTGGCACGACGAGCGCCGCGACTGCCGGGCTCGGGTGCGCGGCAAGCTGGCGCATGCCGAGGGCGGCGCCCGCGGCCAGCAGCGCGGCGTTGAGCGCGCCGCGGCGGCGCCACACGCGCTCCAACCCCTCGGCGAGGAGCATGCCGAGCGCCACGTCCAGACCAGCCACGAGCGACACGGCGGGGGTGTACGCCGTCTGCCCTTGCGCCTGCGCGGCGCGCTCGCGGTGCAGATCTAGGTAGTAACTGCCGCGCTCGACTTTCGCTTCCCAGGCGCGCTCTGACAGCCACACGAACGCCAGGCCTGGGGGCGTCATCACGCCCTTCTGTGAGCCGGACACCACGGCGTCAAGGCCCCACTCGCGGGGCCGCAGCTCAGCGCTAGCCAGGCTGGTGACGGCGTCGACGAGCACGAGGGCGTCCGGTCGTTCGCGCCGCACCAGCTCCGCGATGGCCCGCACGTCGTGCAACGCGCCCGTCGAGGTCTCGCTGTGAACGAGCGTCACGGCGCTCAGGTCTGGCATGGCGCGCAGTCTCGCCGTGAGGGCGTCTCGGTCGAAGTCGACGCCTGCTGGGGAGCTTAGGCGCTCGACGCGGTGGCCGAGCCGCGCCGCCATGTCGCCCCAGCGCTCCCCGAACTTGCCTGCCTGCAGCGCTAACACGCTGCCGGCGCTTCGCACGCTGGTCGCCAGGGCCGCCTCGAACCCGGCGGTGCCGCTGCCCGTCAGGATCATCACGTCGTCGCCAGGCACGGCGAAGACCTCGGCGAGGCGTACCCGAGCGCTCGTGAAGGTAGTCATGAACTCGGGAGCCCGGTGGTGCGGCACCGGCCGCGCCATGGCCTCGAGCACGGCTGGGGGTACCTCAACGGGGCCGGGCGCGATGAGGCGCGGCTTGAAGAACTCGCGCGTCACAGGCGCACCAGGCGCAGGCTCTGGATGACGTCGCTAAGCCCGCCGAGGACGTCGATGACTTCGTCTGACGGCGCGCTGTCAAGCGTGATCACGAACATGGCAAGGCCGTCTTCGCTGACGCGCGCCAGCTGCATGCTGTTGATGTTCACGCCCGCGTCTCCCAGCACCGTGCCAACGCGCCCGACGGCGCCCGGCCTGTCGTAGTTGGAGCAGACGAGCATGGCGCCTTCCGGGCGGATCTCGAGGTTGTAGCCGTCGATGCTCGTGATGCGCGGCTGCCCAGCCAGCACCGTGCCACCGACGCGCGTTGCTCCCTCCGCCGTGGTAACGGTGACGAGCACGTGTGAGGTGTAACCGTGGTCCTTGCTCGAAGTGACCTTGCTGACGCTGATGTCGCGGTCGCGCGCCAACGACGGTGCGTTGACGTAGCTTGGCGGCGTGTCGAGGAACGGCTCCATGAGGCCCTTGATGACGGCCGTGGCAACCGGGTCAGGGTCGAGGGGGAAGTCACCTGAGAACTCTACTTCGAGGGCGTGAACGCGGCCTTTGGCCAACTGCGCCGCCATCGCCCCGAGGCGCTCGCCGAGGGTGAGGTAGCCGCCTAGCGCGGCCATGACTTGCGGAGCTAGCGCCGGGGCGTTGACGATGCCGACCGAGTAGTCGCCTTTGAGCACGGCGAGGGTGCGGTCGAGGATCTGCGTGCCTACCCTGACCTGCGCTTCGCTCGTGTTGGCGCCAAGGTGAGCCGTGAGCACCACGTCATCGCGGCCGAGCAGCGGGTGGTCCGCGGTTGGCGGCTCGAGCACGAACACGTCGAGGCCAGCCGCGAAGAGCTTGCCGCTCTCCAACGCGGCCAGCAGCGCGTCTTCCTGCACGATGCCGCCGCGCGCCGCGTTCACGACGACTGCGCGCTCTGGCAGGGCGTCTAGTTCGCGCCGCCCGATGATGCCGCGCGTCTCGTCCGTGAGGGGGGTGTGCACCGTGAGGAAGTCGGAGCGCGCCAACATGGCGTGGAGGTCGTCGAACAGCTCGACTTTCAACTCTTCCGCGCGGCGCTGGTTGATGTATGGGTCGTACGCCGCCACCTTCATGCCTAGGCCCTGCGCGCGACGCGCGACGAGCGACCCGATGCGGCCTAGCCCGACGACACCGAGGCGCGCGCCGTCTAGTTCGCGGCCGAGGTACGCGCGGTCCCACTCCCCGTTGCGCACGAGGCGGTCGGAGCGGGCCACGCCGCGGGCGGCGGCTAGCATGAGCGCGAGTGCGAGTTCCGCCGCCGAGACGTTGTTGGCGTCAGGTGCGTTCACGACGAGGATGTCGCGACGGCTGGCGGCGTCCAGGTCGATGTTGTCAACGCCCACTCCGCCGCGTCCTACTACTTTGAGGCGAGTGGCGGCGGCGAGGAGTTCATCGTCGACTTGCGTGCGGCTTCTAGTGATGATGGCGTCGTACTCACCGACGACCGCGAGTAGGTCCGCGCGGCTGATGCCGGCACGGTCGTCGACCGTGACAGTAGGGTCGCTCACGGTGCCGAGTTGGATGGAGTCGGTGACGAGGATTCGCGTCATAAAGCGAAACTGTAGCACCCGCCGGGCGCTAGGGCGGCACAGGCCGGACGCTCGTCATGGTGGCGCTCACGCGCCATACTCTCGTGCCGTTCAGCGCACGAAGCCCGTGACGCTCCAGCCGCCCGGTACCGGGAAGCTGTCGACCCCGAGGACATCCATGAACAGTTCGCCGTCCAGCCTTACGAGGGTCGTGTAGCCGCCGAGGGCCGCCTCGAGCGCCACGCGCGCGTCGTCCGTCAGCTCGTGAAGGTTCGGGTAGAAGAGGATGTCGATCCGCGAACTCTGACCGGCGGCTAGCGGCACTGGGCTCATGTCTTCCGTCGCCATCGGCCAGTTGCCGAGGGTGAGGCCCAAGTCCTTGCCGTAGAGGAAGTAGCCGATGTCGCCTGGGTTCACGGCCTGCAGCACTAACTGCACGACGGGGACGTCGGGGCGGAGCATGAACACCTTGCTGTCTGCTTCCGAGAGCCGCAGCACCGGCCCCTGCACCGTTTGGCGCGCCAACGTGGCGCCACTGACGATGACCTTGTTGCGGGTCTCGTACACGTGCGTTGCCGTAGCGAAGCGCATGGTGCCCTCCACCTTGAACTGCAGTGGACGGTCAGCGAACGCTCGCGCCGCGGCCTTGAGGAGGTCGGCTTGCCCAGCGAGGCTGGTGGCGATGTCGAAGCGGACTGGGGCGGTGGCTGCCGCCTCCAGGTAGATGTCTGGGGTCATGGCGCCACGCGCGACGGACTTGCCCTCGAGGAAGACGACGTAGTTGATGGTCTCGAGGCGCACGCCGAACTCGTTAGGGTTGCGCGCCAGGGTGCCAACGGTTAGTTCGAGGCGTCCGCCGGCACCGGGCGGGTCGAAGCGTTCGATGCTCGTCTGACCAGACACTAGTTCGAGGTCGACGGGCAGCGTCGTACCGATGGCCTCGACCGTGCGCACCTCCGTGCGTGGAGCACAAGCGGCAAGCACCGCCACGAGTAGCAGCAGTAGGAGAGCGGCGCGAGTAGCGCGTTGGCGTTCAGGTGCCACGAGGTGAGTCTACTATCCAGACCGCTCCGTTACCTGCTGCGCGCTCGCGGCGGCCCGCGGCGCGAACGGCAGCAAGACGGCGGCTGCGAACAGGGTGGCTAGGGCGTAAACGGCGCCCGCCACGGCGTCCGGGGCGTACGCGAGGTTCTCCCATGACGGGGTGAGGGCGAGGGTGGCGAGGAAGAAGTAGACGAGCGCGGCCGCGAGCGGCGCGAGTGGCACGAGCCAGGGTCGCGTGGTGGTCCAGGTGCGCGCCAGCAGCGCCGCCACCACCAGCAACACGAGCGTGATCGCGGCGAACACGAGCATAGGAACGCTGCCTACCCCTGCCCTGACCGCCAGCACCAGCAGGTAGCCGGCGTGCACCGCCAAAGGCAGTAGCGCCAGCGCCGCGACTAGCGAGAAGCGCTTGCGGCCTAGGCTTACGCGCAGCAGCACGCCGAGCAGCGCACCCAACAGCACAGCGAAGAACCCGAAGCGCACGAGCAACCTCACGCTACGACCACCTCCCTGAGAACCCGCCCTGGCTGGTTGGCGCCCCGGGCTGGTTGCCAGCGTAAGCGAACAACGTCAGATGATCTCACGCACCATCACCGCCCTGCTGCGGCGCCGCAACTCGACGACGAGGCGCGCGGCCCACGGCGCCGTCAGTTCGGGATCGGCAGCCAACATGCGCTCGGCTAGCGCCCGGGCGGCCTCGATGATCTCGCCGTCGTTGACGACGTCTCCGATGGTGAGTTCCGGCAGTCCGGACTGGCGCGTGCCGCGGATGTCGCCAGGGCCGCGCAGGCGCAAGTCGAGTTCGGCGATCGTGAAGCCATCGGCATGCTTGACGAGGGCGCCGAGCCGCTCGCGGGTCTTACGACTGGCGTCGCCTGCTACGAGCACGCAGTGACTCGCGTGCGCGCCCCTGCCAACGCGGCCCCGTAGCTGGTGGAGTTGCGCCAGACCGAAGCGCTCGGCGTTCTCGATGACCATCACGGTGGCGTTGGGTACGTCCACCCCGACTTCGATGACGGTGGTCGAGACGAGCACGTCGAGCTCGTGGCGCCGGAACGCCGCCATGACGGCGTCCTTGTCCGCGCCAGCCAAGCGCCCGTGCAGCAGGCCGATGCGCGCCGCGCTCGGCAGAATCTGGCGCAAGTCGGCCTCGAGGCTCGTGGCGGCCAGCACCTCGTCGAGCGCCTCCGACTCCTCGATGAGGGGAGTCACGACGTACACTTGGCGCCCCTCCTTAACCTGCTCCCACGCGAAGCGGTAAACCTCGAGGCGCTTGGTGGCTGGCACGAGGGCCGTCTTGACCGCCACCCTGCCTGGCGGCAGGCCAGCGATGGTGGTGAGGTCCAGGTCGCCATAACTAGTCAGGGCGAGCGACCGCGGGATCGGCGTTGCGCTCATGACGAGCACGTCTGGCAGGTCTTTTATGAGGCTGCGGCGCTGCTCGACCCCGAAGCGGTGCTCCTCGTCGATGACGGCCAGGCCAAGGTCCGCGAACGCCACGCCTTCTTGGATGAGCGCCTGCGTGCCAACGACGAAGTCGGCCTCGCCAGAGGCCAGGCGCTCCCGCGCCGCCCGCCGCTCCCCTGCCGTCAAGGTGCCCGTGAGGAGTTCCATGCGCACGCCGAGCGGGAAGAGGTACTGCTGCAGGTTGAGGAAGTGCTGCCTAGCGAGTATCTCCGTCGGCGCCATCAACGCGGCTTGAGCGCCGTTGCGCACCACCACGTAGATGGCGGCGGCGGCTACGGCCGTCTTGCCAGAGCCGACGTCGCCTTGCAGCAGCCTCGCCATCTGCCGCGGGGCCGTCAAGTCCGCGAGGATCTCCCGCAGAGCGCTCTCCTGGTGCTCAGTGAGGGAGAACGGCAGGCGGGCCTTGAAGTCGTCGAGGTACTCCTGCCTTACCTCGAAGCTGCGCGCCACGCGGCCAGGGTCGCGGCTGCGCAGGAGCGCGAGTTGCAAGAAGAGGAAGTCATCGAACTTCAGGCGCCGCAGGGCGGCGGCGAGCGCCTCCTCTGACTCAGGGAAGTGACCAGAGCGCATGGCGCGGTCGAGCGACACGAGGTCGTTGGCCTCGAGGATGGAGCGCTGCAAGTAGTCAGGCAGGGTCGGCAGCGCGTCAAGCAGCCGCTTGGCGGCGCGGCGCAGGTAGGCCTGGCTGAGGCCCTGCGTGGTCGGGTAGATGCCGACGATGCGGTTGAAGGAGAGCGATTCGCTGTCGTCGTCGACCTCGAACCCTTGCACGGCCAGCTCGAGCCGACTGCCTTGGCGTTTCACGCGGCCTGACAGGATGAGCCGCACGCCAGGAAAGACCTGCTTCTCGAGCCACGGTTGGTTGAACCACACCGCCGTCAGGCGCTGCCCGCGGCCGTCGGTCATGCCGGCGCGGAAGACGTGCAGGCCGCGGCGTGAGCGGTTGCCTACGCGGCTCATGACCGTGCCTGACACGGTCGCCGTCTCGCCATCGACCAGGTTGCCGAAGTCCGGCAGCGCGCGCCTGTCCTCGTAGCGCCGCGGTAGGTGCCCGAGGACGTCGCGGTAGCTGGTCAGCCCGACCGCTGCGAGTTTAGTGGGGGCCTGCGCACCGAGGTCGACCGTCTTCGCGGTCAGTGGTGCGTCCAGGTCGAGGGTCGTGCTCATGCACGGCAAGTCTACGCCGCGAGCTAACCTCTTCTTAACTGACGGGCAACCGCGAGCGAGCGGCGGTTGCGCCCACTAGCTGCTCACGCTTATGCTCGCAGGGACAGTAAAACTGCTGGCGCGCAGCGGCGCGCTCACCTGCGGAGGTAATCACATGTTGCGCATCTTCTCGACCTTGCTCGCCCTAGTCGTGGCCGGCTCGCTGGCGTTCGCTCAGGCTCCTGACCTCGGTGGCCGTACCATCGTGGTCGGCTCGGACACCACCTACCCGCCGTTCGAAACCGTCGACCAGTCCGGCAACATCGTCGGCTTCGACATCGACGTCGTCAACGCCATCTGCGAGCGCATCAACTGCGTCGCGCAGTTCCAGACCACCGCTTGGGACGGCATCTTCGCCGCCCTCGCGAACGGCGAGTTCGACATGATCGCTTCGGGCATCAGCATCACCGCTGAGCGCGCCAAGGTCGTGGAGTTCACCGAGCCGTACCACGAGGTCAACCAGGCCGTCGCCGTGCGCACCGCGGACTCCGACCTCACCCTCGCCGACTTCACGGGCGGCTCGCTCATCCTCGGGGCCCAGAACGGCACCACGAACGCGGACCTCGCCCTCGAACTCGTCGGCCGTGACCGCACGCGCATCTACGACGACTTCAACGCCGCCATCTTGGCGCTCATCAACGGCGACGTCGACGGCGTCATGATCGACGACACCTCGGCAGACGCCTTCGTTCAGCAGTACGCCGGCCAGATCGCCGCGCCCATCCGCAACGTGGAATCCGGCGACAAGCTCGGGTTCGCCGTGCAGCAGGGCGACGAGTTGGTCGACGCGCTCAACGCTGGCATCGAGATGATCAAGGCCGACGGCACCCTCGCGGAGCTTGGCGCCAAGTGGTTCTCGGGCGAAGAACAGTAACGGCCTAATCGGAGCTAGGCGATGCATCGTCGGCGGTCCAAGGCCGTCCGCTTCGGCAGGAGTAAATGAGCGCGCGGCGTGCGGCGCTACGCCGCGGCGTCCTAGGTCGCATTCGACCGAGTTATCTCATCCTGCTAACGGCGCTGCCGTTCGTCGTCTACCTCTTCGCGTCCTCTGAGCGCTACCAAGCCGCTCTCAAGTTCCTACTCCCTGGCGTCGGCACGACGGTGCTCGTCACCGTCGTCGCTTACCTGGCCGCTTCGGCTCTTGGCTTGCTACTTGCTGGCTTGCAGCTCCTGCGCTTAGGCGACCACACGTTACGCAACTTCCTAATCGGCTCGGCGGCCCTCCTCGTGGGGGCCGCCGCCGTGTTCGCCCTCCCCAAGGAGCAGTTCGTGCTGATCGGTTCGCCGGAGGGGCGGCTCGCCATAGTGCAGGGCACGCCGACTAGCGCGACCGATCCCGCCAAGCTCGGCACCTACCCTGGTGCGGTTGGCCCGCAGTCGGTGCGCGCCGTAACCGACTCCGCCACCGCCCTCGACCGCTTGGCGACCGGCCAAGTGAGCTCCGCGCTCATACCCAGCGCCGACGTGCCAGCAGGCGCGAACGTGCTGTGGAGCACGTCGTTCCTCGCCCCCGCCCTCAAGCGGCCCGCCATGCTCATGCTCGTCTTGGGGGTCCTGGGGCTGGCGTTGACTTTCGCTGCTTGGCAGAGCGAACACCACCCTCTGCGCCTCCTGTCTGAGCTCTACGTCGACGTGCTGCGCGGCATTCCCATGCTGGTGGTGATCTTGTACGTGGGCTTCCCCTTGCAGGGCGCCATTCGCGACGCCACGGGCGGCTTCATCGACATGTCGCGGGTCACGCGCGGCATCGTCGGCATCAGCCTCGGTTACGCGGCCTACATGGCCGAGATCTTCCGGGCGGGCATCGAGGCCATCGGCCGCGGCCAATCCGAAGCCGCGCGCAGCTTGGGCCCCTCGACCTGGCAGACCGCGAGGTTCGTCGTGCTGCCGCAGGCCCTGCGCATCGTGGTGCCGCCGCTCGGTAACGAGTTCATCGCCATGCTCAAGGACACCTCGCTCCTCTCGGTGCTCTCCGTGCGCGACATCACTCAGCGCGCCCGCGAGTTCCAGGCGGCGAACTTCGAGGTCTTCCCGCCGTTCAACACGGTGGCCCTGCTCTACATCATCCTGACCTTGATGGCGTCATCGGTCGCGAAGTCCGTCGAGCGCAGGACGAGCTGGACGCGCTAGGAGCCGTCCGGGCGCCTGTTACACTCACCCATGTCTGAGAACCCCGTGGCGCACGTCGACCTCGGAAAGTTGGCGCAGAACCTCGCGTTCGTGAGGGAGAGCGTTGCACCGGCCGTCAAGACCATGGCCATGGTCAAGGCCGACGGTTACGGCCACGGCCTGCCTGCAGTAGCCAAGCGCCTGGCTGCCGGCGGCGTGCAGTGGTTCGGGGTGGCTACCCCTGGCGAGGCTCGCGCCATTCGCGCGGCCGGGCTAGGCAACGAGATACTGCTGTTGAGCCCCATTCGAGACAGAACCACGATCACGGAACTCTGCGACCTCGGCGTTGCGCTGGTAGCGACAGACGAGGCCTCGGTCGACGCCTACCTGGCCGCCGACCTGCCGCGGACGTTGCGCCTCCACCTCAAGGTCGACACCGGCATGGGCCGGCTTGGCCTACCGTGGAGCCAGACGGCCGAAGTTGCCGTCAAGATCCTCGACGGGCACGACCTCGAGCTGCAGGGGGTGTGGACGCACTTCTCAGACTCCGACACCGCTTCGCGCAGCGCCACCCTCGCGCAGATCGAGGCGTTCGAGTTGGCGCTGCGGGAGCTGGCGCGGCACTACATCCAGGTGCCGCTGCGGCACGTGGCGAACTCGTCGGCCATCTTCTCCAACCCGGAAGCGCATTACGACATGGTGCGGCCTGGCATCGTGCTTTACGGTTACCACTCGAGCGACCTGATCGCGGCCATGGAGCCGCGCGTCACGCCCGTCATGCGCTTCAGCGCACCCATCACGTTCGTGAAGCGCGTGGCTGCCGGAACGACGGTGTCGTACGGGGCGCTTTGGCAGGCGCCGCACACCACGCAGGTGGCCACGGTGCGACTCGGTTACGCGGACGGTTACCCGCGCCTCCTCACCGGCCTGGGTTGGGCGAGTGTGAACGGTGTCCGTTGCCCTGTGATCGGGCGCGTGTGCATGGACCAGCTCCTGCTCGACGTCGGAGCTGCCGGGCCGGTCGCTGCTGGCGATCGCGCCACCATGTGGGGCGGCTCCGGGCCGGACGCCGAGGAGTTGGCGCGCAGCATCAACACCGTGTCGTACGAACTGCTTACCCGGCTGATGCCGCGCGTAGAGCGCGTCTACTCGAACTGACGCGACCTAGCCTTCCACCCGCTCGGGTTCCACCGGCGGAGCAGGTTCGCTGATGGGGCTGGCGACCACGCTGATCACGCGGCGTTCGTCGGCCTGCTCGACCTCGAAGCGCATTCCCTGAAGGGTGACTTCCTCACCCGCCTGCGGGATGTGGTCGAGTTGGTCGATGAGGAAACCCGCGAGCGTGTCGTAATCGCCGTTCGGGTCGAACTCTAGCTTGAGCTTCGCGGCGATGGTCTCGATGTGCGTTCCGCCCTGCAGTTGGAACTTGCCTTCGCCCAAGTCGACGATGTCTTCTACCTCATCCTCGTCGGTCTCGTCGTAGATCTCGCCGGTGATCTCTTCGATGATGTCCTCGAGCGTGACCACGCCGGAGGTGCCGCCGAACTCGTCGACGACGACGGCCATGTGGTTCTTGCGCTGGCGCATCTCGCGCAGGAGGCTGAGTACGGAGAGCGTCTCCGGCACGTACTGGACGGCGGTCATGAGGTCGCTGACCTTGGTGGTGGCGAGGGCCTCCAGTTGGCCGAGGTAAGGGAGCAGGTCGCGGGCGTAGATCATGCCCTTGATGTCGTCGACGCCCTCGCCGTAAACGGGGAGGCGGCTGTAGCCGTGCTCGGTGACGAGGGCCTGGAGCTCCTTGAGCCCCGCGTCGCCGCTGATGCCGACAACGTCAACGCGCGGGGTCATGACTTCGCGGACGACCGTCTCTTCGAGGTCTATGACGCCCTTGATCATGGCTTGCTCTTGCGCCTCGATGACGCCGGATTCCTCGGCGCTCTGCAGCATGTGCCGCAGCTCGACTTCCGACATGAGGGCGGCGCGCGTCGGCTCGATGCGGAAGACGCGCAGGAACTGCCCGGTCAACCAGTTGAACGCCAACCCGAGCGGGTAGAGCACGATCGAGAGGGCGTACACGGGCCGCAGCACGAACTTCGTGACGCGCACCGGGTCGTGCGCGGCGATGGACTTCGGCGCCAACTCGCAGAACAAGAGGATGACGATAGAAGCCACGGTGATGGCCAACGCCACGGCGCCAACCTGGCCGATGCCCATGGCGCTGGCGTTCAGCAGGAAGAAGTCGAGGACGAGGGCAGCGATGGCGGCGTTGACGGCCGTGTTGCCGATGAGCAGGGTGGTTATGAAGCGGGCGGGGTTGCGCTCTAGGAGCGCCGTCGCGCCGGTCGGCACGTCGCCTTCCTCACGCAAGCGCCTGAGCTTCCAGTCGCCCGCCATCGTGAGCGCCGTGTGCGCGGTCGAGAGGAAAGCGGAGGCCGCGAGCAGCAGCACGAGCCCGACGATCTGCAGCGCGGTTACGCCCGCCGCGCCAGTCGCGGGCGCCTGCGCCATGACGACGCTAGAGAGGGTGAAGACTAAGAGGAGGGGTAAGCCGCGCCGTGAGCGCGATGATCGTTCCGGAGGGTTGTCTTCCATCGGTTCCGGGGATTGTAGCACGGCCAAGCCGCCCAGCAGAACGCAGCGGACGACCGTTGTAAGTGCGCGGTATGCTCCGCCAGAGTGATGGCAACCATAGTCGTTGAAGGTCCCATCGGTGTTGGCAAGACGAGCCTAGCGCGCTACCTAGCGGACGATCTGGGGGCGCGGCTACTGGTCGAGGTGGTCGAGGAGAACCCGTTTCTCGCGCACTTCTACGAGGAGCCGGCGCGTTACGCGTTTCAGACGGAGACGTTCTTCCTCCTCTCGCGCTTCAGGCAGCATTCGGAGTTGGCGCAGGCGCCGCTCTTCCAGACGCACACGGTGGCCGATTACGTGTTCGACAAGACGTTCCTGTTCGCGTCGTTGACGCTTACCGGTGACGAGTTCGAGCTGTACCGCGAGCTGTTCGAGCAGCTCAGGTCGCGTCTCCCCCTCCCGGATCTGGTGGTGTACTTGCGGGCGCAGCCGGAAGTGCTGCTCGAGCGCATCGCCAAGCGCGGCAGGCCGTTCGAGACGGAGATAGCCGCCGATTACCTAGAGCGCATCACTGCCGCGTACGACGAGTTCTTCAGCCGCTGGCACACTCCCGTCAAGGTCATCGACGCCGGGGCCATAGATTTCGTTGGCAACGAGGACGAGCGGCTGGAACTGCTAACGCAGATCCGCAGGTGGGCGGGCGCGAGATGAACGCGGGTGGGGTTTACGTGGCCGTGGCAGGCAACATCGGCGCGGGAAAGTCGAGCCTCACGCGGGTGTTGTCGCAGCGCTACCACTTGGCGCCCGTTTACGAGGCGGTGGACGAGAACCCGTACCTCGAGGACTTCTACGCCGACATGCCGCGGTACGCCTTTCACTCGCAAGTCTTCTTCCTGGCGGCGCGCCTCAAGCAGCACCTGCGCGAGGTCAACCCTGGCAGGCGCGTCATCCAGGACCGCACCGTTTACGAGGATGCCGCCATCTTCGCGCGGCTCCTCCACGACGACGGCGTGATGGACGACCGCGACCACACTTCTTACCGCACCCTCTACTACGCGGTGCTGGCAGCGCTACGGCCTCCCGACTTGCTCATCTACTTGCGCGCCGATCTCGGCACCCTCAAGCGCCACATCGCGCAACGCGGCAGGCATTACGAGGCGACCATCGACGACGGCTACTTGCAACGCCTCAACGACCTCTACGAGGGCTGGATCGAGGACTACACGCTCTCGCCGGTAGTGGTCGTGCCTGGCGACGACCTCGATTTCGTGAACGACCAAGCTGACCTGCGCAAGGTCCTCGACTTGCTCGAGCGCCATGGACTGACGGCGCCCGTCGTCGGTTAGTTGGCTTTTCATGAGCCGCGAAGCCAAGGAGCTAGCCGCTGACGACAGTGGACCCGGGCCGCTCGCATTGGGTGAGTTGCTCGCCACGGCGCGGTCCCTCGCCCCTGAGTTGTTCCCGTTGGCCACGGCGGAAAGTGGCACCAGACGGACCAGTCAATACACCACGCGTGTTACCGGCGTTGCCCAAGACCACCAGCGAGTAAAGCCAGGCGACCTGTTCGTGGCGCGCCGTGGCGCCAAGTTCGACGCCCACGCTTTCCTGGGCGCCGCGGTTGCCGCCGGCGCAGTAGCCCTGATCGGGGAGACGCCCCAAACCGCCGACCTTGGCGTCCCGTACATGACGGTGCCTGACGCTCGGCGCGCCCTGCCGTTCCTAGCCGCCGCGTTCGAACGCCAACCGTCAAGCAAGCTGCGCGTGCTCGGCGTTACCGGGACGGACGGCAAGACCACGACGAGCTACCTCCTCCAGTGGCTGCTCCTCGGCAGCCACCAAGCTGCCCTTCTCAGCACGGCTGGCATGGCCATCGGCACTACTCCGCTCGCTCCGCTCGCCGGGCACTTCACGACCCCTGAGGCGAGCGAGGTGCAGGCGCTACTTGGCCGCTTCCTGCGCGCTGGCGCCAGCCACGTGGTGCTGGAATCCAGCTCGCACGGCTTCTCATTGCACCGACTCGACGCGGTCGAGTACGCGGTCGGCGTGTTCACGAACCTTACGCCCGAGCACCTCGACCACCACGGCAACATGGCCGAGTACCGCGAAGCGAAGGCCACGCTCTTGCGGCGCGCGGCGCGCGGCGTCGTCAACCTCGACGACGAGCACGCCAGCTACTTCCTGGCTGCCAGCCACGAGCCAGTCACTTACGGCGCGGCCGCAGGCGCGGACGTTCGGGTAGGGAACGTCATGCAAACGCCAGGCGGGCTGGTGTTCGACCTGCGCGTGTTCGGTGAGGCGTTCACCGTGAACCTGCCGCTGGTCGGCGCCTTCAACGCCTGGAACGCGGCTGCCGCCGTTGCCGCCGCTGGCCTCGAGGGCGTGCCCGCTGGCGTCGCGGCCCTGCGTCTCGCCAGCTTCCCGGGCGTGCCCGGCCGCATGCAGCTCATCCAGGCGGAGCCGGTGACCGTCATCGTCGACTTCGCGCACACCGCCCCTGCCCTCACCAAGGCGTTGAGCGCCGTGCGGCGTGAGGGCGCCCGCACCATCGTGGTCGTTGGCGCAGCAGGCGAGCGCGACCCAGGCAAGCGCGCGCCGCTCGGCCACGCCGCCGTAACGGGCGCAGAGCTGGCCGTGTTCACCGAGGAGGACTCGCGTTCGGAGAGAACCGAGGAGATCTTGGCGCAGATGGCGCAGGGCGCCGCCGCCGCCGGAGCCCGCGAGGGCGCCGATTACCTGCTCGAGCCGGATCGTTCGGCGGCCATTCGGTTGGCGTTGCGGCACGCGCGGCCAGGCGATGTGGTGCTGCTGGCCGGCAAGGGTCACGAGCGCACCCTTGAACGGGCCACGGAGACGCTCCCGTGGGACGAGGCCGCCGAGGCGCGCGCTGCGCTCGCCGAGTAGGTTCTGCCGCATGCAGCGGCGACATTCGCTAGAGTTGAACGCATGACCGTTCGCCGCGCACCTTGCATACCGAGCCTCACATGACCAGCCCGTTGCAGTTGATCCTCGCCAAGCGCGCAGGTGGCGAGCATTCGGCCGCGGAGCTCAAGGAGTTCCTCGACGGTTACGTGGCTGGCGCCGTGCCGGATTACCAGGTGGCGGCGTGGTTGATGGCAGTCTGCTGGCGCGGCATGACGCAGCAGGAGACGGCGGACCTCACGCAGGCCATGGCTCACTCGGGTGACGTGCTCGACCTAGCCGACCTGCCTAACACGGTGGATAAGCACTCCACCGGCGGCGTTGGCGACAAGACTACGCTCGTCCTCGCGCCCCTGCTGGCCGCCATGGGTGGCACGGTGGCCAAGATGAGCGGGCGCGGCCTTGGGCACACGGGCGGCACGGTAGACAAGCTCGAGAGCATTCCCGGCTTCCGCGCCTCACTTAGCGACGAGGAGTTCCTGGCGGTCGCGCACAGTGTTGGCGTGGTGGTTACGGGTCAATCGAAGGACCTAGCGCCAGCGGACGGGCTTCTCTACGCGCTGCGCGACGCCACGGGCACGGTCGAGTCTCTCCCCCTGATCGCCAGCAGCGTGATGAGCAAGAAGCTCGCTGGCGGGGCCAAGTCGATCGTGCTCGACGTGAAGGTCGGCAGTGGCGCCTTCATGAAGACGGTGGCGGACGCGCGCGCGCTGGCGGAGGCCATGGTTAGCATCGGTCGCCTCAACGGGCGCAACGTGCGCGCCGTGCTCTCCAGCATGGCTCAGCCGCTAGGGCACATGGTCGGCAACGCCATGGAGGTCACGGAGGCCATCGGCTGCCTGCGCGGTGAGGGGCCAGCCGACCTGCTCGAGCTCTGCCTCGTTCTCGCCCAGGAAGTGCTCGAGGCTGCCGGCTTGCCTGCCGGCCGTGAGGAGCTGCTCGCCGCCATCGGCAGTGGCCGCGCCATGGAGCGTTTCGAGGCTTGGATCGGCGCTCAGGGCGGCGATCTGCGCAGCCTCGACCACCTGGAGAGGGCGCCAGACCAGTGGCTGCTGCGCGCGCCGCGCTCCGGGACCGTTGCCGTTGTAGACGCCCTCGCCGTTGGTCGCGCCGCTGGCCTGCTCGGTGGCGGCCGCAGCCGCAAAGGCGACGCAATAGATGTTGGTGTCGGCGTCGAACTCCACGCCAAGGTAGGCGACGAGGTCGCCGCTGGCGAGGTCCTCGCCACGTTGTGGCACCGAGGCGGCCGGGGTCTGGACGCGGCGCAGGAGCAAGCGACCAGCGCTTACGGAATTGCCAACGCGGCCGAGCCGGAGCCCCTCATCGTCTTGCGGGGGATCGGCGCGACTGGCTGAAGGCAACCACGCCGACTCAGGAACTGAGCAGTTCGTGCAGTGCTCATTGACAGGCGACCCGCGGTCTGCTAACTTCCTGTGCGGAAGCCAAGGCTTCCCTACCCCGAGTCCTTGAGTTCGGGGTTGTGAGGAGGTGAGCGACATTGAGTAACCGTCTTCTAGGGTCTTGCTGTGGGGCGGCGCCTGTCGCCTGCTACCTCGCTGCGCACCGCGCCTAAGCACCGGTGCCCGCCTGAAGCCAGGCAAGCGCCGCCTCGCGGCCGACCCCATACCAAACTGCAACTAAACCCGCTTGGCACGTGAGTTCCGCTCACTGCGCGCGTGGCTGGCGCAACCGCCACTGCCCTGGCGCCAGCATAAGGAGCCAACATGGTCATGAGTCACGGCACTAACCACAGCGAGAACCTAGGTCACGGGCGAACAAGCTGACCAACGCGAGAACGCGTTCGCCCGAGCACACTGCACACAGCCCTCTGGAGGGCAAACAGAATGTTCGAGCAGCAATCCACTATCCGAGCAGCACAGGGACGCGTAACCGACCTACGCCACCGCGCCCAACATCACGCGGTCGTCAAGGCGATCCTCACGGAACGCCGCCAACGCCTCAAAGAAGCAGCGCTACTGGCACTACGCTCAGACCTGGCGGACATGGAAACCCGTGCCGCCACCGCCTGGCACCTCCTGATCGGTCACGTGCGCGATGCCTAAACGCCAAGCCCCGGCCCTGCACCAGGCACGTTCCTGGTGCGGGGCCGGTTATCGTCGGCAACAACTCAACGCCAGGAGGACGTAGTTGCCACGCCTAGCGCCGACTGACATCGCCGTCACCGAGTTCATAAACAGTGTCGAGAACCTTGGCCGCCGAGAAGACGCCATCGCGTTGCTCGAGTTGTTCGAGCGCATCACGGGCTTTGAGGCGCGCATGTGGGGCCCGAGCATCATCGGGTTCGGGAGTTACCACTACCGTTACGCCAGCGGACACGAGGGTGATGCCCCACTCGCGGCCTTCGCGCCGCGCAAGGCCAACATGGTCGTTTACCTGACGCCCGGCTTGGCGGAAAGCGCCTCGCAGCTGGCGTCTTTGGGCAAACACAGGGCAAGCAAGGGCTGCCTTTACCTTGGGCGTCTCTCCTCCATCCACCTTGACGTGCTGGCCGACTTGGTCGTCACCTCCAAAGAGTTCGCTCTCGAGCAGTACCCCAATGGCGCGTAAGCCGCCCGCACGGTCCTTCGCGGCCGCGCCGCGGCACGAGGGCGCCCGCTTCGAGGGCGTGCAGCAAGGCGAGCTCGACCTCGAGGGCGCCATCGTCTCCGGCTGCGAGTTCGTGCGTTGCGACCTCACCGAGGCGTCGTTCAAGGGCACGCAGTTCACCGACTGCAAGTTCGACGGCTGCGAGTTGGGGCTCATCGACCTGGAGGGCGCCGTACTGAGCAACCTGACCTTCGACACGTGCCGCTTGACTGGCGTGCGCTTCGAGCTGATAAGTCAACTACCGCTCCTGCCAGAGGTGCGCTTCAGCGGCTGCGACCTCAGTTTCTGCTCGTTCCGCGGGCTGGACCTAAAGCTGTGCGCGGTGATCGGCAGCAGGTTGTGGGAGTCGGAGTTCGTTGGCTGCGACCTAACAGGCGTCGATTTCAGCGGCAGCGACCTCGCGCGCTGCAGCTTCAACAAGAACGACCTGGCGGGCGCCGACCTGCGCAGCGCCCGCAATTACGTCTTCTCTCCCGTTTCGAACAACGTGCGTGGCCTGCGCGCTGCGCTGCCTGAGGCCGTCGGCCTGCTTTACGCGTTGGCAGTGGAGCTGGAGTGAAGGCGGCTGAGCCGGTCCGCTTCGCCATCGGTACGAGCGCGCTCGGCAGCCTGCTCGTGGCCACGACGGCGAAGGGTGTGTGCGCCGTTGGCCTGGCCGACGACGAGCACCAACTGGTCGAGCAGTTGAAGCGCGACTTCCCAGGGGCGACGCCTGCCGGCGCGATGCCCGAGCTGACCGCCGTGCTCAAGCTCCTGGAGCACCCCGAGGCCCAACCGGACTTGACGCTCGACCTGCAGGGCACCGAGTTCCAACTGCAGGTATGGCGGGCGCTGATGGAGGTGCCTCCCGGGGCAACCGTCAGCTATTCGGAGCTGGCCGAGCGAGTGGCGGGGCCAACGGCGGTGAGGGCCGTTGCTGCTGCTTGCGGCGCGAACCCGATAGCGGTGCTGGTGCCGTGCCACCGCGCCGTAGCCAAGGACGGCGCGCTGACGGGCTACCGCTGGGGAGTCCAACGCAAGCGCGCCTTGCTGGAGCGCGAGCGGCTCGCCACGGGCGGCAGTGTGCAGGTTTCGTTACCGGGCTTCTAGCCCGCTAGCGTCACGCGTAATGGAGCGACCAGGCGATACGCTGCCCCGGTGCGTCATCTAGCCTTCGTTCCAGCCTCCACACGCCGCTTACTTAGCAACGACCCCGGCAGCACCTT
>JACDJA010001575.1_pt1 | contig 18676 bp, 13 predicted proteins | sample 7449241 | NCBI WGS metagenome assembly JACDJA01 (sample SAMN14253289, study PRJNA609438) | sludge metagenome | isolation source: initial anaerobic sludge | collected 2018-12-20 | reverse complement strand
GACCACCGGCGACATTCGCGTGCGGGCGCGGGCGTTGGCCGTGAAGGCCGGGCTTGCCGCAGCACTGATCGCAATCGCGTTCCTGACCTGGACCTACGACCAACGCGACGGCGCACAACACCTGGGTTGGTTCGTCGCCCTCGCCGCGCTGGCGGCCGCGTGCCTGGTGGGCGCGCTGCTGGCCATCCGGGCGGGCCGTGAAGGATGGGCGTTCCTCGGCACTGCCGCCACGATCGCATTCGCGGTCGCCGGGTTGTTCGTGTCGCTGTTCCCGAACGTGATGCCGTCCACCCTCGACACCGCCTACTCGCTGACGACCACCAACGCGTCGTCGACCGATTACACGCTGAAGATCATGACGTGGGTGGCGGTCGTGTTCACCCCGATCGTGATCCTCTACCAGAGCTGGAGTTACTGGACGTTCCGCAAGCGGGTGTCCGGCCATCACATTCCCACCGAGGTGGCGCTGGCGGCCCGGCCCGAAGCCGGACGCCAGCCCAAGCAGCCCGTCGCATCCTCGTCGGGCCGGTCGGCCGGGGGCAGCCCCGAGGCCTGATGGCCCCGTTCGATCCGTCGCTGCTGCGTGCGCTGCCCGGCGCTCGCAGCCGGGTGGCCCGACTCGCCGGTATGGGGGTGGTGTCAGGCGCCCTGGCGCTGGGCCAGGCGGTGACGGTGGCGTGGGCGGCGACGGCGATCGTGCGCGCCGCTCCGCTGCGCACACCGCTGATCGTGTTGGCCGCCATCCTGGTGATGCGAGGCCTGGTGGCGGCCGTCGACGAGATCGTCGCCCGCGATGCCGGTCACCGGGTGAGCGGAGAGGTGCGCTTACGGCTGCTGCGGCGCTGGATTGCCAGCCCGCCCGAGCGGCGCCCCACGTCCGCCGAGGCGGTGGCGCTGGCCGGGTCGGGGGCGCAGAGCGTCGAGCCCTACGTCGCCGAGTATCTCCCGGCGCTGGTGACGGCTGTGGTCGTCCCGGTGCTCGCCGTGCTCGTGCTGTTCTGGGTCGACTTCTGGAGCGCCGTCATCCTGGTGCTCACGCTGCCGCTGTTGCCGTTCTTCGCCGCTCTGATCGGCATGCACACCGAGGCGGAGACCGCTCGGCGTTGGAGCGCGATGCACGCCATGGCCGGGCACTTCCTCGATGTCGTGCGGGGCCTGCCCACCCTGGTCGCCTACGGCAGGGCCGACCACCAGGTCGAGAACATCGCTGCGGTCGGTGACGCTCACCGCCGGGCGACGGTCCGCACCCTGCGCACCGCCTTCCTGTCGTCGGCCGCCCTCGAGCTGTTGGCCACGATCTCGGTGGCGATGGTGGCGGTGTCGGTGGGCCTCCGGCTGGCCAACGGGTCGATGGACCTGCACGTTGGGCTCACCGCCATTCTGCTGGCGCCCGAGGCCTACTGGCCGGTGCGGCGGGTGGGCCAGGAATTTCACAACGCGGCCGACGGCGCCGCAGTACTCGACGCCGTTCGGCCCTACCTCGATGCCGACCGGGATGCCGTGCAGACCCGGGACGAGGTTGCCACCCCGTCCGCTGCCGAAGGGGCAGCGAAGATCGTCGACCCGACCGGTGCCGATGTCGCGAAGCCCGAGCGAGATGCCGGTGCTCCGGACCGGGTGCTCGTCGACGGGGTGTCCTTCGGCTACCCGGACCGCGCCCACATTCTCAACCGTGCCAGCTTCGCCACCCCGACCGGTCCCGGCCTGACCGCACTGACCGGGCAATCGGGCAGCGGCAAGAGCACGTTGTTGGACCTGATCGCCGGCGTTCGTACCCCGGCCGCGGGGGCGATCGTCGCCGACGCTGCCCACCTGGCCACCCAGCGCCCACTCGTTTTGCCCGGCCCGGTGATCGACGTGCTTCGTCTCGGAGCACCGGCGGCGAGCGAGGCGGCCTGCGAGGAGGCGCTGCGAACGGTGGGGCTGTGGCCGGCACTTGCCGAGCGTCAGGGGCTGGACACGCAACTCGGCGACGACGGCTTTGGGCTGTCGGCCGGTCAGCGAACCCGCCTGGCGCTGGCCCGTGCCCGGCTGAGCGACGCACCGTTGCTGTTGCTCGACGAGCCGACCGCTCACGTCGACGCCGACGACCTCGACGCGCTGCGGTCGGTCGTCGTCGAATTGGCCAAGGATCGCCGGGTGATCGTGGCCACCCACGACCCGGTGTTGGTCGAGCTGGCCGACGATCGCTGGGACCTCTCGATTGCGTCCGCTGATCCGAGGGCGAAGTCGACCACGGAGGACGAGCGGGCCACGCCGGCGGCGACGAGCACCGGTTCGACCGATGTCACCGCGACGGTCGCCGCAGCACCCCCCGCAGCACCCCCCGCAGTGACCCCGAGCGCAGAAACGCCGGACCCAGGCGTTTCAATCGGTCGCACCTCGGGCCATTCGGCCACCGACGCGGCGCTCGGATGGTGGCAGCGCCGGCCGGTGGCCGACCGTCTGCGACTGGCCTGCCTGCTCGGCGGTCTGTCGGTGGCGGCCGGTGTGGCGCTGACGGCGACGTCGGGTTGGCTGATCGTTCAGGCCTCCACCCAACCCGTGGTGCTCACCCTGCTGGTGGCGATCGTCGGCGTGCGGACCTTCGGCATCGCCCGGCCCGTGCTGCACTACGGCGAACGAGTCGTGTCCCACGATGCCGCCCTCGACACCCTGGCCGACCGTCGCGTGGACGTGTACCGCCGTTTGATCCCGCTCACGCCGGCACGTCTGGGCCGCCGCCATCGCGGCGACCTGTTGAGCGCCGTCGTCGCCGACCTCGACGATGCGGTCGATGAGCAGGTTCGTGTTCTGGTCCCCTGGTGGTCGACGCTGATCGCTACCGTCTGTGCAGCCGCCATCGTGGCACTGGTCCTGTGGCCGGCGGCGATCGTGCTGGCGACAGGCGGGGTGATCTCGATGGGAATGGCAGCGCTGGGGGAGCGCCGGGAACGAAGTGCGCAAGACGATGCGGTGCGCGCTCGTGGGGTGGCGTTGAGGGTGACCACCGACCTGGTGGATCGGCTCGATCAGGTGCGGGCGGTCGTCGGGGCAGATGGCGGGGCTGCCGAAACTGCCACCGATTCGATCGAGCTGGCGCAGCGGCGCCAGGGCACAGCCGAGCGGCGTCTGATTCGCGCCCGGGCCGTCACGCTGGCCGCCCTGTGGGCCGTGCTGGCGGCCACGGTGCTCGGCGTCATGATCCTCGCCTCGGACGGCCTGAATCGGGGCGTGATCTCCGCTCCGGTGGCCGCCCTGGTGGCGTTGGCCCCGATCGCCCTGGCCGATGCCTGGGTGAGTCTGGCCGAGATCGGCGGTGCCCGGGCTCGCGCTCAGCAGGCGGAGGCCCGCCTGGACGGCGTCCTCGACCAGCGGCCGGCCGTCGATGATGCCGGCACCCTGGAGCTTCCCGATGGGGTGCTGCCGGTGACGGCTGAGGGCATCCGGGCGGCGTGGAGCGACGAGCAGACCCCGCTGGGCCCGTTTACGCTCCCGCTCCTCTCGGCGACGACCCGCACCCAGATCTCGGGGCCCAACGGCATCGGCAAGTCGACGATGCTGGCGGTGCTCGCCCGTCAGCTCACCCCGGTCAGCGGAACCCACCTGCTCGCCGGTCATCAGGCAGACGAGGTGCGTCTGGGCGCTGCCCGCGCGGACATCGCCGTCGTCGACGACGAGCCGCACGCCTTCGCCGGCACGATCCGGGCCAACCTGGCGCTCGCCCGCCCATCGGCCGACGACGACGCCCTACGCGACGCTCTGGCGGCCGCCGACCTGACCGGGTGGTTGGCCCGCCAGCCCGACGGGCTCGACACGCCGCTGGCCGGGTTGAGCGGTGGGGAACGAACCCGCCTGGCGATCGCCCGGGCGGTCGTGTCGCGCCGCCGCCTGGTGCTGTTGGACGAGCCGGCCGCCCACCTTGACGAAGCGACCGCCCAGCGAGCGTTGGGCACGCTGATGGCCAACCCCGACGTGGCGGTGGTGGCGGTCAGCCATCAGCGGCTACCGGTGCTCGATGGATGGGTCGATCCGGCTCAGGTCGTGACGGAACGCCCGTCGGGCACGGTCCCAGCAGGCGGGCCGACCATTGACGAACGCCCCGGCTCTGAAGCGGCGCTCATGTCCAGACCGGCAGACTAGATCTTCGCTGTCCGGCGGGCGAAGCGCTAGTTGACCGGGTCGCCGCTGTTGTCGTGGTGCTTGCGGGACAGGGTGGCCCACACGTCGTCGGCGTCCATTGCCAGGTGGTCATGGTGGGTCAGGGCATTGATCACGTCATGGAGGCTCGCCTGGAGCCGCTCGGCCTTGTGCATCGCCTCGGGGTGGATGTCGCCACCGTCGGCGTGTTGGGAGGTGAGCATGGCGGTGACGTCATCGGCGTCGGCGGCCAAGTGCCCGAGGTGATGGGCAAGGGTTTCGGGGTCTGGCTGATCGCTCATGGTGGGGTCGTCCTGATCGGAGGTGGTGGGGCCGGTCATGCTGCATCGTCCGAATGGGGGACGACGATCACGGGGCATGCTGCGTGGTTGAGGAGTTGGGACGGGACCCGTCCGAGGCGAAGCCCTAGAAAGCCGCCGGAGCCTCGTGTCCCGATCACAATGGCGGCTGCCCCGGCCTCCTTGGCGTGGTCGATGACGACCCCGGCCGGGTGCCCGGCCAACGGAACAAATTGCAGGGGCACGGACACCTGCGACGACAGGCTGGCCTCCATCTCTCGGAAACGTTCGGCCTCGTCCTCGCTGATCGACTCGTAGGCGTGGACCGCGTGCAGGCTTCCGCCGGTCGCAGAGGCCAGGTCGGACGCCATCCTCAACGCCGGTGACACCGTGCCGGTGGCCTCGACGCCAACGACGAACACGCCACCATCGAGCGGTTCGTACTCGTTGCCGACCATGGCGATTGGGATATGGGTGTGGTGCAGCAGGTAGTTGGCGGGGTTGCCTTCGCCGAGGCCGCCCTCTTGTGGCGAGCCTACGATGCATGCCGCCAGATCGTGCTCGTCCGCATAGGCGGCCACCGCCCCCAGCGGTTTGTGTTCGTTCATGAGAACGATCTCGGCGTCGTTGATGCCAGCCTCCGACAGATTGCTGGCGATCTGGGTGCGACGCTGCTCGTCGAGCTCCTCGAAATATTCGGGAGGAGCCTCGGCGGACGTCGGTGCCACGACGCTCAGCACCCGCAGCGGAGCGCCGAGCGCCTTGGCCAAGTCTCTGGTCCAACGCAGTGGTGGGGCGTGTTCGTGAGCTCCGAACGCAACGGCGACAGGCTTCATGGTTCATCCTTCGGATCGGAACTGTGCCCTTAGCCTAGCGACCCAGATCGTGATTCGGGAACAGTCGCGTGGCGTTTCGGGTTGGCACGACCATGGAACCCGCCGGCGAACGAAGCGACGAGGAACTGGCTGCGTCGCTTGTGGCGCGGGCGGTCGAGATCGAGACCAAGATGGCCGAGATCGAGGCCGCAGCCGTCACCGCCGCCGGGGGCATCGGGTTTGGCAAGCGGGTCGGCGAGGGCACCAACATTGCGGTCGAGCGGATCGGTGAGGTGGCCGTGCACGACCGGCTGATCGCCGAGCTGGTCACCGTCCGGCGGGCCCAGGCCAAGCTGGCGGGCGGCAGCGAGGGGCGCTGCGACGAGTGCGGCGTGGAGATTCCGCCGGAGCGGCTTGAGGTGCTGCCTTGGGCGGTGCGTTGCGTGAACTGCGCCGACTGACCCGTTGCGGGGTCGGTAGTCTCGCTGAGACATGTCACGGAGCCGGAGGATGTCAACGCTGAAGCGGGCGCCGTGGCCGCTCGTTGCGCTCGGCGGGCTCGGGGCGGCGGTCTTCGTCGTTCCGTTGGCGGGGCTGGCCAGCAAGGTCCCGTGGGGCAACCTGGCGGAGCTGGTCACCTCGCCCGTGGTGGTCGACGCCCTCAAGCTGTCGCTGATCACGTCGCTGAGCGCGGCGTCGATCTCCCTCCTGCTCGGGGTGCCCCTGGCCTGGCTGCTGGCGCGCGTCGAGTTTCCCGGCCGCAGCGTGTTGCGGGCGGTGGTCACGCTGCCGATGGTGTTGCCCCCGGTGGTGGGCGGCGCAGCGCTGCTCTTTGCGCTGGGTCGACGGGGCCTGGTCGGAGCTCCCATCTACGAGACGACCGGGTTGCTGTTGCCCTTCAGCGGCTGGGGGGTGGTCGTCGCCAACGTGTTCGTCGCCATGCCGTTTCTGGTCATCACGGTCGAGGGGGCCCTCAGCGGGATCGATCCTCGCTACGAGGCGGCGGCGGCCAGCCTGGGGGCGTCGCGCCTCACGGTGTTTCGGCGCATCACGGTGCCGATGATCGCTCCGTCGCTGCGGGCGGGGGTGGTGCTCGCCTGGGCTCGAGCGCTCGGCGAGTTCGGCGCCACGATCACGTTCGCCGGCAACCTTCAGGGCCGGACCCAGACGTTGCCATTGGCGGTGTTCATTGCGCTGGAGTCCGACCGGGATGCGGCGGTGGCGATGAGCCTGGTGTTGGTGGCGGTGTCGCTGGTGGTGCTCGTGGCGTTGCGCGACCGCTGGTGGGGCCGGTGACGCGCCTCGCGGTCGGCCGAGGCTCCGGCCTGCGCGCCCGGATCGTTGTTCGGCGCAGCGACGCCTTCGTGCTCGATGTCGACCTGACGATCGATCCGGGCAGTACCACGGCGTTGCTGGGCCCCAACGGCTCGGGCAAGTCGACCACCGTCGACGCCCTGGCGGGCATCCTGCCGCTCGACGCCGGTCGCATCGAGCTGGCCGGTCGGGTCGTCGACGATCCCGGGTCGGGCGTGTTCGTCCCCTCCGAGGATCGGCGGCTGGGCGTGGTGTTTCAGCGAGGGCTGCTCTTCGATCATCTCGACGTGACCGCCAACATCGCCTTCGGGCCGCGCTCATCCGGGCGCCCCCGCAAGGAGGCCGACGCCATCGCCCGGCGCTGGATCGACACCCTCGACCTGGGCGAGCTGGCCCATCGGTTACCGGGTGAGCTGTCCGGCGGTCAGGCTCAGCGCGTGGCGCTTGCCCGCGCCTTGGCCACCGAGCCGGACCTGCTGATGCTCGATGAGCCCCTGGCCGCCCTCGACATCTCAACCCGCACCAAGCTTCGGCGCACCCTGGCCGGGCACCTCGAGCGCTACGACGGGCCGAGGTTGCTGATCACCCACGACCCGACCGATGCGTTCCTGCTCGCCGATCACCTCTACATCCTCGAAGGGGGCGTCATCACCCAGTCCGGCAGCGTCGAGGACGTTCGGCGGCGTCCCGCCACGCCCTATGTTGCGGCGCTCGCCGGGCTCAACCTGCTGAGCGGCACCAACAGCGGCGGAACGGTCGACCTGGACGACCAGCCCGGGCAGACCCTCATCAGCGCCGATACCGTCACCAACGGGCCGGTGTTGGTGACGATCCACCCCAACGCGATTGCGCTCCATCCGGCCGGCGACGGGGCGCCCGCTCCCGAAGGCAGCCCCCGCAATCGCTGGACGACGACGATCGTCACGATCGAACCGCTGGGTGACATCACCCGGATCACGCTCGGTGGTCCGATCCCGCTAATCGCCGACGTCACCCCGGCGGCCACCGCAGCGCTGGGGTTGGCGCCCGGCGGCCGGGTGTGGGTATCGATGAAGGCCACCGAGGTCGCCCTCAACCCCGGGTGATCCGCTGCCGGTGCTCGAACCGCGCCCGTGGCGGGTGCAGGACGGCCCGCAAGATGGTTCAAAACGATGCGCATCGATGCGGTGGGTGGCACACTTGATCCATGGAGCGCACCACAGCAGCAGACGCCTCGTTTTGGTACATGGAGAACCCGGTGGTGCACATGCACGTGACGGGTGTGATGGTGATGGATCCGTCCACCGTTGCGGGCGGGTTCTCCTATGAGAAGTTTCGAGCGCACGTTCAATCGCGGTTGCCCCGCATCCCGGCGTTTCTTCACCGGATGATGGAGGTGCCCCTGGGCATCGACCATCCCGTGATGGTCGACGATCCCAATTTCAACTTCGACGATCACATGCACCATGAACTGCTGGACGACGCCACCAGCGACGACTTGGCCGAGTGGGTGGGTCGGTACGCATCCGAGCCGCTCGACCGTGACCGACCCCTGTGGGACATGGTGTTGATCGAGGGGCTGGCCGACGGCACGGCGGTGATGGTGTCCAAGGTGCACCACGTGCTGGTCGACGGCACCAGCGGCACCGACCTGTTGGCCCAGCTGGTGGAGCTCACCCCCGAAGTTGAGACCGACTACCCGCCGCAGGCTGCGCCGGAGGGGTCGATCCCCGGCGGCCCCCAGCTCGTTGCCGGTGCGGTGGTGTCCCGGATCACCGACCCGTTCCGAAGCGCCCGGGCGCTCGGACGCAGCCTCACCTCGGTCGCCCGCGTGGTGGCCGGCGTGGTCGGCGGAGGCGACGAAGGCCCCACGATGGCCCGGCCGTTCGATGCGCCCCGCACCCTGTTCAACCACTCGATCACCGCTCGCCGGTCGGTGGCCTTCTCCAAGTGCTCGCTCGACGATCTCAAGCTGGTGAAGACCACCTTTGGCGTCACGGTGAACGACGTGGTGCTGGCCGCCTGCACCCAATCCCTTCGGGCCTACCTGGCCAAGCGGGGCGAGACCTTCGAGCGGCCGCTGGTGGTCAGCGTTCCGGTGTCGGTGAAGGGCAAGACCACCGCAGGGGGGTCGGCCAACCAGGTGTCCAACATGTTCGTGCGCCTGCCGGTGCACCTGGTCGATCCGGTCGACCAGCTCCGTGCGGTGCGGGTGGACACCCTGGATGCCAAAGCGGTGCACGGCGCGATCGGTGCCGACATGATCGGCGATGTCACCGAAGTGACCCCGCCGGCGATCTTCAACCTGGCCAGCCGCCTGTACAGCTCCGCCAACCTGGCCGACCGGCTTGCCCCGATCCACAACCTGGTCATCTCCAACGTGCCCGGGCCGCCGTTTCCGCTCTACATCGCCGGTGCACAGCTGGTGGGCATGTACCCGTTCGGCCCGCTGATCGAGGGCTCGGGGCTGAACATCTCGGTGTTGTCCAACATGGGCAACATGGACATCGGGGTGATCGCCTGCCCTGACATCGCCCCCGATGTCGAGGAGGTGAGCGACGGCATCGTCGACGCGATCGAGGTGCTGCGTCAAGCGGCCGTCGCTGCCGGAGACGAGCCGGCTCCCGCTCAGAAGGTTCCCGCCAAGAAGGCCCCGGCGAGGAAGTCGCCGGCGAAGAAGGCCCCGGCGAAGAAGGCGCCCGCCGCCCAGGCGCCCGCCAAGAACACGCCGATGAAGAAGCCGCCGGCCAAGAAGGCGAAGTAGCCATGACCCAGCCCGCCCCAGACCACCCGGACGAGACCGACGTCGAGGACATCACCAACGTCTTGTTGTCCGAGGAGGACGAGGCCGGGTCGATCACGCTGATCAACCGGGTTGAGAAGAGCCTGGCCCGCATGCCGCTGGCCCGGCTGACGACGGTCGCCCCGCGCACCGCCCGCTGGGCGATCGAGGCCGCCCTCACCGAGGCGGGCAGGATCCCGGGCGCCCCGCAGATCCGCATGACCGCCGCCTTGGCGGCACAGGTGGCGATGGACGAGGCGGTCGTCGCGCTCATGCAAGGCCCAAACCGCACTCCGCGCCGAGCCGACTACAAGCGGGTGTCGGCGGAAGTCCGCGTGGCCCAAGCGTTGTTTGACGACCGGGGATGGCTGGACGATCCTCGCTCGTATCATCGCGACCCCGAGCCGCTGGTGGACGTCAGCTTCAGCAGCGGTTGGGCGCTGGGGCAGCGGTACCGTCGCATGAGCTGGGACAGCGGCTACCACGCCCGCCCGGAGGAGCCCGGGGCGCAGCGGTGGGATGACTTCGAGAGGAACCACACCGCGTCGGCGTGGCTGCTGGAGCACGACGATGGCCCCAGGCCGTGGGTGGTGTGCGTCCACGGGTTCGGCACCGGGGCCCCGTTCTCCGACATGATCACGTTCCGCGCCCAGCACCTGCACCACGACCTGGGCTGGAACGTGGCGGCGATCGTGTTGCCGGTGCACGGCAGCCGAAGCCCGTCGCGGATGGGCGGCGAGCACTTTCTGAGTTTCGACATGATCAACTCGGTGCACGCGCTGGCCCAGTCGGCCTGGGACGTCCGCCGGCTACTCAGCTGGGTGCGCACCCAGGAGCCCACGTCGCTGGTGCTTCACGGCGTCTCGCTCGGCGGGTACGTCACCGCGCTCACCACCTGCCTGGACGGCGATTTCGATGCGGTCATTGCCGGAATCCCGATCTGCGACTTCCCGGCGCTGTTCGCCCATCAGTCGCCCAAGCACGTCCGGGAACGGGCCGCCGAACACCAGGTGCTCGAGGGGCATGCCGAGGTCATTCACCGCGTGGTGTCGCCCCTGGCCATGCCCTCGTTGGTGCCCGTCGAGCGGCGCTTCATCTTCGCCGGGTTGGGGGACCGCATGGCGATCCCTGCCCAGACCCAGGCGTTGTGGCAGCACTGGGATCACCCGACGATCAGCTGGTTTCCCGGCAACCACGTCGGCTATCTGTGGTCGAAGAAGGTGGCCGGCTTCGTCGACGGCATTCTGGACGACCTCGCCCCGGCCCCGGTGGAGTAGGCGGTTGCCGATCTGGCCTATCGCCCCAGGTAGGCCGCTTCGAGACGGTCGACGTCGAGTTCGTGCGCCGGTCCATCCCAGGTGACGACCCCAAGATCCATGATGATCACTCGGTCCGCCATGGCCAGGGCTTTGCCCGCCTGTTCCTCGACCAGGATCAGGGTGGTTCCCAGCTCGGTCATTTCGGCCAAGGCGTCGAACACGCTGTTGGCGGCCATCGGCGACAGCCCCAGCGACGGTTCGTCGGCGATGAACACCGCGGGTGGATCAGCCAGGATGGGGGCCATGGCCAGTTGTTGTTGCTCTCCCCCCGACAGCAGGCCGGCGGTTTGGTTGTGACGTTCGGCGAGTATCGGGAACCGCTCCTTGGCCTCCGTGCGGCCGGGTTCGGTGCGAAGCCTGATCGCGAGGTTGTCGTCGACGGACAGCCCGGGAAAGATCCCTCTGGCTTCGGGCGCCAACACCACGCCTCGGCGCGCACGCGTGTGGGCCGACATGTCCGCCATCTCGGTTCCTTCCACAAGAAGTTCACCGCTGCCGGCGGCGACCGTTCCGGCGATGACCCCGCACAGCGTCGACTTGCCTGCGCCGTTTGCGCCCAGAACGGCGATCACCTCGCCGGGCATGATCTGAAAAGACACACCGTGGAGCACTTCGACCTCGCCGTAACCAGCGCTGACGTTGCGGAGTTCGAGGATCGGGGCCGTGCCCGCGCCCGCATCCGCTGCGCGGTGCACCCGAGGCACCGCGTCGGTCGCACTTGTTGTCGTGTCGGTTGCCGGGGCATCGGTGACCGGGTCTGATGCGTCACGGGCTCGGGGGAGCTTGGCCAGGCGTCGTTCCCTGATGCCCTTGGTGGTCTGGGCGAGGACGCCATCGGGCTCCCGAGCGAGCGAGATCGCCCCCAGGCCGAACAGGAGCGATGCGAGCTGGGGGCTTGCGATCATCTGACGGACGGCGTCGGGGATGGCCTCCCACGGGCCGCCCCAGGTTTCCCCGATGCCGAGGAGGACGACCGGCAGGACCGCGTACACGATGCCTCCGAGGACCGCACCCCCCGGGCGACGGATCCCGAAGGTCACCGCCACCGCCAGCCAGATGAGGCCCAGCAGCGGGGGAGCGCTGAGGTTGGTGATCGGACTGTTGACCACGGCGAACCAGGCGCCGGCCAGCCCGGCGAGCCCGGCTGACACCGCGAACAGAACGAACTTCGTGCGCACGGGATCGACCCCGGACGCCGCCGCAGCTTCTGGCGAGGAGCGCAACGCGAAAAGCGAGCGGCCGGTGGCGGAGCGCGACAGGTTGCCGACCACCCAGACGCACAGCAGCACCATCACCGCAAGGGCGACGAACATCGTGCGGTCGTCGCTGAGGTCGAACGGGCCGAGCTTCGGCGCCGGCACCGACCACCCGCGGGAGCCGTTGCGGACCCCCTCGAGCTGGAACACCAACCGGTCGCCGATGAACGCCAGCGCAAGGGTCGCCAACGCCAACGTCAGCCCGCCGAGACGGATCGACGGAAGGGCGACGAGTGCGCCCACCGCCACGGCCACGACGATCGCCACCACCAGCGCCACCCAGAACACGAACCGACCGTTGACCATGAGGATGGGTACGGTCGACGGCCATTGGTGGTTGACGAGCCAGCCTGCGGTGAACCCCCCCACGGTGACGAAGGTCGCCTGCGCCAGGTTGATCATCCCCCCGATGCCGGTGACGACCACGAAGGAGAGGAAGACCAGCGACAGAACGAGCCCCCGGTTGAGGATGGCGACCCAGTAGCCGCTGGCCACGAGCAGCGCATAGAGGCACAACAGCGTCCCGGCGACGATCCAGGGGGCGCGGCGCCGCCAGGGGTTCATCTCGGCCAGTGGGTCCTCGCCGGGGGCATCCTCGGCGACTGAGCCCGCGGCGCGGCCTGCACCGTCCCGGACGAAGAACAACAGGATGAACAACAAGATGAAGGGCACCGAACTGCGAAATCCCGAGACCGCCGTCAGGAAGTCCGGCGCGTACCCGTAGACCAGGTTCTGGACCACGCCCAGCGTGATGCCGGCGACGAACGCCATCGGCAGCGATCTGAGACGGGCCGCCACCGCCGCAGTAAAGGAGGTGAACACGATCATGTGGAACGTGATCGCCGACAGATCGAAAAGCGGGGCGATCAAGACCCCTGCGCAGCCGGCCAGCAGCGTGGACAGGGCCCAGATGATGCGGGAGGAACGGTCGGTATCGATGCCGCGCAATCGGGCGAGGACCGGGCGGTCCACCCCCGCTCGCGTTTCGAGTCCCAGACGGGTGCGGCGCATGAGGAACCACAGGCCGAATGCCGCCACCGCAGCGACGGCCACCACGGCCAGTTGATCGGAGTTGATCGCGATGCCACGCGAGATCGACCAGGTCGTGGGCGGAACGGGTCCGATGCCCGGCGGGCTCACCCCGGCGTCACCGGAGACGTCGGGCATGGTGGACCCGAAGATGTTGTTGATCGCCTGGATGACGATCAAGGCCGCCGCGGGCAGCGCGATGAGCACGCCCACCGTGCCCACGAGGCGGGCCGCGATCGGAGCGCTGGCAAGCCGTCGAAACAGCACCAGGTCGAGGAGGACGCCGAGCGCCGGCGCCAGGATGAAGATGGCAATGATCGCTGCTGGAAGAACGGGGAGCCCCAGTCCTTCGGGTGAGTGCAGCTGGAAGTACACGAGCGCGGTGACGAAGGCCACCGACCCCTGACCCAGGTTGAACACCCCGGACGCCTGGTAGGTGAGCACCAGGCCGGAGGCCATGATCGCGTACAGGCCTCCGGCGACGGCGCCCGCCAGCACCAGGCTCCAGAACTCGATCATCGAAGCGTCATCCGATCTTGATGTTCTCGCCGCAGATCAGGTCCTGGATCGTGACGAACTTGGAGTCCTTTACCTCGGTCATCACGGCGCAGGGCACCGGTTTGCCATGGTTCTCCGGCCAGGTGGACTTACCCACGACCCCGTCGACGGAGTATGAGAAGCCGTCGTTGAGGGTTTGCAGGAACGACTCGACGCTGAGGTCCTTGCCGGTGGCTTCGAGCGCCTCGACGAACATGTCCGCAGAGCGGTAGCCCGATACCAGGGCCAGGCTCATCTGCTTCTCCGGATCGATCTTGTGGACGGCGTCGAGCATCTCGGCGTTGGGCGCCAGCTCCGGATCCATCCCGAACTGGGTGTTGACGAGGACTCCGTCGTAGCCCGGAGTGCCCAGGAGCAGCGGGCTGTAGGACGGCGTGATGATCGTGCCGTCATAGCCGGCCTGTTGCAGGCCGTCGGCCAGCTTGGTGCCCACCAAGGTGGCCTGAAGGTAGATGGCGTCGGGTGCTTCGCCACCGTCGGACTTCAGCAGTTCCGAGACGAACGGGGACACGTCGCCGACCTGCTCCGGCGGTGCCGGAATCGACGGTTCGGCGAAGGGCACCTTGAAGCCCTTGTCCTCGACGGATGCCGACAGCAGGGTAAGGCCGCCACGACCTGCGTCGTTGTCCTCTGCGATGAACGAGATCGACTTGTTGGAGTCACCGTCGTAGTAGTCCTCGAGTGCCGTTCCGAGGGCGTTGGAGCCAACCTCCAGGGACGGGTTGGTCACACACCCGGTGATCCCGAAAGCGATGTCGTTGTCGCAGAACGCGGGATTGACGCCGTAGCCGAACATCGGAACGTTGTTGTCCACCACGTAGTCGATCGCTCCGAAGGTGCCCGACATGACGGGCAGGAGGGCAAACACCTCGTCCTGTTCGACGAGTGCTCGGGCGAGATCCTGGTCCTTGGTCGAGTCGTTGTCGTTTTCCTTTGCGCCCACGAACTCGATCTTCCGTCCGTGGACGCCGCCGTCCTCGTTGGCCTGGTTGATCCGCGCCTCGACCCCGATGGCTGCGTCGGAGAAGTAGACGCCGTACTGGATACCGCCGACCTTGATCGAGGTGTCGGTGATGCCCCGCATGGTCTGCTCGGTGGGTTCTTTGGTGTCGGCGGTTGTGGCCGCGCCTTCGTCGTCCACGGACTTGGAACACGACATGAGCATCACCGTGGTGGCGAGTACTGCCAATGCGGATACGTACCGTTTTCTGGGCATGGTCACTCCTTGGATTGTGGGACTGTCAGGAATTGTTCAACTTGTGCTTGCCCCCAGATAGGCGCTCAGCACCAACGGGTCCTCACGGACCTGCTCGGGGGTGCCATCGGCGAGGACCTTGCCCAGGTGCAGAACCACCACCCGGTGGCAACGCTGCATCACGAAGCCGACGTTGTGCTCCACCAGAAGGATCGCCGCCTCGTGGCTCTCCGCGATCTCCTGGACCAGATCACCGAACCGTTCGGCCTCCGTCGAATCGAGCCCTGATGCGGGCTCGTCGAACAGCAGCACGGTCGGATCATCCATGAGCGCCCGGGCCAGTTCAACCAGGCGGGCGGTGCCGATCGGCAGCGACGCTGCAGGCCGATGCCTGATGTCGAGCAGCCCACAACGCTCGAGCACCGCTTCGGCCTTCTCCCGACGTTCACGTTCACGCGCACCGCGGGTCGGCAACGCAACCAGATCCCCGAGGACCCCGCCGCCCCCGCCACGCCACTCGCTCGCCACCAGCAGGTTGTCCTCCACCGACAGCCACCCGAACACCTGCACCCGTTGGAACGTGCGTCGCAGTCCAAAACGGGCGCGCCGCTGCACGCTCCACTTGGTGACGTCGGTTCCGTGCAGTGTCACGGTCCCGGAGTACGGACTCCGCAGTCCGCTGATCACGTCGAACAGGGTGGTCTTGCCTGCGCCGTTGGCCCCGATCAGTCCGCAGAGCTGACCCGAAGGCACCCCGAGGGAGACGTCACTCAGTGCCGAGATGCCGCCAAAGCGGACCGTCACATCGGACAGCGCAAGCGCATCGCTTCGATCATCTCGTAACGACGGACTGGTCGTTACGTTCGCCAACATGCCCCCCGACATCAAGTGTTCGACCCGCGCCGCGGCAAGTTACCAGAGTTCTGATGTGGGGGTCGGCGACGACGGGTGTGCACCCAACGTCGCAGCAGCCAGGGTGATAAACCGACAGGGATGCCAGGTCCCAGCGTTGATCCGCCGTCCCGTTCCTTCGCCAGCGACAATGCGGCCGGTGCGCACCCGGCGGTGCTCGACGCGGTCGTCGCCGCCAACGCGGGGCATTGCCTCGCGTACGGCGAGGACGCCCACACCGCCCATTGCGAGGAGATGTTCGCCGGGTTGTTCGACGCGGAGGTCGTCACCCGGCTCACCTTCAACGGCACCGGCGCCAATGTCGCAGCGCTGGCCTGCCTGATGGCAACCCACGGCGGCCCCAACCAGGCCATCGTGTGTTCCAGTTGGGCCCATATCCACACCGACGAGACGGCGGCACCCGAACGCATCCTGTCGACCAAGCTGGTCGATGTTCCAAGTGACGATGCCAAGCTGACGCCGGATCAGCTGCGGGAGGCGGCTGCGTACCGGGGCCAGGTGCATCACGCTCAGCCGGGGGTCGTCAGCATCACCCAACCCACCGAGCTTGGCACGCTCTACACGGTCGACGAGATCGTGGCGCTGTGCGACACCGCCCACGAGCTGGGCATGCTCGTGCACCTCGACGGGGCCCGCATCGCCAACGCAACCGCGTCGCTCGGCGGAACCCGGGCGGCGCTGCGATCGTTCACGATCGATGCCGGTGTGGATGCCATGTCGTTTGGGGGCACCAAGGTGGGCTCGCTCGGCGCCGAGGCGGTCGTGTTCCTCAACCCGGAGGTTGCGGTCGGGTCGGAGTTCGTCCGCAAACAGGTTGGGCAGCTGCCGTCGAAGATGCGCTTTCTCGCCGCCCAGTTCAGCGCCCTGCTCACCGACGACCTCTGGCTCGAGCTCGGTCTTCATTCCAACGCCATGGCCGAGCTGTTGCACCGTCGCGTGGCGACGCTGCCCGGTATCGACGCCGGGGCGTCACCCGAGGTCAACGCCATCTTCCCTGCGCTGCCCACAGACCTGATCGAACCACTGAAGGCGTGGAGCTTCTTTTGGGACTGGAACCCCGCCCGCCGCCAGGTGCGGTGGATGACCGCGTGGGACACGACACCCGAGGACATCGATGCCTTCGTGGCCGGCATCGAGGAGATGACCGGGCGGGGCGCCGGCTGAGGCCGGGGGCGTCAGCCGGTGAAGACCGGCGTCAGCGGTGCGACATCGGGGGCCGACGGGCTTGAGTCGGGTGAGGGTGGCGGGGCCGTGTCGTCGGACGGAGCAGCCTGATCCTCTGGGAAGTCGAGGCTGGGCGGCTCGGCGTCGGCCGGGTAGACGACCACCTTCGGCTCGTCACCGGACCCGTCGGCCACGACGGTCAGCGACGCAGCGTCGCTTGGGGAGGTGACCGTCGCTCCGACGGTCAGCACCTTGTAGCCCTTGGGGTAGGTGCGCGGCGCCACCTGAAAGACCGATTCGGTGTCGGCTGGGGATTGCGTGCCGTCCGGGCCGGTCGTGTCCCAGGTGAAGCGCATCACGCGCTCGGTGAGTTGGTAGTGGAGCCGGGTGGGTGTGCCGCCGACCGCCAGCGGGTGGGGTCGAACGATCGCGTCGACGGCGTCGGCCTCGCTCTGCTGAGGCGGCGCCTTGAGGTTGCCGATCGTGTTCTCGTTGTAGGCCCAGTACATCCATGGGATCAGCGCACGGTCGAACGCCTCAATGATGCCGTTGTTGAACTCCGGGCGGGGGTCGGCCCCGAACTCGGAACCCAACAGCGCCCCACCGGTCCGCTTGGACCAGGCCTGAGCCTGGTCCATGACCACCGGGACGTTGGCGTCCTCGAGGGTGTAGGCGTGAAAGCTCAGGCCGCTGTTGGCGTCGCCGCCGGGCAGTGCGATGTTGGTGGCGTTCATGCCGAAGTTGAAGAGCACCCACGGCTCACCGAAAATCAACTGCTCGGCACCGGCGCCCCGGATCGCAGCGGTCATGCGTGTGTAGTAGGGGTCGAGGGACGAGGCGTCCTGGTCGGGGCACCCAGGGCCGACCTCGCCGCAGGGTTGAAAGTTGGTGCCGGGCCAGGGCTCGTTGAGCAGGTCCCACCCCAGGATGGCGTCGCTGTCCTTCAGCCGTTGCGCCATGTCGGTGAAGATCGTTGCGACCTGATCCTGAAGCGGGATGTTGTCCGGGCCCTTCTCGTTGGCCCAGAAGCTGTCGAATGCCGCCTGAATCGCCGGGTTGGTGATGTAGTACAGCGGAAACGGTGTGCCGGTGTTCTCGGCGCCGTGCGTCAGCGTCATCCACTCGGGGAAGCCGTTGCTGCCAAGCGTTGGGCCCCAGCCGTCCTGGTGCAGGTCGATCAGCACCAGCAGCCCGTGCGACTCGAGCATGTCGACGGTCTCGATGAAGGCGTCGAGGTAGTCCTCGTCGAGCACCCCGGGCGTCGGCATGGCCGCTGCGGCGGTGAAGCCCAGGCGCACCGCGTCGATGCCGTTGGCGGCCAGCCATTCGCCGTCATCGTCCTCGAAGCCGTAACCGGCGGGGGTCAACAGGTTCTTGTCGACGAAGTTGATGCCGTTCAGCATCAACACCCGACCGTCGGCGGTGGTCATCCAGCGGCCGTCGTGGCCGATCGGGCCGAGCGACGAGGGCGCAATCTCGGGAGGCTCGGATTGGGCGCCCGCCGATGTGCTGCCGACCAGCGCCAGTGCGGCGATCATCACGACGGCGCACAGGCTGTTGGCGCCTCGGCGCCGCAGTGTTCGGTTCATCGGGTGGACCCTATCTGCCGGTCCAGGTGGGCGGACGCCTGTCGAGAAAGGCCGCGATCCCCTCGGCGGCGTCGTCGGCCTGCAGGTTGTCGACCATCACCCCGGAGGTGTGGGCATAGGCGTCGGCCACCGACAGGTCGCGTTGGTTGCGGTAGGCCGCCTTGCCCACGGCGATGGTCAGCGGCGACTTGGCGGCGATCGTGGCGGCCAACGCTGCGGTTGCGGAGTCGAGGGCCTCGTCGGGCACAACCCGGTTGACCAGGCCGATGCGGTGGGCATCGGCGGCGTCGATCATCTCGCCGGTCAACAGCATCTCCATCGCGTGCTTGGGGCCGACGGTCCGGGT
>JACDJA010001573.1_pt1 | contig 18676 bp, 22 predicted proteins | sample 7449241 | NCBI WGS metagenome assembly JACDJA01 (sample SAMN14253289, study PRJNA609438) | sludge metagenome | isolation source: initial anaerobic sludge | collected 2018-12-20 | reverse complement strand
TATGAAAATATCTGCATAAATATCGCCTGCCCTGTGACGTTGCCGCCAGGGAAAAACAAGTCAGCCCCGCCGTTCACTCTGAAACGGTTTGCTGTTGTTAGTGCTGTGACGGTGGTAGAGAATGACCTTGCCAAAGGGTTGTCGCAAAAATCGCCGTCAAGGCCTGCTTCGATAATATTAGGCAGGTTACTATTGACGTTATCGATTGTATCGGGTGTTGTTCGTGTATCGGCGATTATTTTACTTGCTTCATCTGTGACCGTGTAACCGTACCTTATGGCAGTTGTGGATGGGCAGGTGCCGATTTCTTCAAGTTCAAAAGAAATGGATACTCTTGCAAAAGGTTCGGGCAGCACGTTGCAGTCGTCAAAAGCTCCTTCCTCAAATAACGTGATAAGTGCTATTAACGCCTCCGCTGATGAATATACCTTGCCGTTCGGGCTGATATACATTTGCGCCGTGAGTTGGTCGGCTTGGTCTTGGTCGTATAGTAATTGTAACAATACGCTATCTTTATACGACATGCCTGAAAAGTCATGCCACACGAGGCTATTGCATTTGTTAAGTTCGACATTAAGCCCTGTTATCGGGGTGTTATTTATTGGCATAGCTTGTAAATTGTAGTGGTGAAAAAGATAATTGAAACATACATTAAGGCAGTTGTTACTGTAAGCCCTGCAATAATTATCACGATAGGAGCAGCAAGGATATAAACTACCCAATGCATGAAACAAAACTCACATAAGCCAAGCGGCTTTGCTAAGTTCGGCTTCGTTTTGGCTAAATCATACAGCCAATTAGAATACCCATAAAATAGCGGGTGCGTTTTTATAAGTTGCAATAATAATGCAGCAGCACCATACAGCAAGAACGCAAGATAAAACGATACGCCTAAATGCGTTAGCACGGCATCAATCATAAGTTGCTTGTTTTATAGTTAGTTGTGTATAATACGAAAAGCAGCCAAACACTTCGTTGTCAGGGTTGTATATGATTACGTTATGAAATCCTGTTAATAGGCTATTGTGCCTAAACATTACATTATCCGCGTTCATGATTTCTACTTCATCGCATTGCCTTGCATTTTGCAAGTCATAGCATACCCTGAATATTGAGCCATTTGGGTAGTCGCTCTTTATATGCGTATCGATGATGTCGCAATGTGTGAAGCAGCCGAGCGGTATAACGGTGTTGCAGCAATTCATACGTTAAATATTAGCTTTGTTGGTGTAAAATCGCAAGGGCATCTATAACAACACTCATTTATTTTCATAAAGCCCTCGCTTGCAAAAATATTATGATTTATTGTAACGGTAAGGTCTAACCTCACCGCTGTATATCCTGCTATTTTGTTGATTGCATTAGGGAAGTCATAGATTGCGGCATCTATGGTATTAGTAAATCCGTTTATTTCTACATTTTTCGAGCAGCCCAATTTTATGTAATTTATCATGCAGTTTAGTAGCGTTGGTTGGTGCGCTCCCTTTACAAAGGCATATAGTTTAGCGTTATATGTTGCAAACACGCCTGCATTAGTTCGCTGTGCGTTAGATACTTCATCGGGCATCAAGAAAAAGAAATTACGATTTGTGGCACTTATGACGGGGTGCTTGGCATTGAAGCCGTCATCAGCATAGGCAAAAATTCCGTTATCGCGTTCAATCGCAAGCGCGAAGCCGACATTAAAGGTACTGCCTGATAGGTCGATTATTCGAGTTGCAATATTTATAAGGCTTGTAACGAAATTCATGTAATTTATATTTTTTTGCTTATGACTTGTTCAATGGCGGCTAATATGCTATCCTCAAAGATACGCATATCGTTTTTAGACGGTATAAATATATCGCCGTATCTTTTTTCCATAGTTTCCCTTTTCAGTTTGCCGTCCTCGCTTGTAATGGCGATAACTATATTTTTATTGTTTCTAAATGTCTGTATTGATAGTTGCAGCGCACCTGAATAGGCGAGGTCTACTCTTTCTATTTGCCGCCCCTGCAAAGCCCTAAGCCCCTGCCAACCTGTTTCAAAGGTCATTGTTTTTCTTGTTTTTGGGTTAGGTTTGAACTTTGTTTTTTGCACAAATTTGTCTTTGCCGAAATACGCCTTATAGTGTTTATAGTGCCCGATTATTTGGTCGTTGCTTTTAACGCCGCGATTGAACACGCGGATTTTTATTGTTGCCTCTAACTGTTTCGCTGCAATAAGCGTAACCGCCTCTTTTTCGGTGGCAGTTAGCTTTGAAATACGCGCCAAATTTTCATGATTTTTCATAACTATATCATGGTTGCAATTTGTGACCCGCGACAAACCAAGCACCTATCTTGATTATTACGGATAAGGTTAGTTAGTGCATCGCATAGCACCGCCTCCGCTACATTCTTTTTTTCATTAAGCAATTCGCCCGCTTTCTCTGCTCCTGCGGTGCTTGAATATACGGTAATGTTACTAAACACGTCGCTTAGTATCGTTTCCTCATATATGGCAAGCGAAAAGGCAGCTAACCAATAAGCCTGAAATTGAGGCGTGTGGCTTATTGCACAAATAAAGGCATTTGGGTCGCAATAGCATGAAGCATAAGGCACGATACCAAACGCCTCGCTATCTGTATAAGTAGCACCCGCGTTAGTATCATAAGCACCATAGGCTTTGAAGCATTGCGGCGAGCTTGAGCATGTAGGACAAACAGGGCGGCTTGTTGCTACTCCGATACTCGCGTCCAAGTAGAACGCGATATACCCGCTTTCAGAAATAAACGGCTCGGCAAGCCGAAACAAGGGGTTTGATGATGTGGTGCTAAAAACGTTTTCAATATTGCCTATCAATTGCGGCAGTATTACGGACGCTAATATACCGTTAGTTTCTATGTATAAAGTTACGTTGTTATACGTTGCGGTCGGATAGATACGTATTTCGTTTATTTGTAACCGTTCCGTGCCGCTGCTGCCGCCGTTACAGTTGTATCGGCGTTCTAATCGTATGCCTTTTCTTGTTGCTCCGATAGGGGTAGCCGCGCTTACTGACATACGCGCCACCGCAGCAGGCATCGCATTATGCTGTAATGTGCCAAAGTGTATGTTTTGCTCTGCCATGCAGCTTTGCAGGCGTGTTGTTATTTCTAAGTTAGTCCTATTTTGCAACCTTATTATAGTGCCGTATTCGTTTTTGTCTAAGGCGGTTGTTACTCCGCCTATCTTATCAAAAGAAAAGGCATATATATCGCTTAGGTCAAAACGCCCGCTGCTTTGTAGTGGCAATTCACCACTGCAAAGTTCGGGCAGCCTTAGCAGATTAAGGCATGACATTAGGAGCTTATCGGGGGTTGCAATTGCAATTGGCATTGTTGTTATTTTTAAAAAGCCCCGCCGCCTTTGTACGGCGGGGCTGCAATTAGCGTTCTACTTTTTGCTTTTTACGTTCTACTTTTTGCCTTTTGCTTTCGGCAATTCGTCAGTTTCGGCGTTTGCATCTGCTTTCTTTACCTCTGCCTCAAATGTATCAGGGACGCTGAAAAATACAGGCGTGGTAACACAAGCAGCCAAATCAGCGGTGAAGCTAATCGCGCACGTGCCGCCGAAAGTAATGCTTACGGTACTGCCAACAAGCGCGTTACCATAGTATAGCACTTGGTTTGTAGCAGCATTATACTGTATATTCAGCCCTGGTAGACTAGCCAAAAGTAACCAAAGGTCGCGCATACTTGTAAGGGTAGTTGGCACGGTCGTCTGCACGGTTGTTGGCGTGCCAACGGTCGGAGCGAAATTAATAAACGTGCCCGCAGGTACGACCTGCTCGTTACAAGTAAATGCTGCATCGGGTATAATACAAAGCGGGGTAACAGGTGTATTGGGTTCGGGTTCGGTGTTACAGGTGATAGGTTCGGGTTGGCAAATTTCCCATTCCAAGATACCTGAAACGTTGCCGCAATTAGCAAATGGCAGCACCTCTACGGCGATATTGGTATCTACCCATATTTTCACGTTCCACCCCGTTGCACATGCCGTATCGACAACGATATGCGCGTCCCAATAGAACGGCACATTACCCGCCATTAGATAGGGGTCAGGTAGCATAAAGCGGTAATGCTGCTGTCCTACGATAGGCGTATTGAGCGGGTCTGCTGTTTCCGAAATATTGCCTAATAGCTGTTGAATAGTAGGCACGGTTTTCACGATACCAAAGTTACGGCGATATGTGCTATATGTCAGGAACAGGATTTTACGCAAATCAACGGTTAGCAAATTGCCGCTTGTTATTAGCGGTTCGTAGTAGTATAGGCTCTGCATTGAAGCAGCATAGCCCAAGTTTCCTTGTCCTACATTTACGCCTGCTGCATTAAGCCCGCCGCTCTGTGCGTTGTTGAACATAGGTTGCAAATCAGTACCCGACAAATAGACAAGTTCGCCCATTGGTACTTGACCATCGAGGTACGTTTTTTCTATTGGTCTGTTCCAATTTGGAATTGGCGTGTAATTGTTCGCGGGGTTAAATGGTTGCAAGATTTTAGTAGCATCGCCGTTAGGGTGTGTGCCCTTGTTGGCTGCCAACTTAGCATAAACCACTTCATTGATACGGCGGTGTGCCCCAAGTATCGCACGACCAAAAAGGTCTGTTAGCTGTGCCTGCATCACGTCATTAACAGCGGCGCGGTTGCCATCCGATTGCGAGCTACAAAGTGCGTTATATTGGTCACGCGTAATTTGTAGCGTATGGGAGCAAATCGGGGTGAAATTGTCTATCAACTGAGTGACAGGGGCAGTAACGGTGGTCGGTGTTGTACCTGCACATGGGTCGCAAGACGTTGGGGCACTACAAATGTTGTCCGCGAAGTATTCAATACGGACTGCATTAGCGCGGGTATTGTCAATTTGGGTGTTAATCCCATTCAAGTTCCAACGCTTCATGGCAGCCAATAGACTACCAATGTTAGGGGCTAACGGCAGTACTACATCGCTTTTGGCAAAGGACACGATAAGCCCTTTACAAATAGTGTTAAGTAACATTAATAAAATACATTAGTAATTATACGGCTAATAGCCAAAGCCCATCGGCGGGCAGCCAATTATTTAAGTACTTCAAGGAGCTGCTCACTATAAGCAGCCTTTCCGTTGCTTTGTTTAATGTCAATAGGTAATTTAACGGGGTCATTGACCTTTACCACATATTGCTTTGCAACTGCGTCAAGTTCCGCGCTTAAACTACCGATATACGTATCGCCATTATATACATCTATTGACCCATTAGGCGCGATTTTTACATCTTTGCCTGTTGATGCTTTTTCTACCAAGAACTGATAGAAGTCATCATTTTTATTTGTTTCGTGCATGGGTATAGTATCAAGGTGCTTTTTAGCCATTGAGAATACCGCTTTTTTAAAGGTCTCTTTCTCAATCTGTTCGCGATACTTTGAGTATTCAGACGTAACAGCACCTAAGTCGGCGGTTGCCTTTTCGTTCGAGGTTTGCAACTTACTGATAATGCGTTGCAGTTCTTTGAGTTTTGGGTTTTCATCGTCATCGTCCGCCTTAGCTTTTGGCTTCATGGCATTAATAGCCCCATTCATAATTTCCTCAAAAGAAGCGTCCTCTGAAAATTTGCCCAAATCGTAGCCCAATTCGGTTAGCTTATCGATAACCTTTTTGCTTGCTGTTTTATACGCGCCTGTCTTTGCCGCTTTCTCTCGCTCCGTGAAGTCGGCAGTCAGTAGCCCCTTGCCCTTTACAAGGGCGATTGCGCCCTGTACTGCATACTTTTCATGTGGCAACGTGCCGTCCTTTAACAAAAGTGCAATTTCATCGTCACTTGGCACATCTTGCCCGCCAAAGGCGGCGTATATTGATTTTACATATTTTACTTGGTTGTTGTCCATCGTGTTATTGTTTTATTAGCAGCCGCCACACTTACGTATCATGCTGCTGCTATTATTTATTAGATAAGTTATTTTTTTTTTGTTTTATGTGGTTGTGGTTTGTCGCTTGGGCTATCATGGTGCCAGACGATATACACGTCTTTGCCATATACGTTTTTCATTCGTTCCGAAAAGGCATCAAATTTATTGGTCCTTATTTGACCATTAAACGCCATCTCATTGCCTTTTTCGGCAAAAGTCACGTGCCCAAATATTGGTTTCGGCAAGTCGGTGAGGGCAAACCCTACGTCTGTGCCTTGCTTTGCGGTTGGCAAGGTTATATTGTCAAGTATTTGTTCGTCTGCCATTTTATATATTTTTATTGATTATTGGTATTGCTTGATGTAGGCAGCCATAGCCGCCGCGCTTGATGATAAAATTTTGTGGTGTTGTATCGGGCATCATTCCGCTTGACCCCTCGAACCTTTTCAATAATGCGGGCAATTTATCTCTTTCTATTACCCCATCCAAATCTTTGACAACGTGCCTACAAAATGGGCGGGTATCCTCTTTTACTGTTCCAACGTATGCGTAATACAGCATATCGAACTCCTCCGTTATTGCTGCATTTTGCACGCCGTAATAGCTGTTTAAGCCATCGCGGGCAGCTGTTTCGGTGTATCTTAGTCTTTCGGGTTTCAGCTGTTTGCTTAGTTCCTCTTTTAGTTCTTTTAGCCCGCCCCCCGTTAATGTGGTGCGTGTAACTGACTGCATTAGTGGCGTTAAAATGTCGTGCTTATAGGCACTTTCAGCAAGGTGAAATCGGATAGCGTCAAGGGCAAATGTCCGCTCCTTGCCCATTAAGGCGGTCAGGTCTATATCTATATCATTTGCGGCTTTCTGTATAGCCGTCACTACAATATCTAACTCTGAAATGCTATCTAAGTAGCGCGACACGCCTGTTTTAAAGGCGCGGGTTTCGGGCAGGCTATTCAGGTAGTCATTTACCTTTAACAAGGATACTAAGGTCTCATCGCTATACACAATATAGCCCCTACTTATATCCGCCTCATTGATAAGAATATCTATTACTTTTTGCGGTACGCCTTGGAGCAAATTAAGCAGGTCGCTAATATAGCGTGTTGGCAGTTCGTTGAATAGCTGTAATAGGTCACTTATTAGCTTGTTCATAGGTTATAATTATTTGCCGCTCTATTTCGGGCAACGGTGTAGTCATAAACCATTGCTTGCCTCTTTCTAATATTAGCCTATCACAAATATTTGGTATCGATTCATAGTATTTGGCATCTTGTGCGGTGATTATGCCGCCCGCTATCAATAACGACTTGTTTTGTGTTGTTCTATTTCTGTACCCTACCTTATCGCAATAGGTCAATACTAAATCTTTTCTTTGTGCAATAGCATTGCCGCCATTAACCATACGCAAAAGGCTATCGCGCATTGTTTGGATAGTGGCAGCATCGCCTATCGACATTGCAGCATCGAGGTCTTTTAGCATGTCGTTTGTATTGCGTAGGTCGAAATTGATAGGGGCAGAAACTGATACCCCGCCAAATTTAGGATATACGCCTGATATGCCGTTTCGGGTGTCCGATGTGCTATCGACAAAGGCAGTCGCTACATTAATCACATAAGAAAGAACGGTAAAAACGCGGCTTGATATACTCGACAAAAAGGTCGATTCATCCTTGCGGCTTTCTTGCTTTGATAGCCCGCTTTGGGCTATATCCGTGCGCTGCACATATAACGCAGATAACGCCTTGTTATATTCATCGTTATACGCTTCACGCAAATAGGTTAGGCTGTCTTGGGGCGGTTGGTAGTATCGTATATAATCGCGGTCAGGTAAATCGCCCTTTGGCATTGAAGTACGCAAAACGTCTGAGGGGCTTCGTACTATTGTCTTGCGACCATCGCAAACGTTACAAGTTTCATAAGTCATACCGGTACCCATACACGTTTCGCATGGGTCTTTGTCGCAATTGCAAGCAGCGGCAATAACACCCGAACCGTTACAAGTTTCACAAGTCAAAATATACTCTTGCCGTACAGGGAAAGCGTGCATCTTTTGAACATATTGCAATTGCGTATATGTACGTAATACCGCGTCTGCAAATGCTAAGAACCCCGCGAAAAAAGTATCTTGATACTTATATTTTATGGGTGCTGAACTATACATATCTTTATCCACTACAACTTGCGTAACGCCGCCGAGCTGTATCGCAGGCAACACGCCAAGACGGTGCGGGTATTGTACTACCTCATTCGGGGCACTTGTCGAATAGCTATAAAAGTTTTCGTTGTCCATACCCATAATATTGCCGCCATCGCCTGCCCATGCTATTATGTCATCGTCAGCGTAAATAATAGAAGGGGTTGGCAAGTATTCTACTATCGGGTTTTTGAGCGTTGGGAAGTCTTGTGGGATTACCAACAAATAGCCGTTTGGGTCTGTTAGGCATAGCCTTAGAATTGTGGTTTTAGCCCAATCATTAAAACTTTTGCCGTCAAAGTTAGGCAGCCTAAAATAAAGCTCCGTTGTGCTGTTTGCAAATGCTATTTCATAGTTACCATCTTGAAAAATGATAGACGAAAACCGCGAAATTTGCCCTTGTACTGTTTGCATGAGGATAGGGGCTAACATACGCCGCCGCTCATTACGCGCCTCAAAAGGCTCGTGAGGGTGGTCGCAGAAAATTCGTTGGTCGCAAATGTCGCTAATCTCTTTGCTTGACCCGATGCGCTTTACCTCCCGACCCAAATCGATATAATTAGGCAAAACCCCATCTATATGTACTTTTGCGTGAAAGTACACATTAGCTGCCGCTGCCCGCGTCCTAATCTGCTCGGTCGGGAGTGGAGCTTTGCCTGAAATTATATCATTGAATTTCATACCCAAAGTGCTGCCGCGCCGCCACACTCAACTACGTTAATTTGCGGCTGTGTGAAGTTGTCGTATCCTTTGTTAAATGTAATTGTAGCGCGGGTAATCATAATCGTTGAGTTACCTTGCACCTCTGTTGCCTCCGATACTACTAATTTGGGGCGGGCGTATTGACCATTTTTGAAAAATGGCAACAAGTCGCCGTTGCAAAGTAGCACGCCATAAACTACCCAACTATTGTTTTTAGATATTTGGTTCCAAAAGTTGGAAGCACTCCAAAGCGGAGCAGTAGCACCCGATACAGGTGTGCCCTTGTAATTGGCACGGCTAATAAATGTTATTTGCCGCTCACCCTCAACGCCATACGTGTCATTACAACCAATCGGAACGTTGGTAAATGAAGCGTCACCAATAGAATAGTCATTGATAGGCGGCGTTACAAATAGCTCATTAGAAGCTATTAGGGAATTGACATCGGCGCAAATGGCAGCAGGCGTACTAACAGGCAAAACAATCGTGCCGTCTGAATCGGTCGTGCCAAGAGACAACGGATCAGCATTACAGTGCATTAACACCAACTTGCTAATATCATGAAAACGCAAGTCAGGCAAACAATGCTGAGGGGTCGTTGGCGGTACACTAATCGGGCACGTAGCAGGACATAAAGACATATTGTAAATATTGTAAAGTTACAATGGCATATTTACGGGTCTGCCGTACCCAAATACAGCACAAAAATAAGGCAATTAATACAAAAAACACTATTTATAACACTACCTTTAATGACAATAAAAAAAATGTAACGAAATTAAGAAAAAAAGTGCCGATTTATTTGGCGGCTAACAAATAACGCCGTATCTTTGCATCGTCAATAAGACAAAACAACTAAACTTACTTACTAACATGTCACAGCCTACCCCAAGCCCCGAAATGATTGCTCTTGATGCCTTCCGAACCTGTGACCCGACCGCGAAGGAAATTAGATGGGCTATCCTGCTAACAGGAGGCGACTCCCGCCCGCCCGAAGATCGCCTTCGGTTCTTCGAGGTACAGGGAGTGCCAGCACTCGCCATATTTGTGAGTGCATGTGAGCTAACGCTCACGCCTGAGTTGGTCAATATGTTCATCGAAGCGAACCCAACCGCATGGGAGATTTGTTTGCTCATGCGCGACTGCGGCGAGTTCGCTCGCACGCCCGCAATGCTCGGTCACTTCGTGGCAGCAAACCCAACCGCGTGGGAGATTTGTTTGCTCATGCGCGACTGCGGCGAGTTCGCTCGCACGCCCGCAATGCTCGGTCACTTCGTAGCCGCAAACCCGACCCCAGCGGAAGCTCGGTGGATGATAAATCAATTTGGCGATTTCGCCCTCACGCCTGAGATTATCGCCATCGCCTCAGCGGACCGCTAACCAAACCCTTTTCCATTTCTTAACTTATAATTTTTTATCCTAAACTTTATGACAACGCAAATACAAGTACTTAGAGACGAAAATAACGTGCCATTCTTAGCGGATATTCAGATGGCACTGCCCTACAAAGGGACATCATTCCCGACCCGAGAAATAGAGGTCGCAATATTCAATTCGGTAAAGCAGTTAGCCTGCAAAGCCGAAAACCAAATCGGGGCAGCCCGTTGGTGCTGTAAAATAAACGGAGAGCCCATTGACGCTGCCGATGTGGCAGCGGTGAAAAATGCCCATCACTACCACCCGCCGGTGCTGAGCTATGATTACTTGTACTATTTTAAAGGCTCGCCATACGCCGAGTCGTGTGGAATAGTAGTTTAATTGCGACACCGATTTACGTTTTTTGAAGCTCGACCTCGAGACGGCTTCAAAGCTAAACCGCCTACTTGCCTTGTGCTTGTGGGCGGTTTTTCATTTGCTTGCTATTTTCTTGCTTGCATTTTCGGCGTGTTGTGCCATCGCTCGCCTTATCGTGTCGAAGTTGACTATTGGCATATACGCGAAGTCATCGGCGGTATATAGCCCGCTGCTATATTTCGCCATGCTTATTATTGCGCCATTGAAGTCATCATACACTTGCCGCGCCGCGAAATAGGGGTTTATTGCGGCAAGTCCAAGAGCGACCGCAGCATTGTCATTATTGACGTTGCTTCTTGCAAAGATTTCAGGATTTGATTGTCTCCTAAATTCTTGCAACTTTGTAACATTTTCGCGCCAAACACGCAAAAAAAAACAAATGCCTTGTTATCTGCCATAACGAGGGCTTGTTTCTGCTTATGGTAACGATTTTGCGGCATTTCAGGCGTTTCGCCATCTATTGTATAGAAACATAGCGATATGCCTAACAGATTTTCGGATTGCAGGCGATACGATTTTGCCGCTTTAAGATATTCGAGGATATTTAGCGCGGCGTTCTTTCTATCCGTAAAACGCATCGGGGCATTATTCGCCGTTTTATAGTAGTCGCCTGTTTCATCGGTCAAAGCCCGCTGAATGTTATTCAGCATATCATCGTAGGTCTCAGGCGTTAATCCGTAAGCCTCTATCGACATAATTCGAGCCTCGATTGAAAGGGTGCGCTCTACGGTCATTTCAGCATCGGGTATCCGCGTAAATACGTGACCGCCTACTGTTATCGTGTCGCTCATGTGTTTGATTTTAGAAATTAGTTATTAGTTGTGTGGCAAAATTAGTAGGCTTGCATTCGCCCGATACCTTGACGAATACAAAGACGCTAAAACGCTCGCCAAGCGTCTCTTGCAAATGGTGTTCGATTAGCGGCTGCTTAGATGATATTGGCATGTTCGGGGCATCGTCCAAAAAAATACAAATATCATAGTCGCTATTAGACTTTTGCGTGCCGTTCGCACGGCTGCCAAATAGGTATATGTCACCTGTGGCAGTCGGTATTTTAGCACGAACCCTGCTAATGATTATAGCAGCCGCCCGCCCTATCGTTATGTTACTACTACTGTCGCGCATACTGCATTTGGGTTGGTGTTGTCAAATGTCATCGTCTTGCCCCAAGTTTGAGTGATACAACCTACACCATTAGGGGTATGGGTGAGCATCAACTCAACCGTGTTAAAGCCTGTTACAAATATCGGGTCATTGGCAGCAAATCGCCAATTAAATACGTGTTGGTAAATGCCATCAAACGGCGGCGTAGCCCAAGCACCACCATTCACGCGCCAAAGCATCGTATATGCCTCGCCTTGCTGTAACGGCATACCTTGAAACCCAAATTCAAGAAGGTCAGGGTTTTGAGCGAAATTACACTCCGCGTAAATACTGCCATCCGTTTCACAAGGGAAATTGCCCTCTGCATTGCTATTCATGCAATATAAAGCGGGAGACCATAGCGTACCGTTTACTATTGTACCGCCTAATGGCGTATTGTCCCAAACACCCTGCCATTGCAAGACATTAGTACCATCGAAAACCGAAAATGCAATCTGTATGCTATCGGTCTGTTTATACTCCAAACGGAATGGGTCGCCGCCGTATTGGTGCGATACAGGTTCTAAACGATATGCACTTGAATAAAGCATCCGTGTATTAGGTAGGTTAAGCGCGTTAAAGTTATTACAGAATTGTACCCATATATTCCAATCGTGTGCCCCCTGTAATGGGTAACTTTCGGACGTAAATTGTGCCAAGCTGCTGACGATAGACTGCAAGGTTGCTGTCAATTGTTCTATACCATTTATTAGCACGGATGTAATATCAAGCCTAAACCCGCCTGTTGTTTGTATTGTGTTCCTATATTGGTAGTCCCAGCTATCGGGTGTAAAGAACGTGCATCGGCGTAATAATGTTGGTGTTACCTGTACTAAGTTATCCATTTCGCACTCGGTATTTGAACAAGAGCCGAGCCGCCATTTGCACTCATATTGCCCCTGCCCAAGCCCTGAAATTTGATATTCGCCGACCCCTGTATTAGTGACTGTAATCGCCAAACAAGTGGGGTCGAAGTTGGTCGGGTATACTTCGTAACTTGAACCAATTGTAAGCAGTTTTACCACACGGCACAACTTCCAATCACACCCTAACAAAGGGTCTTGATAGCGTACTGTTATGTCACCTGTGCAGCTTGCCCCTGCTGCCCCTGAAACAAGTATTTCAGAAAATACGCTATCCGCAATACAGTCACCGCAAGCACTACACGAAATAGGCGTGACCTGTATTTGCGAAAAACAAGAAACGTGACCCACCGAAACGATATGTATAATAAAATCGTCCGTTGTTCCTATTGGTATTGTGAAGCCTGTACTAAGCCCCGCGATAGTTGTTTCGTAGTATGGTATAAGCTGGTTAAACGGAGCGACCGCCGATGTTACGGTAACACCAATATCGCCGCTCATCCCTGCTGCAAGAAAATTGACTATAACATTTATGCCGCCCGCTTCACATGACTGTGAAACAGTCGTTATTTGCAGCGAACACGGCGGCGGGTACGTGCCGCAGTCATCAACAAGCATAACACAACGCACCAATGTCATAGGGAAACGCAAATTGTTTGACGCGCTTAACGTGGCTAAAAAAGCAAGGTCAACCGCTGCTGCTGCTTGCTGCTCCAAGTCGGCACACGCCGCTATTGGGAACGTCAAAGGAGTAATGTAACTATACTGTATCGCATAATCATACCCTGCTGGTATCGGCGATGTTATCGGTATAGGGATTGATGAAGTTGCCATCTGCGTAACAAAAAACAAATTAGCCTTTAAAAACCAATATGTATTTGTGCCGTTAGATATGCGTATATAGTCACCGATACAAGCATTGACAAAACTACGAAAGTTATTACGTGAAGCTCCGCTATTAAACAGCATGAAAATAGTATTTTGAGAATAAGGCGAACCAATACTATTTACAAACCAAATATAAGCCTCGTTATCGGGTAGCGCGTATTCCTGCTGCGCAATATTCGCCGTATCGCAGTCACACGAAGCACATTCATTGATAAGGCTTGCCCCGAATATCGTCCTATTTTGACCATCTAAATGTTTCGCCTCAATTATCGACCCGGTGCCGGGATAAAGCGTTGTAATGCCGTCAGCACTTACGCTAACAAGCGTTACAGTCGTGCCCACAGGAAAACACATGCGCAAAAGCGTAAAGTTACCATTTTCGGTAACTGTAAACGTGCCGCCATACAGCACGCCGCCAACGTCAAATTGATATGAAGCCTCGCCAACCCCCGCGTATGACTCGCTTCGTGAAACAACGAATATAACGCAACAAGTATCGCCGTTGCAATCATACTCATACCAAGCAAAACCGTTGCTAAGAGCAATATTTGTAGGTTGCAAAGAACCCCCAAACATCGTGCCGCCCGCTTCACATATCACCGTACCATCCGCTATACACTCATATTCATAGGTATCGCCGTCAAAGTCAAATGACAAACCCGTTACACCATTATCAGGAACGTGAACCGTTAAACAACAAACCTGCTCATCGCTGCAAAGCAAATCACGTATATCGTTACACGTTGTTAATTGCGTGTCAAGATAAAAAAGACATTCACAATCACGCAAAGGCGCAAAAATTTCGGTCGTCTGAGGCAGCAAAGATATATCGTCAATAGATAACCCCTTGCCCAATAAAAGCGTGTTGTAATGCTGTGCCTGATAGTCAGGAACGCCTACACCCTTAAACGTGTAACCCAATGACACCCCAACAGCAGACGCTAAACAACTATCATCGTCAGTTGTCGTGCGTGTATTCGTAAAAGATACCTGACGCAATTCTGCACAAATCGCCGTCAAATTGGAAAACGTAACACCTGACGGATAACGGATAACTGCATCGCACGGCTCACCATAATAACGACCCAAATGGTCAAAATCAAAATAGCTACTACTCGCACGTACCAAACCACTACAACCACAATAACCCTCGCACCAAATTTGCAAAGTCTCCGAGTATAATGTGCCAATGTTCGCCGTAAATATTTGATAATAAAAACAGGTACCACAATCCAAACCCAAAGACGCAAATAACATGCCCTCACGGATATAAGTAAAACGACTGCCGTTGCCATCGTAAGCGTCTAAGACCGCCGTAAATTCAGACGGCGATACCTCATGCTCATTGTCATAATCCGCAATTACATTGCCATCGCAATCAATTACACGGATAGTTAATATCTGGTCAGGAACATAAAACCAAATGTCAGACGGAACGGCAACCAACTTAACGTAACTCATCGCCTCATTACTACAAGGGCGAAAAACATCATTGCGGCTTGGGAATAACTTTACCATAAATTTTAGTAGCTAATAATACGCCACAAAAAAACACCTTTTTAATGACAATAAAAAAAATGTAACGAAATTAAGAAAAAAAGTGCCGATTTATTTGGCTGCCAACAAATAACGCCGTATCTTTATAGCGTCAATAAGACAAAACAACTTAAAACAACGACACAATGGAAATTTTTCAATCCGAGCTTAACGCCTACCTAAAAAGCCTCGACGATAGCGACCGTATTAGCGGCATGATAGACCGTATCGAGGGCTGTATTGAGACTGCTACCGAAAAGATGCAGGCAATGGAAATCGACATCGACATCATGTACCCCGAAGACTATCGAAACTTTGCTACAGACGCGCTGCAAGAAGCTTTTTGGGGCAAACACTTTCGGTTTCACAATATCCACAATATGGACGAGGAGGAAATTAGGACTATCGAAGTCCCAACACGCGCCGAAATAGAAGCCGCAATCGTAGAGGCGGTAAGCAAGTACTTAATTTCGCAAGGCATAACAGAATAAGCCCACCGCCCGCCCTAACAAGGCGGGTTTTTTGTGCCTATTTGGTTGTATCTTGATGCAATCAAAGCAAAAAAAGTACCGATTTATTTGTTCCCTGCCAAACAAACCGTATCTTTGTGGTGAAAGGAACAAAGATTAAATCAATCTTTTTTTTGCTTCTAATAACCCGTCTAAGTGCTACCTTAGACGGGTTTTTTTTGTACCTAAATGCCTGACAAATGAAAAAAAAAGCCATAGATATTTATATCGAAATGCGCGACTGCGATGCTTGCCAAACGCCGCAAATGATAAAATTATTCATAGATAGCAACCCGCCCGCAAATTTAGTAGAAGGGGTTTTATACTATGTAGAAGATGCACGCACCCCGCAAATGGTTGAGCTATCCCAAAAACTTAGCCAAAATGCCGAAAAAAGAGAATAAAAAAAATGTAACGAAATTAAGAAAAAAAGTGCCGATTTATTTGGCTGCCAACAAATAACGCCGTATCTTTGCATCGTCAATAAGACAAAACTAAACAACTAAACTTACTTACTAACATGCTAATTTCAAAAACCGATGAACAAATCTACAAATTCGCCATGAGCCGCGAGTTTGACCCCGCCCGCGCTTCATTGACGCGAGATGGGCGAACCGTATACCGCGATTACGGCAAGTTTGGGTCAGGGCTAACTTGGGTACTTGATGCCCCCCCCTCGCACTTTCCTGCTACCAGCAGCAAAGTCATCTACAATTTCGCCGCCCTTGATTGGGGTACGGCGAGCGACCTAATGCAAGCAGCCGACTACATCAAATTTACCAAAAAAAGCTACCCTGTCGCATCGCTGCGCGGCAACTATTGGGTTTCGCCGTTCGGCAACCGCTGCTTCACGCCCGCCGCGAATGGCAGCCACCGCCTGCTATTCGAGGAATGGAAAGGCGACCCAACACTCGTTAGACGCGATGAATTTATCTACTATAACTTAGAGTGGTCTAAAAGCGGCAAGTCAGGCGTTGCTTACGCCATAGTGACTGCGGGCTATTCGCCACCATGCGAGTTGTTATAGCCGAGCCGCCGCCCACCGAACCACCGCTGACCGCGTTACAGTCACCCCCCAAACTTAGACACAACAAGCCCCCCCCTGTTATGCCCACATAGCAGGGGGCTTTTTTCATTATAAAAAAACAACCAAAATGCAAGAGAAAACACTCACAGTAACAGAATTTGCGGCGCTTCATGGCGTGTCAAAATCCGCCATCCTCTGGGGCATACAACACGACACTATCGCCGCCCAAAAAGTAAGGGTTGCTGGACACGTGGTCTATATAATTGACTTAGATGCTGAAAGCACTAAGTCTTACAAGCCGCGCGGCTACGCAGGCGTATCGCGACCAAACAGCGAAAAGTCAACGCACAACGCAGACGGCACGATGACTTGCTATGGCTTTGCGCTATTAGCAGGTTGTGCAGAAGTGACCGTGCAACACCATGCAAAGAGTGGCAAGCTGTTCGCCTTTAAGCGCGGCGGCGTGCTTAATGCTACGTGGCATATCCCCAAAGAACATCCGCAAAACGAGGCGTATGTAAAGAAACAAAAAAACAAAAAAACAAAAAAACAATTAACAATTAACAATTAACAATTAACAATTAACAATTAACAATTATGAAACCTAAACAAAAATTCCGACTGCCTGAAATCGGGCAACCAGCGCGTTATGACTTTAACGCCAAAACAGGCAGAATGTACATCAATGGTCAAGACCCTAACAGCGGGGTAGAAACTATGACCATACGCCTTATTAGCGAATATCACATGCCAAACGCCGCGCTATACGGCTTAAACGATATAGTACCCAAACGCGATTGGCGGGTAATCGTTTTCATGAATGAAAGCAACTGCGCTTGTACCGCTGCCTTTCATAGTGCAAGCGATGGGGCGTTTCGTAACTACCTATCACTATTATTTGCAACAGGCATAGAGCTTCACGAAGTCCTGACGCGAGTCACATTTCACAAAAGAACCTACAAAACGGGAATGTCGGGCTATGCGCTTTCGTTTGAAATAGAAAGCAAAACACCCGATGCCGAACTCGAAGAACTCGAACTCTGGGCAGCAGAGGAAACCAACGGCATTAGCAACTACCATGCTTGCATACCAATAGCACATATTAGGACGCTAATAGCCAACAACCCCGCCGATATTGTCAAGGCTATCGCTGCCAAGTGGAAGCTAACAAGCGAACAAATAGCATTGACCGCTAACCCCGATACTGGTGAAATATTACTAATAAACTAATTGCCCAATAACAAAATGTCTATATTCAAAAAACTAAACATCGAACGCCCAAGCGACTTGGAGCGGCAAGCGATACGAAACCTTTCGCCTGAAAGAGTGGGGCGGTTTACAGCGTCCGAAATTCATAAAATAATGGGCAAAGGAACGAAAGGCAACGAGTTTTCACAAACCGCCTATACATATATCGCACAAAAAGCATACGAGGCGGTAATCGGATACTCCGAAATGGGTAGCCCATATAACGGACCCGCTGCCCAATGGGGTATCGACAACGAACCTTTTGCCATAAGGATGCTATCCTTGCAAAAGTTTGAAGGCGTATTTATACACCCCGACCTGCGGCTTGCTGCAACGCCCGATGCTATCGACAACAAGGGGCAAACCCACGAAATCAAGTCACCTTATACCTTTGCCAATACAACACGCTATTTGCAAATAGCGAATATTGACGAAGTAGCGAATACAACGCCTGAATACTTTTGGCAAGTAATCGCCCAAATGGTTGCAGCCGACGCAACATGTGGGTTTTTGCACTTCTACGATGCAAGACGCGAAATTATCAAGTCTATTTGCTTCGAGGCAAGCCAAATAGACGAACACGCCAAGCGGCTAATAGACCGCCTCAAAGAGGCGGAAACTATGCTACAAAGCCTAAAAAAATCCTTATGAAAACTAACATCATCACGCCATACCAAGCCGCCGACCAAATAAAACGAGGCGGCAAGGTATTCGGCTTCATACCACAATTGGGCGGTGAAGTGAGTATCACAGCTATTGACCCTAAACTGCGAACAATAACCATTGACGGCGAGGAATTGTCATTTGACATGCTGCAAGGGCTATTGTATAACTATGAAATGATATTGCCTAAAAAACTTAAATCGCAAAATGACAACCACAAAAATT
>JACDJA010001571.1_pt1 | contig 18699 bp, 12 predicted proteins | sample 7449241 | NCBI WGS metagenome assembly JACDJA01 (sample SAMN14253289, study PRJNA609438) | sludge metagenome | isolation source: initial anaerobic sludge | collected 2018-12-20 | reverse complement strand
GGCTCACCACGAACGGGAGGGCTCACCACGAACGGGAGGGCTCACCACGAACGGGAGGGCTCACCACGAACGGGAGGGCTCACCACGAACGGGAGGGCTCACCACGAACGGGAGGGCTCACCACGAACGGGACAGGCTCACCCCAACATCATGGCTCAACAAATCAGGTCCTGAAGGGACAGGCAAACAGGAAAACAATGGAATCTACGGTAGCGGAAGCACGAAAAACGATAACAATCCACGAACTGAGCCGTGCGGACTATGGGCGCTGGGATCAGTTTGTCAACGAAGCTGCAGCGGGTACTTTTTTTCACCTGTCCGGCTGGAAGGAGGTGATAGAACGCGCCTTTGGCTATCGGGTCTATTTTCTCTACAGCGAACAGGACGGGAACATCACCGGAGTTCTGCCGTTGGGGCATGTGAAAAGCATACTCTTTGGCAATTCGCTGATTTCGGTCCCCTTCTGCGTCTATGGTGGAATCATCGCTGCGGATGATCAATCCGCGATGGCACTGAGTGAGGCGGCCTGTCGCCTGGCGGAGTCATTGAGGGTAGATGCCCTGGAGCTGAAAAACAGGGAGCCTTCCAATCACGGATGGCCTACCAAGGAGCTGTATGTCACCTTCAGGAAAGAGATAGCGAAGGATCCGGAAGAGAATCTCAAGGCGATACCGAGAAAACAGCGGGCCATGGTCCGGAAGGGGATCAATGCGGGTCTGAGGGGCGAGACCGTTGCAGGATGCAAACGCTTCTTCCGCATCTACTCTGAGAGCGTTCGCAATCTGGGCACGCCGGTCATGCCGCTGAAATACTTTCAACTGCTTCGCGAGGTATTCGGCGATCAGTGTGATGTATTGATGGTGACTCACGAGGGCCAGGATATCGCCGCTGTCATGAGTTTCTATTTCAGGGATGAAGTGTTGCCTTATTATGGTGGCAGTATTCCACTGGCGCGTAATCTGAAAGGCAACGATTTCATGTACTGGGATTTGATGCGGCGTTGTGGGGAGCAGGGTATCCGGATTTTTGATTATGGACGCAGCAAGGTGGGTGCGGGTTCATACAGCTTTAAAAAGAACTGGGGCTTTACACCGGAACCGCTGCATTATGAATACTACTTGGTGAACGCTTCGTCTGTTCCGGATATCAATCCCAACAATCCCAAGTACCAGCTGTTTATCAAGGCGTGGCAAAAACTGCCACTGCCGGTAGCCAATCGGGTCGGTCCCTGGTTGGCGAGGAAACTTGGTTGACTCCTGTCATGAAGCCGACACTACTCTACCTTTGCCATCGGATACCCTACCCCCCAAACAAAGGGGATAAGATCCGCTCATACCATCTGCTGGGCTATCTGCGTCAGCACTACCGGGTATTTCTCGGCGCATTTATTGATGATCCGCAGGACTGGGCACATGTGGATCGACTTGAATCAGAGTGTGATGGATGCTGTTTTATCGCCCTGGATCCCGGCAGGGCACGGATCAAAAGTTTGACTGGTCTGCTAAAAGGTCAGCCATTGACGCTGCCCTATTATGCCGACAGGAAAATGAGCCGGTGGGTAGACACAATAGTCAGGGAGCAACAGATAACCCGTACCATCGTCTACTCTTCGGCAATGGCCCAATACGCCACACAACAACTTGCCAGACTGGATCGGCGGGTGATCGACTTCGTTGATATAGATTCGGATAAATGGCGTCAATACGCATTGAAAAAACAGTGGCCGATAAACTGGGTGTATCGGCGTGAAGCGAATAAATTACTGGCCTATGAGCAATCCCTGGCGGCGGTTTTTGATGCCAGCCTGTTTGTCTCGTCCGCCGAAGCGGCGATGTTCCGTAGCCTTATTCCAGGCGATCACGAAAGGATTGCCCATTACAATAATGGTGTCGATGCCGAATACTTTTCCCCTTCCGAAGATTTTGTGAGCCCCTATCAGCCTGGGGATGAAGTTCTGGTGTTTACCGGCGCCATGGATTACTGGCCCAATATTGACGCCGTGACCTGGTTTGCCAGGGAGGTGTTTCCCGAGATCCTGCGACTCGCTCCTCAGTCACGTTTCTACATTGTCGGCAGCAATCCATCGGAGGCGGTAAAGCAGCTGGCCAGGCTGGAACGGGTCGTGGTAACCGGCAGAGTGGAAGATATCCGGCCCTATCTGCAATTTGCCCGGGCCGCCGTGGCCCCCATGCGTATTGCCCGGGGAATCCAGAACAAAGTTCTTGAGGCGATGGCCATGGAGAAACCGGTAATCGTGAGCGATCCTGGTTTTGAAGGCATCAATGCCGAACCGGGAAAAGAGCTGCTGCTGGCCAACACCACAAAAGAGATTCTCTCCTATATTCCCAGACTGGTATCCGGTGCGTATGATAGCCTTGGGAGGAGTGCCCGCATCCGTGTAAAAAAAGATTTCAGCTGGGAAGCGAACTTGCCGATTGTTTGTCAATGGCTGGAGGCGGAACGCGGGAGCAAAGGTTAAAACTATGAGCTCACAAAGGGAAGTGTATTCAGGATCATCTGCCTGGACTACCGCCGGGATACTGACGATCATCCTGATTGCGGCGATTATCGGCCTGTTTTATGAAACGGCCTGGTCGATGGTATCCATCTGGTATCGCTCGGAGACTTTTGCTCACGGTTTCATTATTGTCCCTATCTCGCTGTGGTTGATCTGGGAAAAACGATCGGCCCTGCAGCAACTGGTTCCACATCCAGAGTATTGGGTGCTGGTGTTACTGGCAGGGGGCGGTTTTCTCTGGCTGATCGGCTATCTCGCAGACGCCCTGGTCATCCAGCAACTGGCCCTGGTTGCAATCATCATATTCGGCGTCTGGTCACTACTGGGTAACCAAGTCGCCTGGTTACTGGCTTTTCCACTGGCTTTTCTTTTCTTCGCCGTACCCATGGGGGAGGATCTTGTGCCTCCGTTGATGGAGATCACGGCCAGCGCCACCGTCTATCTGATCAAATTGTCGGGCATTCCTGTGTATCGGGAAGGGCTGTTTTTTTCGTTGCCCACCGGGGACTGGTCGGTTGTTGAAGCCTGCAGTGGTGTGCGCTATCTGATCGCCTCTGTAACCCTGGGCGCACTCTACGCCTATATGACATACAACCGCCTATCCAAACGGGTTGTGTTTATTGTGGCGGCGGCCATTGTGCCGATTATCGCCAACAGTCTGCGTGCCTATATCATTGTCATGCTCGGTCACCTGAGCGACATGACCATAGCAACCGGGGTCGATCACCTGGTTTACGGCTGGCTGTTTTTTGGCCTGGTGATGCTGATTCTGTTTTCAGTGGGGGCCATCTGGCGGGATCCCCATCAGGATCCAAAACAGACTGTCAAGAGCGTTATCCCCGCACCTCCTGTGAAGAACAGCCGTCTGGTCTCCACCCTCTCCATGGTGCTGTTGAGTGCCGCGATCTGGCCGCTGTTGGCCTATGCAATGGACAACCGTCAGTCACTGCCGGTCGATTACCAACTGGCTCTGCCCGGTCAGTTTGCCGACTGGGAGAGTGAATCCATATCGAGTACGGCATGGCTGCCCCATTTCAATGGCGCGAGCCAGGTGCTCCACAGACAATATCAGAATGGAAAAGCGCACATCAGGGTCTCTATTGGTCACTATGCACAACGCAGGAAAGGCACTGAACTGATCAATAGTCAAAATCAGCTGTTGGATAAAGATGAAAAAAAGTGGCGTATAACCGACACCAGCAAGATCACCCTCCCGGTCAATGGCGAGCCCCTGCAGATAGATCAGTTTATTGTCAAAGGTGGGGATGGCCAGCTTGTTCAGGTCCTGGCGTGGTATCGGATAGGGGACTCTTTCACCTCGAACCGCTATGAAGGGAAATTACTGGAGGCTTTCTATCGGCTGACGTTTGGCCGACAGGACAGCGCCAGGGTAGTCATTGCCATTCCAAAAGAAATTGCACCAACGGATGTATCCGGTCCAGAACAACAGTTCCTAACCCAGCTGTTTCCCGTGCTGGAAAACACACTGGATCGACTGGCTTTGCAGGGTTTATAGGGTGGGGAGCGTGTCGATCCGACCCGCAGCCAACAACAAATAAGTAATTGAATCTATGTGTGGGATAGTAGGGATCTTTGATACGACCGGACAACGAGAGATTGCTGAAAACCTGCTGTCTCAAATGAACCAGACCCAGTTTCATCGGGGCCCCGATGAAGCGGGGACGCACATCGAACCCGGACTCGGGTTGGGCCATCGCCGGCTGTCCATTATCGACCTGGCCAGCGGACAGCAGCCGCTGTTTAATGAAGACCACACCGTCGTTGTTACCTACAACGGTGAAATTTACAATTTTCCGGAACTTTCAGCCGAACTGAAATCTCTGGGACACCAGTTTCGCACCCACTCGGATACCGAAGTCATCGTGCACGCCTGGGAAGAGTGGGGCGAGTCCTGCGTCGATCGATTCAGGGGGATGTTTGCCTTTGCCGTCTGGGACAGAAACCGGCAGACGCTGTTTCTCGCCCGCGACCGGCTGGGTATCAAGCCGCTGTTCTATGCACTGCTTTCTGACGGACATTTCATCTTTGGATCAGAGCTTAAATCCTTAAGGATTCATCCCGACCTCTCCCGGGAGATCGATCCTGCCGCGGTGGAGGAGTATTTCACTTTTGGGTACATCCCTGAACCGCGAACGATTTTTAAAACGGTAAACAAACTTTCCCCCGGTTTTTCTCTGACCCTGCGCCGCCGACAGCCAATACCGGCACCCAGGCAATATTGGGATGTGAGCTTCAAGCCACACGCGTCCATGACAGAACAGCAGGCTGGGGAGGAGCTGGTAACACGTCTTCAGGAGGCGGTGAGGATCAGAATGGTTGCCGAGGTGCCTCTGGGGGCTTTTCTCTCCGGTGGGGTGGACTCCAGCGCAGTGGTCGGACTCATGGCGGGCCTGTCGGATAAGCCGGTCAACACCTGCTCCATTTCGTTTGGCGATCCAAAATTCAACGAATCCCAGTATGCCGCAATCGTGGCGGAAAAGTTTAAAACCGCACATCGTGTGGAGCAGGTGGACCCGAATGACTTCGACCTGATCGACCATCTGGCCGATCTCTATGATGAACCCTACGCCGACAGTTCGGCACTGCCTACCTATCGTGTCTGTGAACTGGCCAAGAAGGAGGTTACCGTCGTTCTGTCCGGTGATGGCGGCGATGAAAATCTGGCCGGTTATCGGCGTTACCGCTGGCACACCTATGAAGAACGGATGCGTTCGATGCTGCCTGCCGCTATCCGCCAGCCCCTGTTCGGTGCGCTGGGGTCGATATACCCGAAGGCGGATTGGGCACCCCGTGTGTTCAGGGCGAAATCCACTTTTGAATCAATGGCGCGTGATACCCTGCAGGGTTACATGCACAGTGTATCTATCCTGTCGAATCAGATGCGCAGTCAACTGTTCAGTGAAAAGCTGAAGCGTGACCTGCAGGGCTACCATGCCATAGAGGTATTCCGCCGCCATGCCCGTCAGGCGCCAACGGATCACCCGCTCTCACTGGTTCAGTATCTGGACCTGAAGACCTATCTGGTGGGCGATATTCTTACCAAGGTAGACCGGGCCAGCATGGCGCATGCGCTGGAAGTGCGTGTGCCGATACTGGATCACCTGCTGGTGGATTGGATCTCCGGGTTGGCACCCGACCTGAAACTCAGGGGCAGGGAAGGCAAATATCTGTTCAAAAAAGCCCTGGAGCCCCTGTTGCCCACGGATATTCTTTATCGAAAAAAAATGGGTTTTGCCGTTCCGCTGGCCAGCTGGTTCAAGGGGCCGCTGCGTGAAAAAGTACGCGCTAATCTGTTGAGCAGCGAGATGCTGGAGTCCGGACTGTTCAATCAGCGCTACCTGGAAACACTGGTAAATCAGCATCAATCAGGCGTACGTGACAACAGTGCGAGTATATGGACGCTGTTGATGTTCCACTCTTTTCTGAAGAAACATGGCTAGCGCAACCCCCGATAATGAAAATACTCCACATTCTGGATCACTCCATACCCCTGCACAGCGGCTATACCTTCCGCACCCGGGCCATTCTGGAGCAGCAGAGAAAGCTGGGCTGGGAAACAGCCCATATCACCAGCAGCAAGCATATTGCCGAATCGCCCGAGGCAGAAAGGGTGGATGGGCTGCTGTTCTACCGGACCAAGCCTTCCGAATCCGCTGTGGCAAAACTGCCCCTGCTAAACCAGGTCGATGTCATTACATCCCTCGGCAGGAGGCTTGACCGGGTGATCGCTATCGAAAAGCCCGACATTCTGCACGCCCATTCGCCCAGTTTGAACGGCATTGCGGCAATACGGGCAGGGAAAAGACATCACCTGCCGGTGGTGTATGAGTGCCGCGCCTTCTGGGAGGACGCGGCGGTGGATCACGGAACCAGTAAGGAGTGGGGGGTGCGTTATCGTATCACCCGGGCACTGGAGAGTTATGTGTTCAAAAATGCCGATGCGGTGACGACTATCTGCAACGGTCTCAAGTCGGATATCCAGGCAAGAGGAATTGCCAGGGAAAAAATTACCGTCATACCCAATGCCGTGGATCTAAGCCATTTTTCCCGGCGCCAGGAAGTCGGCGATCAGACGTTATCAGACCGGTTGGGGCTAACGGGCAAATCGGTACTCGGATTTATCGGTTCATTTTATGCCTATGAGGGGTTGTTGCTGCTGGTAAAAGCGTTGCCGAAAATCCTGTCGGAAGCGCCGGATACGCGACTGCTGCTTGTGGGTGGTGGGCCTGACGATGAAAAACTCAAACAGCTCAGCCTGCAACTAGGGCTTGAAGATAAAATTATTTTTACCGGTCGTGTGCCCCATACCGACGTGACACGCTACTACAGCCTGGTGAATATCTTTGTTTATCCCCGATTGCATATGCGCTTGACTGACCTGGTAACGCCGTTAAAACCGCTCGAGGCGATGGCACAGGAGAAACTGGTCCTGGCTTCCGATGTGGGTGGCCATAAGGAGCTGATCCGGGATGGTGAAAATGGACGCCTGTTCAAGGCGGGTGATCAGGCCGCCCTGGCCAGGGCGGCCATTGAGATGATTCGACAGGCGGATGAATCGGATGAACTGCGGCGCCAGGGGCTTGCCTATGTCGAAAACGAGCGTAACTGGGTTGTGAGTGTAGCGAACTATCAGCAGGTCTATGCTTCCCTGATGAAAAACATCAAGGGTCACTCCTATGCCTAGGGGAATTCCGAGCCCATCACTAACAGCTTCAGGTGCAAGGCTGGTAACGCCCGGCAAGTGTCTCTACTGAAAACATGGATCACTCTGCGCCTCTCAGTATCGCCCTGGTCGGCCCATTACCGCCACCATTTGGCGGTATGGCGAATCAAACACTCCAGCTTTCCAGACTGCTTGAAGGTGAGGGTATGAGGGTGTCGCTGATTCGCACCAACGCCCCCTATAAACCGGACTGGGTCGGCGGCATAAAAGGTGTCCGTGCACTATTTCGCTTGTTACCGTACCTGCTTGAAGCCTGGCAACGGCTAAAACAGGTGCAACTGGTTCACCTGATGGCGAATTCCGGCTGGTCCTGGCACCTTTTCTCTGCCCCTGTCATCTGGATCGCACATCTGCGCGGCGTGCCGGTGATCGTCAACTATCGGGGCGGCGAGGCGGAAACGTTTTTCACAAAGGCCATCCAGTGGGTGAGACCCAGTCTGCGACGGGTGGATAAAATCGTGGTTCCTTCCCGGTTTCTGGCAAAGATATTTGCTGATTTTCATATCGAGTCGACGGTGGTGCCGAACATTATCGATCTGGATCGATTCGCCAATAATGACAAACAGAGGTTGAACAGAGCCTCACCGCATTTCATAGTGTGTCGAAATCTTGAACCAATTTATGATGTTGCTTCGGGCATACGGGCCTTCTCGATTGTTGCCGCCAGTTATCCTCAGGCACATCTCACCATTGCCGGAGAGGGGCCTGAACGTCCCCGTCTTGAGCAACTGGTCAAATCGCTGACCATCGACGGGAAAGTCAATTTTGTCGGCAGACTCGACCTGGAACAGATGGCCGAGCTCTACCGCTCGGCCGATGTCATGTTGAATACGAGTCGGGTGGATAATATGCCGAATGCCTTGCTGGAAGCGATGTCAGCAGGTGTGCCGATCATCTCTACCGATGCCGGTGGTATTCCCTATATGGTGCAGGATGGTATTACCGCACTGCTCAGTCCAGTAGGGGACTGGCAGAATATCGCCGAATCGGCCACTAAATTGTTAGCAGATGAAACCCTCTATCAGCAACTGTCCGATCAGGGCATCCAGGAAGTGGCCCGTTACCGCTGGGACTCGGTAAAACCCTTGTGGATGGGCATATACGCAGAGGTAGCGGGAGGCGGAAACCGGTAGGATGTGGTGGATGAAACGAACCGCATCGATGTTGATCGATGCGTATCGCTCGTCCGTCTTATCGGAATAGCCGAGTGGTTACAATAATGTATCCCCTTTGCTTGGGGGCAGTGAACTGAGTGGTCCAATACCAGCGTTCAACCTGGGCCTGTCGAAGGTTACGTTTGGCAGACTGCGCCAAGGCATTTTGAAAGTATCATGACGATAAGAAAACCCGGTTAACAATATGTCCCTATACACAAAACTGGTCAGTCAATTTCTGTTTCCGTTGCATGAGCGGCTGAAGGGTCACGACTCCGTCGCCATCAGAAAGGCGATGGAACAGAGCCAGTGGTGGAGTAAAGGACGGATCGATGATTTTCAAACAGAACGCCTGAAACAGCTGATAACCCATGTCTATCAACACGTGCCCTACTATCGGAAAGTGATGGATAAACACCAGATCAAGCCGGAGCATATAGCCAAGGCGGGTGATCTGCAGCGGCTCCCTTTTCTCACCAAGCAGTTGATCAAGACGCATACGGATGCACTTAAGGCGGATACAAACCCCCAGCTTCAGCGTTTCAATACCGGTGGTTCGACGGGCGAACCACTGATTTTCTACATAGGAAAAGAGCGCGTCAGTCATGATGTTGCCGCGAAGTGGCGGGCGACGCGCTGGTGGGGTGTCGATATCGGCGATCCGGAGATCGTGGTTTGGGGTTCGCCCGTCGAGTTGGGGGCACAGGACAGGATTCGTGAAATACGCGACAAGCTGCTGAGAACTCAACTGATACCGGCTTTCGAGATGTCCGATACCAATCTCGACCGGTTTGTTGAAAAAATCCGCCAGACCAGGCCAAAGATGTTGTTTGGCTATCCCTCGTCACTCTCACTGATCGCACGACACGCACAAAAGCGTGGTGTTGCTATGAATGAACTTGGCATAAAAGTCGCTTTCGTGACATCCGAACGGCTGTATGATGAACAGAAACAGGTTATGGAATCGATCTTTGGCTGCCCGACAGCCAACGGCTATGGTGGGCGGGATGCCGGATTTATTGCCCACCAGTGCCCCGCAGGCAGCATGCACATAACGGCCGAGGACATCATTGTCGAGATAGTCGATAAAAATGGAAGCCTTGTTCCTGATGGAGAGGCGGGGGAGGTGATTATAACCCATATGGCAACCGGCGAGTTTCCTTTCATTCGTTACCGGACGGGTGATGTGGCCGTGCTGGGCAAGGAAGTTTGCCCCTGTGGCAGAGGGTTGCCAATACTTAAAGAGATCCAGGGCCGTACCACCGATTTTATTGTGGCGATGGATGGCACGGTGATGCACGGCCTGGCGTTGATCTATATCCTGCGGGATATTCCCTCGGTACTGCAGTTCCAGATCGTGCAGGAGAGCAGAGAGGTCATCACTGTCAAGATGGTTGTCTCCGAAGCATTTGATGAACAACTGTCGCAACAGGTGATTGACGGCTTCAGAAGCAGACTGGGCAGGGACGTGACGGTGAACCTGGAAAAGGTCGATGCGATACCGGTCGAGAAGTCGGGCAAGTATCGGTATGTAAAGAGTCATATCCATGTACAGAGCTGAGCTTGTGCTGTATGAACAGAGAATCCAGAAACACTTAAAAGAACCGGGACCATGCGCGACATTATTCTTACATTGATTGTTTTTGGCTCATTGCCATTCATTCTGCGGAATGCCTATATTGGGGTATTGGTCTGGTCGTGGCTCAGTTACATGAATCCCCATCGTTTCACCTGGGGATTCGCCTACAGCTTTCCGTTCGCACAGATTGTTGCCGTGGCGCTCCTGGTTGCCACGCTATTCAGCAAGGAGAAGAAGTCGCTGCCGATCACCGGCCTCACTGTTTTCTGGATTCTGTTCATACTCTGGATGGGATTCACCACGCTGTTTGCACTGCATCCGGATTCTGCTCTCGCCCAGCTTATCAAGGTGGTCAAGATTCAGCTGATTATTTTTTTCACCCTGATGCTGATCCACAAGAAGGAGCAGGTAATTGCACTGCTATGGGTGATTGTAGGATCTATCGGTTTCTTCGGTATCAAGGGCGGACTGTTTACAATATTGACCGCCGGCGCGTTCAGGGTATGGGGGCCGCCAGGTTCATTTATCGAAGACAACAATGAACTTGCCGTCGCCCTGTTGATGCTGCTGCCACTGATCTATTTTCTGAAAACCCAAGTGACTAACATCTGGGCACAACGTGGCTTGATATTGGCCATGCTGCTTTGTGGGCTCTCGGTTTTTGCCTCCTATTCAAGAGGTGCCTTTTTGACCATAGGGGTCATGTCGCTCTACCTGCTGCTAAAAACAAAGAACAAGGTGATCATCCTCACTCTGCTGTTTATTGGCGGATTCCTGGTCCTCAGCTTCCTGCCGACTCAATGGCACGAGCGTATCGATACCATTCAGAATTACCAGCAGGACGCCTCGGCAATGGGTAGAATCAATGCCTGGACTTATAGTGTCAATGTGGCAAATGATCGACTGACCGGTGGTGGATTCAATTCATGGTCTAGGATTACATTTCAGATCTATGCGCCGAATCCAAATGATGTTCATGCGGCACACAGTATCTATTTTGGTGTGCTGGGGGATCACGGCTGGATTGGCTTGCTGCTCTTCCTTATCATTCTCTTGCTGGCCTGGAGAACAGGCGTGTGGGTGCGAAAGAATGCCCGGGGCATAGAAGAGCTTAAATGGGCCTATGATTTCGCCTACTACTTCCAGATAAGCATGGTTGCATACTGCACCGGCGGGGCGTTTCTGAGCCTTGCCTACTTCGATTTTCCATGGCATCTGTTCGCCATTATCCTTATCGTAAAACGGATAACCCAGGAACAGCTAGAGGACCTGAAACAGGAACAAAGGTATCGCGCTTCACCCAACGCCCCACAGTCATCACTTGCAACTTCCTCAAAAATCAGGTAGATCCGGATGGCAGGATTCACCACAATAGGACATTGGCCTTTTCTGCAACTGGCAACATCATCTGGTAAGAGTGCCAGACTCTCCATTCTTAATTATCACCGGATTCATCCAGTGGTTGATCCCATTAACCCGGGCGAGATCGATGCGGCGAGATTTACCTGGCAGATGGCGTTGATTGCAAACAACTTTAATGTTCTGACCGTGGGGGAGGCCGCGGATCTTCTAATAAAAAGACAACTTCCTGAACGGTCTCTCACGATTACCTTTGATGACGGCTATGCGGATAATGCAGAGATCGCTCTGCCGATACTCAATAAATTCTCACTGAAAGCAACCTTCTTTATTGCTTCGGGATACCTCGATGGGGGCCGCATGTGGAATGATACCGTCATTGAATCGGTCAGAAACTTCCCTTCTGGTTATCTTGATCTGTCCGAAAACAATCTCGGCAGCTATTCCCTGGAGAGTTGGGGCGACCGGCATAATGCCTACTCCGCGATTATCAGTAAAATCAAGCATCTGCCACAGGAGGAGCGGCAGTACCTGGTTGACTGGGTTGCGTCAATGGTCCCGGAACAGGGGGCAACACAGCTTATGATGCGTAGTGATCAGGTGGCAGAACTGCATAGAAACGGCATGGAAATTGGCGGCCACACGGTCACCCACCCCATTCTCTCCTCCATCCCGGATGAGCAGGCGAAGCGCGAGATCGCCGAGGGAAAGGAGCAGCTTGAACAGATCACGGGCAGCCAGGTAAGGGTGTTCGCCTATCCCAACGGTAAACCGGGACAGGATTATCTCCCGAAACATCGGGACATGGTTCAGCAGCAGGGTTTTACGGCAGCAGTGTCGACCCAGTGGGGCGTATCAACCCCCTCTACCGACCGCTATCAACTACGCCGTTTTACGCCTTGGGATGACTCACCCGCTAAATTCATGCTCAGGCTTATCTGGAACTACTATCAAAAAAGCTGAGACGGCCCCCGGCGGAAGCGGGCAGATGGATGCTAGCTGGCGTGTTTTGCCATCCATAACTGCAGAACCATCAGAATCCAGATCAGTTCACCGTAATAGGCGGCATGCCCCTTGCGGTGCAGTTCGATTGCATGATCCAGGAAGCCGTTATTGAAGTAACGCGTCTTTTTCAATTCAAGCAGGCTTTCATAGGCCAGTTCCTGAAGTGGCTTATGGGTCTGCATCCAGACACCGAACGGCAATCCAAAGCCCTGCTTCTTTTTATCAATGGTCTCCTGCGGCAGCCAGTTGGTCAGCGCCACCTTGTAGAAGTGTCGAAGATTTCTACCCTTCAGTTTGAGATTGCTGGGAATATCAAGAGAGAATCGCAACAGCCGTTCATCCAGCATTGGATAGGTCACCTCAACTCCGGCAACCGCACACATGTGACTGACCTTTCGGATGTCATTATCCGCAAGTGTGTATTGCCAGTCAAAGTAGAGCAGTCTGTTGAGCGTGGATGCGTCAGCAGGCCGTGTGTAGGTTTCCCTCTGCAAGCTAAGCGGTGAATTGACATTCACCGCAGAGAGAAATTCGGATGAAAAAATCTCTGCCGGTTCGTGCTGGTGTAGAAAATTATAGGTTTGCAGCCGATCGGGAAGAGGGGTATTTGCCTGGTCGATATAGCTTCTGGCCTTATCAAACAGCGCGATGCCGGTGGGAAGCCTGCCAATCACGGGTTCCAGAATATGCTTACGTAACGGGGATGGAATCTTCTGGTATGCCTCGAATACGCCCTGCTTGGCATAGCGCTCGTTACCGGCAAAAAGCTCATCGCCCCCATCTCCTGCCAACAGCCGGACAATGCCACTATCCCTGGCGAGCTTGGCGCAGAAATAAGCGGGGAGAGCGGAAGAGTTGCCAAAGGGTTCATCGTAGCTGGTGGCGATGATCGGGAGCGCATCCACCACGTTGTCCGGGGTGACGTAGTACTCGTTCAGCTGGATACCAAAATGCTTCGCAGTGATTCTTGCGAACGCCATTTCATCATAGCCCTCGGCGGAAAAGCCGATGGAGAAGGCCCTGACATCATCGTGCAACTCGGACATGAAACCGGTGACGGTGGAACTGTCCAGGCCCCCGCTTAAAAAAGAGCCGGTTATCGAAAAATCGTCAGTGGCATCTTTTACGGATTCCTTCAGGAGGGTTTTCAGCTTGGCCGAAAGAACGGACAGATCTTCACTGTTATTCTCTGAAAACCGGGGCAGCCAGTAGTTGTTCTGATTAAGAAACCCATCTGACAACTGGACGAAATGGCCGGCCGGTATCTTTTTGATCCGCTTGTATATCGAAACCGGGCTGGGCACCATGTGGAAATAGACATAGTCATAAATGCCATCCTCCCGCAGCTCTTTGCCAACCTCCGGGTGGCCGAGAACCCCGCTGGCAGAGGAAGCAAAGACTATCCCACTCTTCAGTTCCGCATAATAGACAGGATGCAGACCGAGGCGGTCGGTGATCGCCATTGCCCGGTTATTCTCCGAATCCAGGACAAGGGCCGAGAATGGACCTTCGATATGGTCCAGGCAGGCAATTCCGTACCGGGTATAGGCGTTTGCGAGGGCCCTGGCGTGACCATCCCTGGATGCGATTTCCTGTAGCTCCTTCGAATCCCAGTGAGGTCGCCCGGTGAGGGCGATGATACCGCCTTCGGGCAAGATTGACAGGCTGTCGCTGGAGAGTGCGCTGCATCCGTCGGCGTCTGAAACGAACAGATTCCGTGAACTGTTGAGACCTTTTGTAATGGAATCAAGAGTGCCCCTGGCCACCCGGCTGCTACCCGGGGAAAAAACACCCGCCAGCACAGATGAGCAGAGTGAACCCGATCCATGAATATTTTCGATCACTTCCAGTATCCCTTGTTCTTCAATTTGTTCCTGAGTCCCGGTAGCGGGTACTGCATCGCGTAGGCCTTCTTGGCATAGGCCAGAGATTTTTCGTACTGATTTATATCGAAATGGAGCAGGCCGATGTTGTAGAGCAGTTGTGCAGAATCAGGGATGAGCTGTTCGGCTGCGGTGTATTGCTCAAGGGCACTGCTGTATTTTTTTAGTCTGTGCAGGTAAAGCCCGTAGAGCATCTTGACCGTCCCGTCATCCGACCGAAAATGGATGGCGCGATTGAAATAACACTCCGGCGGCGTCCTGATCAATCGATTCTTTACCCATTTGGATGAATCCGGGAGAAACCAGTAGCGAGTCATTGCATAGAGTGCGTGGTGATGATTTGGGAAGGCCCGAAGGGTGTAATCGATATCATCAATCACAGGTGAGTCATTCCGATCCTCGACAAGACCCCGTACACGGGGCATGAAGTGTGCACCCTCCACCAGGCGCAATGCTTCCCCCCTGGCCCTGGGGTCTCTGAAGTCAAACGGGCCGTAAGATCCTCTTTTTCCTCTACAGGGTGCACCGTCCAGGGTGTCCCCAACCCAGGGAGCCTGTGTTCTGAGTGAGGGCGCTGCAATAACTGGGGGATGGGAAATAATACTGCACAATATAAAAATAATTGTTATCCCAAAAATAAGGGGTATCTTTCGGGGATTTGCGTATCTGTTTGATAGCATGTTATCAAGATCCTTCCATGCGGCAGAGTATCAGAGCGGCCACGATAAGGAACAATATTCCCTGGTGCGCGTTTGGTACCGCTAAGCCAACTGCTCTAGTAGTCGGCTTTTTACCTTATCCAGTCTACCATCTGGCCAGTAAATACAGTGAGAGATGGATGCGCCACGGCAATTGAACGAGTAACCGCCAGCACCACGCTCATTGACATGCTCATCCAAATTGGCCCGAACGGTAATATTAAACAAATATAATTATATTTCAATAATTTATAGCATTAATCGGGTGGTGAGTGGAATAATATGTAGGCATAATAAGAGGGGTAATGATTTAATATGGCGCCAGACCGAAGGAAGTTTGTCTGGCTAATTATTCTTTTCGCCCGAAAACTGGTCGGCTACACAGAAGGGAATACGTCGTGGTCGGTATTATTACCCACTCCAACAACCGAAAAATGTACAGCAGAGATGTTTCACATGGATAGCGGCGGTAGTCAGTTTGATACTGTTTGCTTAAACTTTTCTGCAATCATTGAACCCACCTGCTACCTGGATATTGTGGTAAATGGAAACTGTGGCATCCCATTTTCCTGCGCCGGTCCAGATTTAACTATCCATGCACTCCTGAATCGTCCATGAGTCAGTCACTTAGAGAAAAAACCGTCCGGTCGCTTGCACTCGTGGGGGGAAGCCAGGTCATTTCGCGCATAATCTCCTTTGCCACCACTATCATAATGGCGAGGATACTGAGCCCAAATGATTACGGTGCAATGGCCATGGCAACGCTCGTAATCGGTTTTATCGCCTTCTTCAACGAGATTGGCATCTCTGCTGCTATCGTGCAGCGAGAAAAAATAACAGAAGAGGAGCTTTCCGGCTGTTTCTTCATCAGCACATTTTTCGGTCTCCTCTGCTGGGTGTTGAGCTATTTTCTGGGTTTTGCAGCGACTGATTTTTTCGATGTCGAGATACTGAAAGATATCATGCCCGTGCTCGGCATCGGCCTTATCACCGCATCCCTACATGCCGTTTCCATGGGGCTCATGCGCAAAGAATTAAGGTTTAAGGAGATATCCTTCCTTGCTATTGCCACCGTTTTCATCGGCTCGATTCTGACCGTAATTCTCGGTGTTATGGGATACGGTATCTGGTCACTGGTGATCGGCAATGTCATATCACAGACAATTAAAACTGCCTGTATTCTCTATCTTGGGGGATGGAGGCCCTCTGTTCTCGGTGGTATCCGTGCGGGTATGAGCATCGCGTTGTACGGGCTGAATATTACCTATACCAGGGTCTTGTGGTTTATCTATAGCAGTGCCGATAATGCCATTGTTGGTAAAGTGGTTGGGCAGGGCGCACTTGGTCATTACTCAATGGCCTTCACGCTGGCATCGTTACCCTCGAGTCACATCACCGGGCTTGTGGTCAATGTCTCTTCTCCGGTTTTTGCAAAACTGCAAACTGACCGGGAAGCACTGAAAAGCAATGTTCTAAGTTTTATCAGGGGCGTAGCCTATATTTCATTCCCCGCATTGGCGGGACTTGCTGCTGTAGCGGAAGAGCTTGTCCTCGTTGTCATTGGTGATAAGTGGTCAGAAACGATATTACCATTTCAGATTCTTTGTATTCTTGGTTTCTGGAAAAGTATCGATCCCATCCTGTCCCAGGCACTTATCTCCACCGGCCACGCTAGTCAGGTCGCAAGATATACCACGCTTTGTTCAGTGATCCTGCCGCTTGCAATATATGGAGGCAGCCTGGTATCCGGAATTGTTGGTGCGGCATTGGCCTGGGTTACGGTTTACCCTCTGCTGAATATCTTCCTGTTCAGGTTGACCAAGCTGAGTATCGATATCGGTGTGATGGAAGTGATAGCTGTTCTCTCCAAGATATTCAGGAACACCGCATTGATGTATCTTGCCGTATTATTGTGCAGATTGATATTGATTGAAATGGAAGTCAGTCAGGCGTTGATCCTTGCCAGTTCCACTCTGCTCGGGGTGATTGTCTATTCGTTACTGATCGCGTTTGATAATGTGGCACTGATTGATCTAAAAGGATTTCTTGGTGATCTGGGTGTTAAAAAGGAAAAGCTTGATTTTTGGCCTCTGAGAAAGGTTTAACCTGGTAAAGCATGAGTATGAGGAAACGAGCGGCAGTTGTCGTGGGAGCTGGCCTAAACGGACTGGGTATAGTCAGGGCGTTGGGTGTTTATGGGGTCGATGTATCCGTTGTCGATTCCAATTCAAAAAGACCCGCCATGTATTCACGTTTTGCAGAGCCAAAACTGGTAGGGAGTTTGACGGGGGAATCATTTATTCATGATCTGCAAAATATTCTCGTAGAATATGAACAACCACCAGTACTCTTTGTCACCGAGGAAGCTCCACTCATGGAGATTTCACGTAACAGGGAAAGTATCCTGGATAAATGTGTAATGCTCCTGCCGCCGCACGAGAGACTGGTACAGTTGATGTCGAAAAGCGGTATCGACAGCCTGTGCGAAGAGTATCAGATTCCTCATCCAAGGACGGCACATATCCAATCCCCGGATGATTTGTCGGCAATAACGGACTTTAGATTTCCGGTTATGTTGAAGCCGGGCGTAAAGTCATTGGAATATGCAAGGCGTTTCAAGAAGGGTTATAAACTAAACACCCCAGAAGAAGTGAACACGCTTGTGGAGGAGATTCTTCCCGTTCTCGATAATCTGGTGGTTCAGGAATGGATAGAGGGAGGGGACCGTGATATCTATTTCGTCCTGCTGTTTTTATCCAGAGAAAAAGAAATAATCAGCTCATTTACAGGAAGGAAGTTGCGTTCCTGGCCACAGCCGGTAGGCGGAACTGCCAGTTGTGCGCCAGCCTATGAGCGTGAGGCTGAACTGGTAAAAATGGCTGCCGACTTTTTAAGAAAAAGCGGATTTGTCGGTTTAGGAGGAGTTGAGTACAAGCAGAACCCCAATGATGGAACGTACTATCTTATTGAGCCGACAGTCTCCAGAACAGACTTTCAGCATGAAGTGGCTGTGATCAACGGTAACAATATGCCTTACCATGTGTATTGTTACCATTCAGGTTTGCCATATCACCCCAAAAAGACAGACATTCAGCAGGCCTGGATTGAGCCTGTAACCGATAAATGGTCGAGGGAGGTCACAGGAATATCGGATCGCGACCTCTATAACGGATACAGGAAAGTAGGTGCACTATTCAGATGGTACGACCCGGTACCCTGGTTGGTGAGCTATAAAAACCGTGTGACAGGCAAAATCAAGTCGTTTGAAAGATTGATTCAGCAAAGTAACTGAGCGATGAAATCTCCTGGTTATCGATTTGATTTTGCGGATTGGGGTATAAAAGAATACCGCTCAATTATGCGATCTATCGTGTGCGACTATAGAGAACGATTACAGGAATTTCTCGAAAGACAGTTTACCGGAAGTGATGTGCTTCTGTTGAACTCTGCACGAGGAGGATTGATTATCGTTCTAGCCCACCTCAAGAAATCTTTTCCAGACCGGAAACAAGTACTGATTCCTGCGTATATATGCCCCAGTGTGCCGGAAACGGTCATCAAGGCTGGGTTGGAACCCGTGCCTGTTGGGGTGGCCGATGACCTCAATATATCGCTTGAACATCTTGAACAGCAGTTATCGGCTAATGTATTAGCCGTCATTTGTGTTCACATGTATGGAAAAGAGATGGATATGGAAAGGGCCGGGATGCTTTGCAGGAAGCACGATGTGTTCCTTATTGATGATGCCGCGCAACTGGG
>JACDJA010001566.1_pt1 | contig 18752 bp, 19 predicted proteins | sample 7449241 | NCBI WGS metagenome assembly JACDJA01 (sample SAMN14253289, study PRJNA609438) | sludge metagenome | isolation source: initial anaerobic sludge | collected 2018-12-20 | reverse complement strand
AAAGATCACAACGACGTCGCTTGACACCAATTCAAACTTAATCATAATGCGAACGGTTCTCGTTTGCTTTTAATTACTGATTGAGGAAATTGATATGAGTTTTACGGCAAAACGTTCTTCACTGGCTGGTGTGGTTGCTCTGAGCCTGACGGGTGCTTTCGCACCGCCTTTCATTGATCGAGCCGAGGCGGATGAGAATCTTCTGGGGTACACCATCGGGGCAGAGACGACGCCGAAGGGAGGTAATGAGCTGTATCTGTGGAACACGATTCACTCAGGCAAACGCCAAGGCAGCTATACCGCCGACTATTTCCGGCTGGAGTACGAGCGTGGCCTCACGGACACCCTGTCCGGTTCAATTTATCTCAATGGCTATCGGCATAAATATAGTGGCAGCCCGGTACCCGGAGAAATAGATGGTTCGTTAAGCCAAACAAAATTCAGCGGTTTCTCCGTCGAGCTCAAAAAGAATATCTTGTCGCCCTACAAGGATGATCTTGGTGTGGCCTTATATGGTGAGCTCACCTATGACACGGTCGACAGTATCACCGGTGCAGCCATTCGTGGCTGGGAGCTGGAGACCAAGGTCATTTTCCAAAAACCGTATCTCGATGGTCAGTTTCAGTGGCTGACCAATATCGAATTCGAGGCCGAAACAGCCAAGGATAATGAATCGGGCGCCGTTGAGAGTGCCATCGCGCCGAGACTGCGCTCAGGTATCTCCTATCGTTTTATACCGAACTGGTACATCGGCGCGGAGGGTTGGGTGGATATGGAAATGCTCAATGCCGCAGCCGATCCGGCGGAACCGGGCAGTGGCGGTTGGGAGTTCGATCACTGGGATTTCTTCGCCGGCCCCAGCATTCATTATGGCGGGAAGCGCTGGTGGGCCACCCTTACATGGGCACATCAGTTTGCCGGTTCCAGTGAGGAATCCGGTGCGCAGAACCGGACCGATTTGCACTTGGCCGATCACGAACGCAACGAACTCCGCCTGAAAGTGGGTTACAACTTCTGAGGTTTACCATGCGCTATGCCCCGCTCATTGCGCTGGCGCCATTCATGGTTCCAGCGGTACAAGCCAATCAATATTTCACGACCGAACAGGCTCAAAAGGCATTGTTCCCCTCGGCAACTCAATTTCTTGCCTCACCGGTCGCGCTTTCAAACGAACAACGATCGCAAATAGAAGAACTGAGCGATGTGCGCCAGCGCTGGAAGGAGCAACCCGTCTGGAGCGCAGAAAAAGATGGCGCATTTCAGGGTTGGTATATCGAGGATCGTGTGATCGGCAAACACGAATTCATCCGTTACGCCGTCGCGCTCTCGCCGGAAGGCCGTGTATTGGGTATCGAGATCATGGAATACCTCGAAACCTACGGCGATCAAGTGCGGCAGGCCGACTGGCGCGGTCAGTTTCTGGGGCGCACCACCCAAAGTGGCTTCAAACTCGGCGAGGATATTCGCAACATCAGCGGCGCGACGCTCTCTTGCCGCAACATCACCAATGGGGTCAAGCGCCTGTTGGCGTTGCAGCAGGTGGCACTGACCGCGCCAGATTCGAGCTCGAAGCCAAAATGAGTCCGAGCGGGACACACCCGATTCAGCGTATGCGCCCGGGTCTGGGTACCTTTGTCGAGATTTCGGCCGCGGGCCGACCACCGGATCAGCTCATCGCGGCCATCAATCAGGCGTTCGCCGACATCGCGCGCGTGGAACAGTTGATGAGTTTTCATCGGCCAGAGAGTGATATCGGTCGAATCAACCGCAGTTATGGTGCAATCGAGATTCATCCCTGGACTGCCCGCGTGCTGCGTCTGGCGTTGCGATTGGCACAAACCAGCGCGCATCGGTTCAATCCCACCGTGGGCGGTGAACTGGTTGCGCGCGGGCGACTCCCCGATCCGGCGACACCGTTCATACCAACGGGCCACGCCGACGACATCCGGCTTGAGGGCACGCAGCTGCAACGCCTTCGACCCGTGCTGATCACGCTCGATGGCATTGCCAAGGGCTGGGCCGTTGATCGCGCCATTGCCCGCTTGAGATCCTGTGGCGTATCCGATGCCGTTGTGAATGCCGGCGGCGACTGGCGCTGCTTCGGCACGCCTCGGGTGATTCGACTCGACTCGAATGCCGGTTGCATCGCCTTGGGTGAACTGACGAACGGTGCCTGCGCCACTTCGGCAGCGGGCCGAAACGCACAGGATTTCCCCGCTCAATTGATCGCGGGCAGTGAACCCGTTCGCTACGGGCAATGGACTGTGATCGCCCGATATGCCTGGCTGGCGGATGCGTTGACCAAAGTCGCCGCTGCCACCGCAAACGACGAGGCGCCCGAAGTTATCTGGCGGCTTGGCGGTCAGCTGCTCGAACCGGTCGCCCCGTGCCAACCCATCCTTTTGGACGATATCTGAGATATGCTCGCCAAGTTCAAACAACAAGGTTATCCGGCCCTGTTCGCGCCCCTACTGATGGCTGGCCTGGCCCTGGTTCTGGCAACCGGACTGGCGCTGGTGCCGTTGTTGCTGGTCTTTCAATGGGATTGGTGGGACTTTCCCTGGAAGCCCTCTGGCCTGACCCGAATCGTGCTTACCGCCAGCCATGTATTCAGTGGTTTTCTGGTGCTGGCTTTGATCGGTGCGGTTTGGACGGTGCACGCACGCGCCGGATGGCTAAGGCAAGAGCGTCATATCTCCGGCACCGGATTGCTGCTGACCGTTGGGATACTCACGATCACGGCCCCGCTCCTGCTTTACGTCAGCCATGAAGACAGTCTCACCTGGATTGCCACCGCGCACGCGGCGGTCGGCGGCCTGCTCCCCCTGATCCTGCTGGGTCATGTCCTGCGGAGAAGAAAACGTTGAGCTGGCTTTTGAGGTGACAGGATCGTAATCACGGACGAGATCAGCCTGCCGCCTCCGGCGTGCCGCCCAAATTCTGAACATAGACCGGCGGCGCTTTGCCCGATTTATCTTCACCGAAGTAAATGGTGGTGTGCGGGAAGGGAATTTCAATGCCCGCCGCATCAAAGTGCATTTTGACGAGGCGGTTATAGGCCCGACCAACAGCCCACTGATCTCCCGGCGTCGTTTTAATCATGACACGGATGTTCACGGAACTCGCGCCCAGTTCCGTGACACCCGGAATGTGTATCGGCTCAAGAATTTTGCCACGCATCGCCGGATCCGCCTTCAGCTCTTCAAATGCTGCCTCCAGGTACGTGATGGCCTCATCGATGCTCTCGCGATAAGCAATGCCATATTCCGCTTTGTGATAGGCGTAGCCCCGCATGTAGTTGGAAACCACCTCCACGGCCGAGAACGGCACGATGTGGTAGGTGCCGTTGAGATCACGCAGACCGACCGAGCGGATCGACAACCGCTCGGCCGTTCCGGTAATTCCGCCGACGGTAATCGTATCGCCGGTATTGATGGCGTTTTCGAGCTGGATAAACACACCCGTGATGACATCCTGCACCAGCTTCTGGGCACCAAAACCGATGGCGAGACCCAAGACACCCGCGCCCGCCAGTAACGGGCCGATGTTCACACCCAATTCCGACAGCACCATCATGACAGCCATGGTCAACAGGGCGATGGCTACCACATTGCGGAACAGGGCGAGCAGGGTCTGCATCCGGGCAGATGGCATGTGATCGCTCACACCATTTAACTTGATTTCGATCAGACTGGCCGTCACCAACCATGTGAACAAGGTACCGAGCAGAATGAAAGCCACATCGAAAACCGCGCTGAGGAATTGTTGTCCGGGATTTGTCCCCAACCAGTTGAATACATTCGTGACATGCCATACCGAGAGTATCAGAGCGATAGCAACCAACAGAATGACCAATCGGATGGCTCGAACCAGCCAGGGCAGATAGATATTGAGGCGCCGTTCGAGCAAAGGCACTCTCTTCCGATGGTGTTCCTTGAGTCGAACCTCACCACCGAGCAACTGCACCACAATAGCCGACAGCAGCAGCGCGCCGGCAATGATCAGGAAGGTATAGCCCGTCGCGCGGGCGATGAACGGCAAAGCATCCGTGGGGCGCGTCAACCCGACCAGAAACACCATGCCGATATACAAGGCAGCAAGCAGATGCCAGGTATGAGCCAGCGCGCTCAATAGCCAGGAAATCATTCCATTAGGATGCCTTTCGGCCATCGGCAGCAGGGCATCACGCAGAATGCGGCGCTGACTGAACACCGTGTGCAGGGCGTAAATCAAACCGACTACCGCCAGAGTCCACACCACACTCTGTGCCGCATCAATACCCCAGGTCCGCTCGACTACCGGCACCAGCCACATCAACCCGTACCCCAGAAAGCGGATCAATCCTGAACTGCGGCGCATCCAGAACTTCGCCTGATCTGCCTTGATGGGAAACAGATGCAAACCATCGTAGGAAGGGGTCAGCACCAGCCCGATAACCAACCGGGCAAACTCAAGCGTGACAAATGCATTGAGGAACAGGGTTTGGCGCCACAAGGCGGGTTCACTATCCCCTGCCAGAGTGGCCGAAAGAAAATTCCCCGTGATGAAGATGACCCCCAGACCCAGCAGCCCCAGTGCACCGATCAAGGTCAGAGACAAGCAAAGCCGCAGCAGATGCTGCCGCGCACTCGCCGCAGTCGACCAGCGATCCAATCGCACCAGCACGGGCCGGATCAAATGACCGTACAACAACCACGAGCCATAGGCGAAGACGAACAACAGTGCCATCCGCCACACATTTTCACCGACCGCAGACCAATCCCAGGAAGCAGGGTCTATGTGAAGCAAACGGTTAAACTGCACCAGCGCCTTGATTCCCCCGTCGTGGACAGTGTGAAACACACTCAAGGTATCCACGGCCATGCTACTGGCCAGCGTGGCCGTGGCGCTGGTTTTTGGGGTCGTGTTGCCGGAGCCAGCCGTCGGTTGCTCAGATGCCAGACGTTGCAACTCCTTGATCAGAACCGCTCTGGATTTGGGATCTTCCAGCAAGGCCGCAAGGGCCGCGTAATCGGGAGCCGCATTGACCTGCTGCGCATTGGATTGCGCACCCGCACCTGTCTCCTGTGCGGGTGCGGCCACGGCCGCCTCCATGAAGCCGATAAGCGCCGCCAGCATCAGGCCCAGCATCACCAATCGTCGTCCTTCAAAAATGAATCGCATGACCTCTCCTGTTTTTCTCTTCGGCGCCATGATCCGCCAGCACATTTATGTTTCGCTTTCTGATGTGGCACCTTCGTGCAACCAGGCATGAATGCCATCGGCCAAAGACACCGAAATACCCGGCACCTTGGCCAACTCCGCAGCGCTGGCGTTGCGCAAACCGCGCATGCCACCGAAGTGCTTGAGCAGAGCCTGCCGACGCTTTGCACCCACGCCGGGAATCTTTTCCAGATCCGATTGAGTGCGTGCTTTCTGGCGCCGTGCCCGATGGCCGGTAATGGCGAATCGATGCGCTTCATCGCGCACCTGCTGGATCAGGTGCAGCGCCGGATCGTGCGGGTCGAGCCGTGTTTCCTCACCACCCTGCCCGGTCGATGTCTTGGGTCGGATCAGTCGTTCCTCACCCGCGCGGCGTTCAACCCCTTTGGCCACACCGAGAATGTAAACCGAATCGATGCCCAGCTTAGTGAGCACATCCTGTGCCTGCGCCACCTGCCCGGCTCCCCCATCGATCAGCAGAACATCCGGCAGAATCCCACCTTCGCGCTGGGCACGAGCGAACCGGCGCGTCAGCGCCTGATGCATGGCGGCATAGTCGTCGCCGGGCGTAATGCCCTCGATCGAGTAGCGACGATACTGATCTTTCTGCGCGCCTTCCACCCCGAAAACCACACAAGACGCCACGGTTAATTCGCCTTGAGTGTGGGAAATATCAAAACATTCAATGCGTTGAATCTGGCTCAACCCCGTCACAGTGCGCAAGGCGGCGAACCGTGTCTCAAGGCCAATACGGCTGGCCAGGCGCTCTTGGGCGGCCAGACGCGCATTTTCTGCCGTTTGATCCAGCCACTCCCGGGCCTTGCCGCGCTGCGGCGTTGTGAAGCTGACGCGACGCCCGGTTTGCGCACCCACGGCATTGGACAAGCCATCGGACAAAAACGCGACATCCTGCGGCAGGGGGGAACATAAAACGCGCGCGGGTGCCTCGCGTTCGGCGTAATACTGGCTGATGAAACCGGCCATGGTTTCCGCCGGTTCCGTATCCGCCGGGACTTGGGGGAAATAGCTGCGCGTACCAAGGTGGCGGCCATCGCGAATGGTCGATACCGCCACGACCGTCAGGTTCATCAGCGTGATCAGGGCAATCACGTCGGCATCACCATTCACGCCCGTGATCGATTGCTGCTGGGCTACCACTCGAAGCTGGCTGATCTGATCACGCAACTGCGCCGCCTGTTCGAAGTCGAGCGCGGCGGCAGCCTGCTCCATCCGTTCGGCCAGTTGTTCGGTCAGGATCTGGCTGCGCCCGCTCAGGAAGGCCATGGTGTCGTCGACGTCCTGCCGATAGTCCTTCGGGCTGACATAGCCGACACATGGCGCCTTGCACCGTCCGATCTGATATTGCAGGCAAGGCCGACTGCGATTGCGAAACACGCTGTCTTCGCATTGTCGCACCTTGAACACCTTTTCGAGCAGATTCAGTGTTTCGCGCACCGCACTGGGCGCACTGTACGGCCCGAAATAGCGCCCCTGCCGCTTGCGGGCGCCCCGGTGGTAGGCGAGCCGCGGATATTCCTGATCGGTGGAAACGTAAATCCAGGGGTAGCTTTTGTCGTCGCGCAGCAGAATGTTGTATCGGGGGCGATGGGCCTTGATGAGATTGCTTTCCAGCAACAGCGCTTCGGCTTCGGTCTGGGTGGCGGTGATTTCGATCCGGACGATCTGGCGCACCAAAGCCTGCGTCTTAATGGCCTGCTGACCACGAAAGTAACTCGACAGGCGCGCCTTGAGATTCCGTGCCTTGCCGATATAGAGAATCACGTCATCATCACCGTACATCCGATAGATGCCGGGGCGTTCGGTCACCGATTTGAGAAAACGCGCCGCATCGAAAACCGGCGATGCCTCTGCGACAGGCGGGGAAACAGGCTGGGCGCCAGGCTGGTCGATCATTCGTTGATCACGACCCGCCCGGATTTCACGGCCAAGCGCAATAACTCGATGTCGTTGTTGACGCCGAGTTTCTCCTGCAAGCGCACTTTGTAGGTACTGACTGTCTTGGGGCTCACGCACAGCGCATCGGAGATGAACTGATTGGATTTTCCTTCCAGAATCATCATCAGCACCTGCTGTTCCCGTCCCGAAAGGGTTTCGAAGGGGTCTGAGGTTTTGCGCATGGATTGCAGGGCGATTTCCTGCGCGATGCGCGATGAGATGAAACGGATTTTATGACTGGCGTTTTCGATGGCGGTGATCAGCTCCTGCGGCGGCGCGTCTTTCGTCACATAACCATGTACACCAGCCTCCAGAACCGAGCGCGCCAAGGCCGCATCCGCTTCTGCCGTTACCGCAATCAAGCCGATCTCGGGATAGCGGGCCTGTATCCGCCGGATGGCTTCCAACCCGCCCATGCCGGGCATGTGTATGTCACAAAGCACCACATCGACAGATTCGGTTTTAAGCAGCGCCAACGCCGCTTCGCCACTATCCGCTTCAGATGTCACACCAATGCCCTGCTCGCTCCCGATCAAATGGGCCAGCGCCTTGCGCACCATGGTGTGATCATCGACGAGCATCACACGAATCATGTTTCCACTCCCGATCGCGCTGCCGATACATAACACATGGATTTAGTAGCTCCCGAACTCCCTTGTTCAATCACCATTGTGCAAAGGGATGCCGAACCAGCGACACATTATAGTAACGAGGGTCTTCGGTCACTTCTTCCCCGACCCAATCGGGCTTATGGAACGTCTGATCTTCAGAGTTCAGTTCCACTTCAGCCACCACTAGGCCCTGATTGGCCCCGAGAAACTCATCGATTTCCCAGAGCAGACCGGCGAAATGCACATGATGACGGATTTTCTCAATCACGGCACCCGAACACAAATTGGCCAACATATGTTCGGCATCCTCATTAGGAATTGGATACTCGAACTCGTCGCGCGACATGCCCAATCTCATGCTCTTGATATTGAGATAAGCCTGATCGCCGCCAATTCGCACCCGTACCGACGCCTTGGCACCATCGGTCAGGGTGGTCAGATAGCCCTGACTCAAACGACGACTGGATGTCACCGCCGCACGCCAGCTATCATCCTTGAGCAAAAACTTGCGTTCGATTTCCAGTGCCATCGTTGAACCTCTCGGATGAACTTAAAATCGGATCAGCGCCGAACCCCAGGTAAACCCGCCACCAAACGCTTCGAGCAGAATGGTATCGCCCCGCTTGATGCGTCCATCGCGCACGGCGGTATCCAGTGCCAGAGGCACCGAAGCAGCCGAAGTATTACCGTGTTTGTTGACCGTGACCACCACGCGCTCCATCGGCAAATCGAGCTTGCGTGCCGTCGCCTGGATGATGCGGATATTGGCCTGATGAGGAACCAGCCAATCGATGTCGGCGTTGGTCATCCCGGCAGCTTCCAAGGTCTCATCGACGATACGACCGAGTGTATTCACTGCGATCTTGAACACCTCGTTGCCACGCATTTCAATAAACGCCGTGCCGTCGGCCAGCCTCTGCGGATCAACATCCGGCCCCGGCTTGACGGTTGTCAGAAGCGATTCATAAGCCCCATCCGCATGAATGTGGGTACTGATGATTCCGGGTTCTTCGCTGGCTTCGAGCACGACCGCACCGGCACCATCGGCAAACAGCACGCAAGTACCGCGATCCTGCCAGTTGACGATACGAGACAGGGTTTCCGCCCCGATGACCAGCGCGCAACGGGCCGCGCCAGTATTGATGAATTTCTCTGCCACGCTCAACGCATAAACGAAGCCCGTGCAGACCGCCTGAATATCGAAGGCAGGCGAGCCGTGGATGCCCAGCTTTTGCTGCAACAGGCAGGCTGTTGAGGGAAACACACGATCAGGCGTCGTGGTCGCCACGATCAGCAGGTCGACATCCGACGGCAATTTACCGGCTGCTTCCAAAGCACGGCGTGCCGCCGGTTCAGCCAGATCAGAGGTGAGTTGTCCATTCTCGGCGATATGACGTTGCTCGATACCCGTCCGTTCCCGAATCCAGGTATCCGAGGTTTCCACCATCTTTTCCAGATCCTGATTCGTCAGGATCCGTTCGGGCAGGTAACTCCCGGTACCGGTGATACGTGCATGAATCATGCTGTTTCCTTTTCATTCAATAACTGACCCAGCCGCTGGTCGATTCGGCGCGGTACGTCTTTTTCAATTTCGCGCAGCGCCACGCCCAGCGCACTGGAGAATGCCGCCACATCGGCGCCGCCATGACTCTTGATCACAATACCCTGCAGCCCCAGAAAACTGGCGCCATTGTAGCGACCAGGATCGAGTCTGTTCTTCAAACGTTTGAGTACAGGCATTGCAAATGCTGCGGCCAGCTTGGACATTAGACTACGACCGAACTCTTCGCGCAGAAACTGGGTGATCATCTTGGCCAGTCCTTCACTGGTCTTGAGGGCGACATTGCCCACGAAACCATCGCAAACCACGACGTCCACATCACCTTTATAGATATCGTCCCCTTCGACAAACCCGATGTAGTTGATCGGCCCGTTTTCCAGCAGTGCCGAGGCGGCCTTGACGGTATCGTTGCCCTTGATGGACTCGGCACCGACATTGAGCAGACCGACTCTGGGTGCGGGATTATCATCATATGCTTCCACCAGCACCGAACCCATTACGGCAAACTGGAACAGATGGTCGGCATTGCACTCGACATTCGCCCCCAGATCCAGCACATGGGTATGCCCGCCCTTGCGACTCGGCAAAGCCGTGCAGATGGCCGGACGCTCGATACCGGGCAGGGTCTTGAGGACGAATTTGGCTGTCGCCATCAGCGCGCCGGTATTGCCCGCGCTCACGGCCGCCTGGGCCGATCCATCGCGCACGCAGTCGATTGCAATTCGCATGGATGATTTTTTCTTTGTACGCAATGCCACTGCGGGCGATTCCGCCATCTCAACGACTTCCGGCGCGTGGATGATTTCCACCTTTTCGCCTTCGACCAGCCCATGAGCGCTCATCTGGGCACGTAACAGCGTCTCATCCCCGACCAACAGCACGGTGACGTTGGGATGTGTCTTGAGGAATTGCGCCGCTGCCGCCAGCGTAACGACGGGGCCGTGATCACCGCCCATCACATCAATCGCAATTTTTACCTTCATGAAAAATAGCCAACCTCACCAAATCTTGACTCAAAAAACAAACCAAGGAACGATCCGATGCGAACGAGTGCACATCAGGTTGATCGCACGCATCACTCAAAAATGCCGGGCAAAACAAAAACCTTGCGCACCTGGGCACGCAAGGTTGGGATCATTCCGCGCAGCCACTTGGGTCGATTAGGCTTCGGTGGTCGCTTTTTCGGCAATCACACGCTTGCCACGGTAGAAACCGTCTGCGGTCACTTGGTGACGGCGATGGGTTTCACCACTGGTCGCGTCCACTGACAGAGTGGGTTTAACGAGGGCATCGTGGGTACGACGTGAATCGCGACGCGCACGGCTCTTTTTATTTTGCTGAACAGCCATTTCTCAACTCCTGACACTAAAAATCGCGTTTCTTACCAAAAACGCCAAACTAAAACTCCGCGACCATGACCAATGCACGGTTGCGGCTAAATCTATTGATCTTCACCCTTCTTGCCGGATCCTTTCGCCCCCGGCACGTTCCATTGTTCGGCCAATACGGCAAAGGGATTGGGCCGCTTCGGTCGCTCAACTTCGGGCTCGGCAACCTCGTCTTCGGCTTCTTCTCGCCAAATGGGTTGGCACTGATGCTCGTGCATAGCCACCACAGGGACAGCCATCAGCACTTCCTCTTCGAGCAAGTCCGAAATACTCACCCCGCCTTCAGCATCAACCAGGACAGGTTCGCGAGTATCGCCCACCTGTTCCGCCTGATCGTCATTGTAGACGAACTGCAACAATGACGAACCCGTCAAGGGCTGGCTCATGGGCTGAAGGCATCGGGCACAATCAATCTGAACCGTGGTCTGCACGTCCAGCTGCGCCAGCATTGCCCGGCCTTCGTCCCGAAAAAACCGCAGATCGAAATCAAGCGACGTACCCGGAGCTTCATGCGGTACAAAAGGCACCAACCGCGGCAACTCGGCCAAAAGCACAGATGCAGAAAACGCTCGCTCACTATCGCAAGCCATGCGCACCATCAAGCGCGGTAAACTTGCCGCGGATTGAAGCTGCCTGCCCGTCCCGCTGCCAGATTGGCCGACCGCAGGATGCGATCCGTTGTCTACACTACTCATGCCGAATACCTGCTTATATGGCCCGGCCCCAAATCAACCCAAGCCAATTAACCAAGGTCAATCAACCCAGCCTAATCAACCAAGGCCAATTGACCAAATGTAATTAACTTTGGACATGGGCCAAAAAACGGCCCGCACACACAGTATTAGTCAGACCAGAATCGTATAATATTAGCGATTTATTGCTTGGCACGCAAAATGTATATGCAAAATAACCCTTCTCTTGTGCTCGCTTCATCCTCCATCACCCGTCGCGCCTTGCTTGATCGCATCGGGATACCCTATCAAATCGACGCACCCGACATCGACGAACGCGTCCATGAGAATGAAGCGGCCGACGCAGCCTGCCGACGTCTGGCACGGGAAAAAGCACGCACGGTTGCCGAACGCCACCCCGGTTCGATCGTCATCGGCTCAGATCAACTGGTATCCTGCGATGGGCGCATCATGGGCAAACCACACGATAGGCCACGTGCAACCGAACAATTACGGTTCATGTCCGGCAAAGCCGTTTATTTCCACGTATCGGTCGCGGTTATCGATGCCCACGGCAGTCTGCAGGAACACAGCGAAACCGTCACCGCACAACTTCGAAGCCTTTGTGATTCGGAGATTCAACATTATCTCACCCGGGAACAACCATTCGCCTCGGCGGGCAGCATGAAATCAGAGGGACTGGGCACAGCGCTGCTTGATTCAATGCAATCGGACGACCCCACGGCAATCCTCGGGCTGCCCCTGATTGCCACCTTGCGATTACTCCGTGCAGCCGGCATCAACCCGCTGGGTTGAGCGCCCCATCAGCAGGAACGACCGCCTCGAAGCCGCCAGACGGCCAGCGCAGCCATCCCTAACGTCACGACGATTCCGAACCCGTAAGCTACGGTCACGGGATTCATGCCCGCTTCGATAGCCAGAAAATACAACCCGGCCATACCCAACATGGCCAGATTTTCGAAAAAATTCTGCACGGCCAACGTACGACCCGCACCGATGGTCTCATGCCCCCGTTCCTGCAGGAGCGCATTCAACGGCACCACAAAGTAACCACCCGCCACGCCCACCAACATGAGAATGACAGCCGCGGGAGCGAATGCGTGCATGGGTGCCAGCAACACGATCAGCGGCCCCAGCGCCAAACCACCCAGAATCGCCCGATTGGCCTGCTCCAGACGCACGCTGACGGCAGCCAGACCGGCACCCACCACGATCCCGATGGACACCAACCCCATCAGGTTGGCTGGCGCCTGATTGTCGAGCAATGACAATGCAACCGGAACCCAGGCAAAAATCAACAGCCGCAAGGAAGCGCCCATCCCCCAGAACAAACTCGTGCCGATGATGGCAAAGCGCACGTCGCGAATAAGCCACAACGCAACCAAGTTGTGAATAAACTGCTTAAGCAAATGCGCCAGCTCATGCCGAACAAAGCGATGGATCACGGGCAACCTGGGGATTCCCAGATTCGCGAGCGCAGCCAGAAGATACATACCCGCCGACACAACCACGGCCAGCACCACAGACTGATCCGTGAGCCAACCGCCCGCCAATACCCCCAACAAAATGGCGGCGATTGTCGAACCTTCCAGCAAACCATTCGCCTTGACCAGCCGTTCTGGGTGAACGAGTTGCGTGAGAATGCCGTACTTGGCGGGCGAGTAGATTGCCGCACCGATGCCGGCGATGGCATAACCCAATAGCGAGTTCGCGCCGAACAGAATCATCAACGCACCCAACAATTTGATCAGGTTGGCGTACAGCATCACACGCCCCTTGGGAAAGGCATCGGCCACCGGCCCCACGTAAGGTGCCAAAACAATGAACGCGACAACAAACACAACCTGCAGCAGAGGCAGGAGTGCCTCGCCATGAGCCGCCGTTTTAAGCAGCGCGATGGCCGCCACGAACAAAAGGTTGTCGGCCATGGCTGAAAGAAACTGCGCCACGAGTACCGCCAACATGCCGCGCGATGCGAGTCCGTTCGCTGCCGTTTCTTGTGCCGAAATCTGTGTTGTATTCATGCTGCGGTTTCCGCCCTATCGATCACAAGCCTTGGGTTAAATGGGGCAATTTTACTTCTTCGAACATATGCCTGCCCCGCCCGAACGGGTTTATGACGAGAAGCAAGCAACAGATACTGCACGATTGCACGCATCTTCTCATCTGCTTCGGCCTGCCTGTTTGCTGCGGCCCAAGCTGGAAGCTCGATATATTGAGCAAACACTGACGCGTCAAACGCAAAAATTGAGAAAAAAAACCCCGCCGGAGCGGGGTCATGCTTGCTTGGCTTCAAAGGCCGGATCGCAATATCAATCAGGGCTGGATCGGCCCGCCCATTGGGCGCCCTGCTCCACCGGGGCCTTGTTGCATTCCGGGTTTTTGACCATGAGCACCAAAATGCTTGTGCTGATGACGCACCATTTCATCCAGAACCTGCTGCTGATTCGGCGCAAGAGCCGCACGCAGATCGGAAGTTGCCTTGCTCAGACGCGCCATTTTTTTTGCCATGAGTTCAGCTCGTTCCGCACGGAATTGTGCCAGTTGGGCTGCATTCATATCAGGGCCGGGGCGTTTGAAATGCTCAAACATCATTTCCATACGTACCTTTTTATACTCATCCCAAACAGCTTGCTGACTGGCCGTAATCTGCAGACGATTGGCCATGGAATCGAGATTTTCCTTCATCCGGGCGGCCATCTGCACGCGCATATTTTCTCTCTGCGCGGGGTTATTGCAGTCGGGCGCCATTTTCTGGCCGACTGGCGCGGCAGAACCGACCGGCGTCTCGGCCATGCTGATCGTAGCGAAACCACCGGCAAGGGTCATCAGTGCCGTGGCGAGGGCCGCCATGCGCAGTGCCGGGCGACGGGTTGAATTAATCTCGTTTGATGTTTGAAGGCTCATGGCTTCTACCTCGGGTCAATGGAACAACGATTCACAGGAATCATTAAACCCTGCGACTGTAAACCGGGTATTTCAGGGTCACCCCCACGTGTAAACGGCATGTAGGGGTTTTGTAATTCACAGAGATTATGTCGCTTTCCGTCGGCATGGCTAGGCTAAGATAGCGCTCATTCATTAATAGACGAATCAAATTCATGAAAACAATTCTGGTAGTGGATGACGATGCGGATCTGCGTAGCCTGTTGCGGGCATATCTGACCGATCAAGGCTATCACGTGCTCGAGGCAGCGGAAGGGAACGAGTTATGGACGCGACTCGATAACTCGACGGTCGACCTGATCATTCTTGACCTGATGCTGCCGGGTGAGGACGGCTTGTCCCTATGCCGGACCATCCGGGCTCGCCAGACCACCCCAATCCTGATGCTGACCGCCCGTGGCGATGAAATGGATCGCATCATCGGTCTTGAGATGGGCGCTGATGATTATCTACCCAAGCCATTTCACCCGCGCGAACTGCTCGCTCGGATTCGCAGCATTTTTCGTCGTTCGGAACAGCAGAACCATGCCCAGCCACCGCGCCACCTGCACTTCAGCGGTTGGACGCTTGATCTGGCCGCCCGACATTTGATGAGCGCAGATCAGGTCGTCGTTCCGTTGTCCACGGGTGAGTTTCGCCTGCTCAAAACACTGGCGGAACACCCGAACACGGTGCTCTCTCGCGACCAACTCATGGACGCGCTCGCGGGTAGAGAATCCGATCCGCTCGACCGAACTATCGATGTCATGATGAGCCGCCTCCGACGCCGACTGGGTGATGACGCCCGCGAACCCACGCTTATCAAGACCATTCGAAACGAAGGCTACATGCTCCTCACCCACCCACAGGGCGGGCAACCGGGGTGAACAAGAAGCAAACCCGGGCATGGCGTATCTGGCCACGCAGCCTGTTCGGACAGGTTCTGTTCATGCTGACGCTGGGCATTGTTGCGGCGCTCGTGTTGAGCCTCGGCTTACTGGTGGCAGATCGCGCCCGCCTGGGTGAGCGTTTGCTGGGCGATTACGCCATACAGCGGATTGCCCAGATCATTCAGATTCAGAACGATACCGCACCGGATGAACGGCGCCGTCTTGCTCGCTGGATGAATACACCACTGACTCACTTGATGTTTCGCCAACCCTGGCACCAAACCAACGTTCAACCACTCAACGGAGCGGGGATGCCGGTAGAAAATATGATGACACGGCAGTTTGCACAACGCCTGCAAGCTGCGTTGGAGCAACCGATACCGATCCAGGTTCTGGCCATTAACGGCGACGACATGGATCGGCGCGCCCAGCGAACGCTTGAACCAGAAGCGGCGCCCGTCCTGCTTCAACAGGCACCGTGGACACTCGACCGTCATTGGCAGATGCAGCCCCCGGCCCGCGGTCACCGGGAACATGCGCTGTTGATTCAGGCCCGGCTCGATGACGGCAGCGTTCTGACCCTGCGCCATGCCCTGCCGCCGCCCATGCGCTGGCCTTTTCAGACCACAGCTTGGCTCCTGCTGCTTGGTCTGATTGTAATCGCGGGCGTGGCCTGGATTCTGCGTCGCCTCACACAACCACTCGATGCGCTGGTCGAAGCAGCCGTCCGTCTGCCCCGGAATCTGAATCAGGCACCACTGGCGGAAACCGGCCCCTCAGAAGTCAGTCGGGCGGCACAGGCATTCAACCGGATGCAACGCGACATTCAACGACTGATCGAAGTTCGCGGGCAAGCGCTGGCGGGCGTCTCGCACGATTTACGTTTACCGATCACCCGGATGCGACTGCGACTCGCCCATCTTCCGGAAGACGAGCTAAAACAGAAAATTGAGAATGACCTCAGCCAAATGGATGAGATGATCGGCCACACTCTGGCCTTTTTGAGCGCCGGCACCACAACAGAGCCGCTTGTATCACTCGATCTCGACGCACTGCTTGATTTGCTGTGTGAAGACATGACCTTGCTGGGTGCACAAATCCGGCGGCATGGCGCGGCAGAAACACCCGTGAAAGCGCGACCCCAGGCACTTCAACGGGCTTTGCAGAATGTGCTGGATAATGCGCGGCGCTATAGCGATGGCCCCATCGATCTTTCGGTCGAAGTCCGTCCTACCGACGTGGTAATTCGTGTTGAGGACCGAGGTCCCGGTATTCCCGAAGCGGACCGGGAACGGATATTCGAACCCTATGTGCGGCTCGAAACCTCCCGCGCAAGGCATACCGGCGGCAGTGGTCTTGGCCTCGCCATCGCCCGCGCGTCTTTACGTGCTCAGGGAGGCGATATTCATATTCTCGCACGCGAAGGCGGCGGCACATGCGTAGTCGTCACCCTGTCGAAGGCACGACTATGAACGTGCTCTTGATGGGTACAGGTATAGCCATCGTGATCGGTGGGCTACTTCTCCTGTTCAATAGACGTTTGCGACAGAGCCTGACGGCAGCGAAGGAACCCATTGTGCAGTCGCTGGCCGAGCATCATCTCATTGGTGCTGAAATCAAGATTCCGACTCAACGTGGACGACAATTGGACGGTTGGTTGTTGACGGGGCAGAGGGAGCGCAACCCGCAGGTTGTCGTCATCACGCATGGCTGGGGAGCCAATCGCGAACTCATGCTGCCATTGGCACGCCCGCTTCAGGCCGCTGGTTTTCACGTATTGCTTTTTGATGCACGCAGCCACGGCAGCAGCGATAACGATAATTTCTCCTCCATGCCTCGTTTTGCAGAAGACATTGATGCCGCTCTGAACTGGATTCGAATGCAGGCACAGTTCAGCATAGCCTCGGTGTCATTGATCGGGCACTCCGTCGGTGCCGCCGCCACCCTGCTGGCCGCCTCACGCAGAGACGATATTGCCTGTGTTGTCAGCCTCGCGGCATTCGCCCATCCTGAGGATATGATGCGCCGCTGGCTTGAATCCAAAAAACTGCCTTACTTTCCCTTGGGCTGGTACGTGCTTAATTATGTGCAGTGGGTCATCGGGTACCGGTTTGATGCCATTGCGCCCATTCATACAATCAAAAGCATTTCCTGCCCCGTTTTGATCATGCACGGCAGCGATGACAGCACCATTCCACCGGCCGACGCGAAGCGGATTTTCGAGCAGGGTAATCAAGAAATCAATCGCTTACTGATTTTACCTGGCGAACACGACGCGACCGATGAGATCGAACTGCATATTCACGAACTGATCTCGTTTATCGAGTCGACAAATCATACGCATTAAGACGTAGGGCGCCTCTGCACGGGAAGGTCTACATTTGTGCAGAGGTTCCCTAAACTCCGTGGACGGAAGCAAGACTTGAGACCGTTCTGTCAGTTGTGATAAATAGACAAGCGGTATATTGCCCCGGCAAGATATTTTCATTTCTTCTAACATCACAACATCAACATGGGTAGCCCCCATCAGGATGTTGATTTTTCATGGAGCTAATCATGGCTGTTCTCGTATGCAAACCCGCCCCGGATTTCACAGCAACCGCTGTAATGGGCAACAACGAAATCCAGGAAATCACGTTTTCGTCTCTGATCAAAGGCAAATACGCGGTTCTGTTTTTCTATCCGATGGATTTCACCTTTGTATGTCCGTCGGAACTGATCGCCTTCGATCACCGTTTGGCTGAATTCACCGCGCGCAATGTGGAAGTGGTGGGTGTATCCATCGACTCGGAATTCACCCACCTTGCCTGGAAAAACACCCCCGTCGAAAAAGGCGGTATCGGTCAGGTTAAATACACACTCGTTGCCGACATCAAACACAGTATTGCAAAAGCGTACGACGTCGAACTCGACGGCGGTGTTGCCCTGCGTGGTTCCTTCCTGATCGATCGTGACGGCATCGTTCGCCATCAGGTCGTCAACGACCTGCCACTTGGCCGCAACATCGATGAAATGCTGCGTCTGATCGATGCGCTGCAATTCACCGAAGTCCACGGTGAAGTGTGCCCTGCAGGCTGGAAGAAAGGCGACGCAGGTATGGACGCGACCACAGAAGGTGTCGCCAAGTACCTTGCTGAAAACGCAGACAAACTGTAATACCGCCACCCGGTGCGATCGGGAGGAACCTCGATTACTTCCGACCGTGGCGACACGTTAATCGAAGCCCCCAATATAGAACCTTGGGGGCTTCGTCTTTGTGGTCGACCGAAACATCAACAACCGATCGATACGCTTAATCCATTATTTGCGGAATAACGGCGAACTGTCATTTTGAAACGGCAGAAGCCATGTAAAATCGGGGAACAAAAAACAAATGGAATCAGACAACCACAAACAGGACGCTTTGGGGGTGTCCCGAATTTTGTGTAAACGGGTTTAGGTTAATGCTGAGGCATCCTGTCCTCGAATTGGATAGTAAACCGATTCAATGCGGCCTTCCAGTCACGGATTGGCATGGTCCATTTTTT
>JACDJA010001565.1_pt1:0-17500 | contig 18762 bp, 13 predicted proteins | sample 7449241 | NCBI WGS metagenome assembly JACDJA01 (sample SAMN14253289, study PRJNA609438) | sludge metagenome | isolation source: initial anaerobic sludge | collected 2018-12-20 | reverse complement strand
TGGCATGGAGCGGCTTGCCTGCCTCTTTCAACACCTGGATAGCTGCACTCTGGACACTCATACTCGTTACTCCACCATGGCCTTCAGAAGGGCATCCCTGGTATCGGAATAAAACTGGATGTCGATCTTGGTCGCCATATCGTCAGATAGATCGAAAAGCTGCCGACGGCAGGAAACGGGCATCAAGAGAGCCGAGGCACCTTTTTCAACTGCGATCTCGGCGATGGTGACGGGATTGTGAATAGGCTCGAGAGAGCCACCCAGGTTAATCTCCCCCACGATGATGAGGCCGCCGCGAACACTCTTCTTCAAGAGAGCCGTGCAGAGCGCGATGAGTGATGCCATGCCGAGTTTCGCGCCGGACTTGGATGCGTCAAAGGCTCGGAGTTGGGCGGTGAATTCGTGGTGACGAGGGTCCTTGTCTCCGACCAGTTGCATTGCCCGGGCGTAGAGGTTTTGCTCGGCGTAGCCCATGCTTTCCTTGAAGGCTGGCGGCACGGGTTTGTTGAGGATCTTGACGCCGGAACCTGGGCCTTCATTGATCTCGATACGGTAAAGTCCCGGATGCTCTTCACCGCCACCTGGCGAGATGGTCCAGACCTGGCCTGGCTCAAGGGGGTCGCCACCAATGCTGTTTTCGCTTTGCAGTTCTGGAGTCGAGACAAACTTTTCTACGCCATCAGCCCCCATTACGTAGCTGAAGTGGGTATTACGGAATTCCGCCGCGCCGATGCGCTTCTGCTGTTCCTTGACGCGACGCCTTGCCTCCATGGCGATATGGACGGCCCACTCAATGTCCTCATCGGCCGTCTCGCCTTCACCGGGATAGAGGAGCTTGAGCAATCCGCTCACGGTTTTATTGACCGCGTTGGTATCGCGTCCTGATAGAGCGCCACCGAAGAACACCCGGTTTTGCAGTACGCTCACTCTGCTTTGATTTCGAAGCTGGCTCCAGCACTCGGACAAGAAATCGCTCACCAGACCGAAGTGATTCGTCAACAGCTCTTTGCTGATTTTGGGAACATCCCAGCCGGGCAGAAAGGCGTGGATTCGGTCCATGAACGCGGTATCGTCTTTCATCTCGGGTGGCATGGGGCCAAACAGGTGCCCGATGCGCTGCTGATGTTCAACATCAACATCGAAGTTGCCAACCAGGACGATGCTGCCATCGGCGCGGATGCTTTCCTTGCCACGGCTGAATTCACCGGACTCCATGTATCCCTTCATGATGTTCACGCCATCTTTCTGGTCGAAAGAGACGCCGGACACCTCGTCGAAGCAGACCACATCGTATTGGCAGACCAATCCGCGCTGGCCGGTTGCGTTGTTGACGAACATCCGGGCAACCGTGGCCTTGCCTCCAGAAATCAGATGCGCATACGGAGAAACCTGCTGGAAGAGATGGCTCTTCCCCGTTCCTCTGGGGCCGAGTTCCACCAAGTTGAAGTTACGCTCGACAAAGGGAACCATTCGCAGCATCAGGGCGTCACGTTGCCGCCGGGACAATCCGTTCGGCTCTATGCCGATGGATCGAAGTAGAAACTCCTTCCACTCGTCGGTAGTAAAGGACTTGCGGGCCTCGGCCAGGATGTCGAGCACATCTCGTTTGGATAGTTGGATTTCCCGGAGCGATTCAACACCGAAAGGTCTGCCTTTACTCTCCTGGGCGATGGCCGCATCGTAGTTCAGGCTGATTTCGGCATAGAAACCACCTGTCAGCATTCGCTCATGTTCATTCACCAGTTCTGGGCTAATGCGGACATCGGTCAGTCGCAGGCTCGGCAGTGTTGCGATGTAGGAGTCGGTCTTCGCATCCAGGCGAGCGGTAATGAGGTCGATGATCTTGACCTCGCCATTTTCCCTGGCCCGAGCCTTGAAGAGCTCTTCTTCCCCGGCCTTGACCGTTCGCGATTTGAGTTGCCGTTGGACGATCTCGAGGCCCTCATCAATCTCGTCCTGCTCAGTGCTGGCGCAGTACCGGCCGAGCAGAAACTCGACCACATACGTCGGCACCGGAAACTGGCGGCTAAACGTCCGGACCAGATCCTTCCGGACCAGGTACCCCTCTAGCGAGGAGGCCGCTTTTTTGTCGATCTGGTCCATTTCAATCATGCATTACCTCCACCAATTACTGTGGCGATTTGCGCAACCAGCGATCCGTTGGCATCGATCAGGACCACTGTCGCTTCCCGCCCCTCCATGTCCTCGTCCTCGACGACCACGGAGGCTGTTCCGTTGTCTTTAAGCGGTTTGCTGCCGACGACCACACTGGACAATGAATTGCCTGCTTGGCTACGAACATCAAGTGATAAACCCGAGAAGTTGCCATCTACGGCAACGGTACAGCGCAGCCCCTTCCACACCACGTCGGTAAATTCGACAGATGCCGCAGCCTGGGCAGATTCGCCTCGCGTTACCGTCAATTGCAGCGTCAGGCACTCTTGCAGGCTCAGGCCGCCATGGGTGTACTCCTCGCCCTTTTTAAAGCAGCTCACACCATCAGCGAGGGCAAAATACTGGTTTGGATTCCAGTACCATGGGTAAAGCCGCTCCTCGGAAGTGGCCCCGGGTTTTAATGAGGCGCATCGGCCCCACTTGTTATCGGCCAGGGCGCTGGGAAGGTCGATTTTTGGCAATCCCCCGGGCAGCAACAACCAGCCATGGTCTGTCACCACCCGAACACGCTTCCAACCTGCGGCCAAAAGCTCCGTGATACGGTCTGTGATCTCAACAATCAGGGCATCGATGTGCTTGGCAAGTTTCCATCCACGGTCGTGACCTTCGTGGTCGATGTCTCCAAACTCGCACCAAGCCATACCCTGGCCATCGCCATCAGCAGAGCGCTCAAGGATCGACCATCCCGCGTCGGCCAGTAACTTCTTCAGGTGATAGCCGCCTTTTAACGATTGACCGGTGGCTGCTACAGACGGCTCAAAATCAGGGCTGCCATCCTCACCGCGAATTTTGTCTCGTACCGGGGTGACCGCCGCCTTGCCGGTTGCCGTTACACTCGGCAGGGCTGTCCAAGTAGGTTCCTCGGAAATTTCAAATCCGCATGCCTCTAAAGAGCCAACCAAACGCTTTCCAGTATCAAAACGGAGTCCGTCGACGAAGAGAACGCAGTCCCCGTGACTGAAAGGTGCTGCCTTTGCCGTCAGACAGGTGCCTCCCGGGTACGATGCGCCATCTACCAATTTCTGGAGATAGCGGGCTGATTCTTCCACCCACGGCAGGTAAACAGATCGAATAGCGGTCGTCACGGCATCAAAGTCGGCAGAATTATCGACCTGGGCCAAAGCCCGGATCACTCCGTCATCGACCCGCCATCCGTGACTGCGATATCCCGCTGCAAGGTCGTCCACCGAACCTGCGGCAAGGCCGCTTTTAGTGATCTCGGCAATGGTTGCCAAGTGTTCAACTGAGCAGGCCAGGGGCGCATCACCCAGTTCGGCCCAGACCAGAGATCGCCTGCGTCCGTGCTGTTTTTCCAGCTCCTTAATCTTCGCCCTCGCTTCGTGCGCGGGCGCTTTGGCAAGGGCCATCAAATCACGCTGAAGGTTTTTCTCCTGGTCGTCATTCCACTGAGGCCAGCCGTCGAAAGAACCGTCTCCCATGTGCCAGAAAATGGTGTCACTCGGCGGACGACATTTTCTGATTTGTGCCGGAATGTTGGGGTAGCGCTTTGGTGCCTCGCAGTAGCGCTCCCAAACGGCATGCCACGGACCTTCATGGTTTGCGAGCTTGGTGCTCCCGGCCAAAACGCCTTCGTTCTGGGGGTTGAAGGCCAGTTGAGACTTGCAGACCTCGACAAAGGCTTTCCATTCGTTCTCGCCCCGACTTGCCTGGAAGGCGTCCCCTTGGTCGAGCCACTGCAGCAGGTCGCGAATCGGGTCGCCACCCGTCAACAGAGTGTTGAAGTAGTCCTTGTCCAGACGCTTGCCTTTCAGCAAGGAGACATCCTCATCGAGGAGCCGATACAACGCGAGCTGCATGGCGTTCTTTGCATCGTTGTCTTGGGCGACATCCAGCCCAAGCCCTCCCTGATCGGATTTCAGATAGGCCAGGATCGTCCAGTCTTTCGCATTGATTTGTGACCAGATCACGCCCCGGTATTGCAGTTCAGCAAGCGGCTTCAGGTGATCCGGGCAACTTTCGACAGCCCGCAGGTCCTGGCGGCTAACGCCCGGCAGATAAAAAATCGGTGTCCGATCCTTGGGCAACGAAACATCCTCGGCACGACCGGCAATCACGCAACGCAACCAGATGGCAGGCCCAATCCGCTTGTCTGGCGCATAGTCGCCAAGAATCATGAGTTCGGGCAGTTCAGCCTGAAGAACGGGTATGACGGCTTCCCACTGCCGGTCACGATCCGGCCACAGAATACAGGCCGGAGCGACCTGAACCTCCGGGTTGAAGACGGCGGCATCACGAACCGCTTTCAGGAGATGATCAAGCACTCTCATGCGCAATGCCCTCGTTTTAATCTCGTCATGAATACTGTTCCTTGTTATCGCGGCAATGCTTTCGTACCACATCGACCCAGCGCTCATACCAATGCCAGGCCTTCCCCGCCACCAGAGTGCCATAGCCATTGGCGACATTCTTTGCGTCAAGGGATTGCCAAAGTTGTGTGTGGTAATGGACTGAAAAACCTGGGTAGCCTTCAGCTTTCATCAAATCCACAACCTGTTTGGGCAGATATTTCTTCTTTTCGGTTTCTTTGATTACTGCGTATTCCTTGTTCACCGCCTCGGCCAGGGCCGAATCGCTTTTTACAAACTCAATGACGCGGTCCGCCTGACCTTTACGATTGGCTGTTTTCGGAACGAACAATATGCGATAGGCGTAGTGGGGATTTGAGAATTCGTCGTCAGATAATTCAGCGTCAAAATCCTTAATGTAACCCTGGATGTTTGCAGGTAACCCAGGATGTTCCTCAAGCAGTTCCTTTTGCTCGGTGGAGATCGTCGAAAACTGCAGGCTGAAGGACAGGTGCTTTTCTATTCCGTTATCGGCACCGAACAATTTTTTGATGTACTCGTTATAGTTCAGCCCGCACGCCTGGAAACGAGCGCTCAAAATGTCATCGATCCGGGTTGTCATCTGGTGCTCGATTTCATGGCGCAACCCGATCAGAAAGCGCAGGTTATTGGCTGTGTCCTTATCGATAGGCGACTTGGCGTCATTCAGGCAGCGTTCAAGCTCCCAGTACTTGTATGCGCCATGCTTGGTTTTATCGAATTCACGCCGCTTGCCGTTCTGCTGGCAGTATCGATACTCGATTTTTTGATCGCGAAAATAGGCATGGAGTAGATAGGTCCAGGCGATAATCATCAGCACCACATAGGATTCCGACTTGAAGCTGATGTTGGGGTTGTTGAATATCTGCACGGCAGCCAGGGCCGCCTCTCGAGACTTCTTGAGCAATTCGCTCTTGATGGAACCGACACGCCGAATCCGTTTGCTCATTGCGCCGCCTCCTGAATCTTCTGCTGCCACGCCAGCACCACGGCTTTGTTCCCCTTGGCCGCCTCTTGAATGATCGTTGCTAATGCCGCTGTCTCGGCCTTGTGCGTTCCGATATAGCCGGAACGGATCAACCCGAGCATGTCGGCCTCTCGGAGATAGGTTCCATCCAGGGCTTCGTAACTGAGACGAACTCCCCCCTTCGGGCCTTTGGCTTCGGGGGCAGCAAGAATCTGGTTGAGATGGTCGAGAGAGACAAGAAACGACTGATGCGTGTCGTCTACGATCTTGCGCTTCACAAATTTGAAGAAAAATGGATTGCGGCTCAGCCTGTAGTCACTCAAGGAACCATCAAAGTCGGGAAGTCGCATGCGGGCTATTTCATCGCGCAACTGCTGGTCAGGGCGAAACAGCCAATCACGGTTATCACTGTCTTGCTTGTCTTCTTCCAGCATTTTGTACTGGAGCATAACGATGTTGCCCCGGGTTTCGTTGATGTAGATGAGGTCAACACCCAGCATCTGCTCCAAGGGCAGTTTGTTGGCCGTGTAAATCACCAGCCGTTCATCGCGCTTTTGAAAAACGGCTCTCCCTGTCACGTCAGCGAAGATCGCATCGAAACCGGGCAGCCGTGATGCATCTGAATGCACCACGTTATCCTCATAGAGGTGTGCTCCGATAAGGCTGAGGCCGGATGATGCGCCCCTTTTCAGCACAACCTGATCTGGTATGGCATTGCCCCGAATCCCAAAGGCAGCCATTGCCGACTGAATGGCATCTTCCTGCGCCCAGGGGGTGTTCGTCACGCGCCTCAACCGTGGCAAAAGAGAGAGAACCGTATCCAGGGCCGATTGATTTTCAGAATTTGCGGCCAGAATTTCGACCAGGTGAGCGCTGAGTTTAGGAGAGAGGTTTGTAATGCCCCCTTCACCAGGCAGGCGCTCACCCAGCAAGCGTTTCATCCGAGAGTCAGAGATCAACGCCTCTATGGCCTGCAGAGAATCAGGGAGCAAGGCACGTAGTTTCTTGATAGTTAGACGAGAATCGAAAGTGCTCACTGCCGTTTTACGGGTGGCAGTGGCCAGATAGCACTTGGTTGCATCGCCTTCTTGAATCTCAAGCAAACAAAGCGTCGGCAGTTTGATAGCCTGGAAGACGGAGTGGGGCTTTACAATGGTGAGGTGTTCGAATCCCTGCCGCGAATTGTGCAGAGATTCAGAAAACGCCTCATCGAAGCGTATCAAGATCAGGGGTTTCTTCTGAACCCATTTTGCGATCTTGACGGCTGCACTCATTCGGCGGCCTCCCTTGCGGCGCGTTTCTCGGCCAAGCTCAGGTGGTGGTCGTTGATGCGGTCGCCGTCAAAGACGTGATACCAGGGGGCGGATTCCACATCCTTGCCCCGGTCTTTGTTCCAGTTGATGTTGGGTTTGTCGCGCAGGACGCCTGCGCCTTTTTTGCCGACATCGGGCACGGTGAGGAATGGGCGGATGTTGAGACGCACGCCGTCGTTAAGGTCCGGGTCCCAGCCGATGGGCTGTTTTTCCAACGGTTTCCAGCGCACGAAGATATCGTAGGGCGCTTCGCCTTCGAGGATCAGTTCCAGCTTTTTCTTGAGGGCCTCGGCGGCGGCCAGGCGTTCCTGAGCGCCGTCCACGCCGCTGGCAATGTCCTGCTTCTGGCGGCTGATCCAGTCGCCCAGGTAGGTGTAGATCAGGGTCTCCAGCAGCTTGGCGTCGAGCTGGTGGTAGTTGACCAGGGCAGCGAAGCCGTCGCGCAGGCCATCCCAGATATGCCAGATGAAGGGGCGGTGCTGGAACAGCTTGCAGTGTTGGGTGAAGAACTTCTCCCGCAGCCAAGTCTCCAGCGTTTTGCCAGCGTGATCGGCGCTTTTGAGCAGTGCGGCCAGGGTGTCGTTGGACCAGGCATCTCCGTAGGCGGCGGCCAGCAGGTTCAGCAGGCGGTCGGACGCAGAAGCCTCGCCCCGTACCGGCGGGATGCAGACGATGCCGTCATCATCGGCGTAGCCAGCCAAGGATTCGCAGCGCTTGACCCATTCGCGCTGCTCGTCGGCCAGTTCCATGCTTGCATTCAACTCGGCAGGCCAGCGATAGCCGAGGAGGCGGGCAACGGCAACATGCAGCACGCTGTCATCAGTTCGTAGCGGGCCATGAACAGTCCATTTTTTCTCGTCATCCCAGATGACCGAACCACAAGGGTGCCCATGGAAGATCCATTGAGTTGGTGTATTTGTATACGGTTTCGGCGCTCCGAAAGGGAATGCTCTTTCCGCTTCAGCTCTCCAATATTCAAAATCTATCGGAATATTGACTAGATAACTCGGCGGGACTTCAGGCTTTTTGTAAATACTTCGTACTGTCGCAACAAATTCATCGCTCATCACAAAGCAATATAAGGGAAGAAAATCTTCTTGTTTTTTAGGAGATATCACCCCGATGTCAGCAGAGAACTTGTCTCCAGAATATAGGCTCCTATTTAGGCTCCCCATTCGGTTTATTGTTATTCCTGGTTTTTCCCAGTAAGGTTTACCCCTTCGCCAACTTTGAACGGCATGGTTTAGATGCTTGAGGCTTTCAGCCAAGTCTGCAAGCTGCCCATTCTCCTGTTCCCATAAGATAATTGCACTACGTCCTCCTACAACAGCATTTTCATCCGCCGTTTCATGTAGAAAATCCCATGTAGTACCATGTAGGCATATCTCCCAAAAACACCGTTCAAATCGATTTTTTTCACCCGTAGATAAGCCTTGGAGGGCATCTGCATATTTCCCAAGAGGGATATTCCCGGATTGCTCCGTACGTAAAATCTGGCTCTTGGAATTTTCTAAAATGGCATCCTGGTTTAGTAAAAAGACCTTTGCCGAACTAATATTTTGTGATTTTGTGGTGACGTCTGGCTCACCAGATAAATCAAGCAAAGAAATGTTTTTTGTATTACGCACACGTTTTGGTTCACAAACGGTCATCAAGACCTGAGCTCCAATTGGAGTTGTAAAAGCACTTCCTCCCAAGTTGGCGACGAGATTAATCGAGTGATTGGATAGCAAATATTTTCTGAAAGCCTTTTCCTGGCTTTGTACTAACCACCCTTGAGGTAATACCGCACATGCTCTAGCGGTCTCTGAGCACAAGTCAATGCACCTTCTGAGCATCACAAGAGCCAAATCAGACTTCCCTTCCGGAAAGTAATTGAGAATAAAATCTTTTAGTTTTTCTGAGTACTTAAGTTGACCAAGATAAGGTACATTGGTGATTACAGTCTCGTATTTAATAGCTAAGAGCTCTGCCGCCTTTACAAGCCCAGAAGCCACGACTCCAAGCTCTGATTTCTCTTCATCCTTCTCACCGGCCAACGCTTTAGTAAGCAGAGGTCCGACTTCTTCCCACTTCAATTCAAACAGCGAACCCTTACCCAAACTCGCTTCCGGGTTAATCAAACTGCCGAGTACCGGTGCATCCTTGAACTGCTTATAAAGCTCATCAAGTGCAATCCGCAGATTGGTGTTGTCTCCAGCCAACGCCAACCATTCTTCTTTCTTGGCGCTGATCGACAAACCGGAGCAGGCCACATTCAATTCCGGCAACACGCGGTAGCCGTCGGCGCTCGGATATTTCCACGCGGTCAGCGCCAGGGCAAAGGCGGCCAGCTCCACGCATCGCTGATCCAGTTCCAGGCCATGGATGTTTTCCCGCAGCACCGCGTCCACCGCCGCCTTGGCGGAGAAACCGTCGCGCTCCATGCGCATCGGTACCAGCATCAGGAAGGCCGCCACCAGGAAGTGGCCGGAACCGCAGCAGGGGTCGAGGGTCTTCAGTTCGGCAAGCTGCTCCGGCCAGCCGTCAAAGGTTCCGGCTGCCGGTGTCCAGGTACCGTCTTCCTGCTGCACAAAACGCAGATAGTCCAGCGGCACACCGGGGATCGCCGCCTTCCGGCGCAGTTCCTCTTCGCTGCTGGCGTTTTGGAGATCGGCCTCGGTGAGCCGTCTTGCCGCCCACCAGGCTCCGAGGGAGTTGTCGAGCAGGAAGCTGACCATGTAGGGCTCGGTGAAGAGCTGGGTGACGGCAGGTAGCTCCCGTGCGCCGATCTTCACCTCGGAGGCGTTGACCTCATCCTTCTTCTTGGCCTGCCAAAATTGATAGACCCAACCGAGGCTGTCGGAGGCGGTGAAGACCGGAAGCTCCAAGTCGGCCACCAGGCGCTCCAATTTCTGCTGATGCTCCGGCGGCAACACCAGTTGGAATACCGGCGAATCGAGCCTGAAGATCTGCGGCAGCATGCGGGCGGCAAACCGGGCGGCCAGCTCCCAACCGTTGGCCGCGCCTTCATCGGCAGCGAGGTCTTCACACTCTTCGAGGGTGACCGCCACCGGATCGTCCGGGTCGGGATACATCAGCAGATTATTCTCGGCCAGGAAGCGGGCAAACAGCATACGGTGCCAGTGCTCGTAGGCGACCTCTTCGATCAGGCGGTCCATGGTCTGGATCTTGCCGCCGTTCAGGGAATCACCTAGTTGGCGGCCGTGAACGCGCAGTTTACGGCGCAGCTCCCGGTCCTGTTCGCTCAGGTGAGAAAAGGGCGCGGCCTCACCCACACCAAGCTGTTCCAGCGCAGCACGGGCGGCGTCCTCGGCAATGTCACGCGCATCCTTAATGGTGCGTTCGAGTCGGTTTCTTAATGTTTTGTCGAGCGGCTGCATGCGTTATTTCCCCTGAAGGCTGCTTATCGAATCACTATCGGCCCGTTTTGCAGGGCGGCCTTGAGTTGTTGTTTCACGTCATCGACCCAGGCATCGATCTCCTCGTCGGTTTTCAGGGTGCGGCGCGGCACCTGAATGAACTGAGCCTGGGGTTCACACAGTTCGGCGGCACCGCTGGCGACGTTGTCGAAGCGGGCGGGCATGGCCGCCACACGGTCGCCAAACATCGACAGAGCGCAGTTGTCCAGGGTGGTCAGCACATCGCTGGTCGACTGCACCTCCACCTTGGGCCGAGCGGACTCGTGCAGAAATTGGGCGGACATGAGCTGGTAGCGCTGCTCCGGTTCCAGTTGCTGCCAGTTACTGTCATCCGCCAGGCGCTTGAGACCCTCCGCATGACGGGAGGCATATTCGCCATCGAGCTTATTGAGCTCATCGCGCAGCAGTTGGGTCAGGTTGGCGATCAGCGGTCCGACCAGGTCGGGCTCTTCCAGAAGCTGGCGCTGCTGCTCAATAGTCTTCACCTGGGCCAGGATTACCTCGACGTCCTGAAGCCCGGAGGCGTGGGCCATTAGGCGCTTCAAGACGCTCCAGTTGGGCCAGCGTTTGGCGATACGCTCGGCGAGATCGGTCCAGCTATCGATGCTGCCGCCCAGTTCGTCCCGCCGGTTGTAGAGGGCCAGCAGTTGCTCATTGCCCGCTGTAAGGCGGATTTCATCGAGGGGCGTGGTGTCCGGCCGGGCCGGTTTCGGTGCCTCGCCGCCAGCCTGGTCGGCAAGCTCCACCATTTTCTGCAGGAACTGCGGTATATAGGCCAATTCCTCGCCCTGCTTGGCCGAGAGCCCGACCTTCTGCAACAGCTTGCGGATCTGGATACGTTGGGCGGTGGTGACGGTGGCGGATTCCACCTTGAACATCACCTTGCCGATGGTTTTGCGCTCCAGCTCCTTGGCGTCGAGGGTTTGGCCTCGCTCGTCCTGCGCCCGGATCAGCCCGGCCACCAACAGCACTTGCAGGCCGCCGTCCACGGCGTCACGCGACCATCCGTAGGGTGAAGACTCGAACTGAGTGCGGATGTCCGCGCCTTTTTTACCACCGGCAATGAAGCCGAGAATGGCTTTGCACACCGGATTTTTCGCAGGTTCGCCTTCGTCGCCAACGGCCTTGAGCGCATCAGGAGCGCCTTTCTGGGCTTTTTCATAAACCTTGGACCAGCCCACGTGGTCGGCGGTATGAAACTGCGGGTAGAGCCGCTGCAGCGCGTTGCCGGAGGCTTCCAGCACCATCTCTTGCAGATCGTTGCCGAGGATTTCATTGCCGCCGCCCTGAAAGACACGGGCTCCGGAGAAGGCTTCTTCGAGCAGTTCACGGATCTTGCCTTCGGCGGTCTGCTTGGTGGTCTCCATCGCCGCTCGGGCTTCGGTGCCTTCCGGAGTATTGGGAACACCGCGCTTATCCAGCGTAGCGCTGGCGGCCTTGTAATCGATGAGGTGGTGGCGGAGGTCATCAGCCGAACGCTTGGGAATGAACACAAAAACAGTCGGGGACTGATTGCCCGCTTGCCTTGAATCGGCCCGCACCGAGTTTTCGTCAATGCTCCAGCCGTCGCGAACCCAGACGCAAATGCGCTGATCGGCATCGGTGGGAAGCTGGGCGTCAAACACCGGATAGATGTCGCGGGTGACCTTCGAGCCACCCTGGGTGAGGGAGAGCTTGCGCACCATCTCGCCGAATTTCTTGCGGATGCGGTCGTCGCGTTCGGCCTCGATACGGTGCGCCTCGTTGGACAAGGCGGAACGCTGGCTCAAGAACTCGTCGCTCCAGGCCGCGCTCTCTTCGGTCTGGATACGGTATTCATCACCGACCTTCATCAGCAGTTCGCATTTATCCAGCAGGCTGGGCAACTTACTGCGCAGGGCACCAGAGCCACGGGAAAGATTCTCAACCAGTAAATCGGCCAGGGTGTCGATAGTGGCGCGGATGCCAATTTCATTATTGCTGCTGGCGAGCTTGTTGATGAGAAACACCAGACCGCAGGCACGCCCCATGAGTCGTTCGTCATCCGACCCCTTGCTCCAGCTCATGGTCTTTTCATGGACCTTGCGGGGCAGGATGCGCGACTGCAACAGCTTGTCGGCAGAATCAAAATAGAGATAGTCAGCCGGAACAACACTTCCCAGAGATTCGTTGAGATTGGTCTGAATGACCTTGTGAATCATACTGAGCTGGTTGCGGAGCTGACTGTCGGTTCCGGTCTGATCCAGCACCCGGAGGGTGTTTTCCCAAAAACGGCGACGCACCGGAAGAATCGGATAATCCTGGGGGAAGAAAGCAATGTCGTCCTGCTGATGGCCGATGGTTGTGCCTGCCAGGTGTCTGGAGATCTCGCCCAGATTGGTTTGCATGATCTGCTCAATGGGCGTCTTGGCTTCCGGCTTCTTGGCCAGAATGACCTGACGAATGACCGCATCGACATCGGCATCGGAGAGCTCCACACGGATGGTGAAACGTCCCTCGAGCTTTTTCAGGTTGCTGGTACCGGTCACGGCCGTCTGACCGGTGCCGATGAAGAGGAGTTTGCCGCCAATGTTTTTGCTGCAGGCTTCCACCGCCTCCTGGACATCAATTGAGCGTTGGCTGTCTTCGCCGATGTACTGTTGAACCTCGTCGAGCACGACAAGCGTCAGGGGGAATTTGCCATCCTTCGTCAGGGCCTGCCGAATCGCCTTGAGCATGTCATCACTGGAGACGTCCTGAACGTAAGGATAGAGATTGTTAAGGGTCTCGACGCAGGATACGGGTGATGAGAAGAGCTTTGGCTTGGCCTGAACCAAGGCGTCGTGAAGGCCCTCAGCCACGTAGAAGTTGTCCAGCTCTTCGTCCCAGTCGAAGCCATTCTGTTCAACATGGGCGCGGACCTGATCATAGATGCCTTCGTGCTTGAGCCACATGACGAAGCGGGCAACCGGGTATTGCTCAGGCAAGCCAGCGGATTTGAAGATGATGCGCAGGAGTGCCAGACGGACACTGCCGCTTGCACCGGCTCCCAGCGTGCCGGATGCGGCGTGCAAGCCCCCATGGCGCTTGGCCTGGGTGCTCAGTTCCTTGAAATTATCAGTGATGCCTTGAGGCAGGTTGGCAATGCCGCGAGCCGTGGCTCCATCCTCGAAGACCGTGTCAACCCAAAGCGCACGAAGCATTTTGACGAGGTGCGATTTACCTGATCCGTAAAAACCACTGACCCAGACAGCGGGTTGCTGTGCCTGGTCGATGTTTTTCAGGTAGGTCTCGAGGACGTGTGACATCCCTTTCTCGTATTGGCCGTCACAGACGAAGGTCTCCAGCTCGTAACGGAGTACCGCCAGGGCCTGACTGGTCTTCTCGTCGTTAACGCTTGCCACACCTTCGTTGATCAGCTTTCTGGTGGCCGGATCTTTTTGGTAAATATCGCGATTATTCATCATCAACCCCTCGTTCAATATTCCTTGTCCGCAGTGATCGGTACGGCGAGATAGTTCCACCCGTCATAGCCATCCAGCAGCCTGTAGTTGTTGTTTTCATAGCTGCCCGGGAAAAAGACCAGCAGCCGTCCCTTGACCATCGGGGCCAACTTGTCGACGACCTCTTTCACTTTCAGAAATCCAAAAAGCGAACCGACGCCTTTAATTGCCACGACGGAATCGGGTCCGATCTCGTTCTTTTGGAGGAAGGTCTCGAATTCATCGGTGATGAATGCGAGGTATTTCGGCAGTAGCGTGGAGAGCAGATGCGGCTTCTGAAAGTAGCTCTTGGCGTACCTTTGCGAGGCGAGCCAAATGGCAAAAGTATCCGTCAGGTCGAACATGGCCCACTCGTGGCCTGCCTGTCGCGTGACGATTTCAAATTCATCGACTTTGGCCCGCAGCCAGCGTTCCTCCGTTTCGTTGTAAACACAGAAGATCACGCGCTGTGCAGCAGCGGCATCATCGCGCCACGGAACGGAGATGTATTTGCTGTAGGACTGTATCAGCCGCTTAACTCTGCTCACGAAGCCACTCCATTTCTTCTTGATTGATCAGGTTCGGAAACAGAACCTCGATGACGTCACCCACGCGTTTGAACACGATCCAGCCTTTGCGAGAGGCCGATTCGGCAAGTTCAATGGCTTTGTCGAACGTGCAATCGAGCAACTTGGTGTATTCCGTTTGGAAAAGCGCCTGTCCTCTACTGCCTGCGAGATAGCCAAGGAGCAAAGCGTAAGAGACGCTCCCGGCGGTAGGATTAGCGCGGGAGCGCACTTTCCGGGCGCGTCCATAAAGGTGGCCGGACTTGGTCCACGTTGAATTGATGTTTTGCGCCGTTGACTTCAGCGTCGCCTTGCTGAAGCGGCCAGGCTCTTGGGCGTCAATAAACTCCTCAAGAGACTCACGGGTAATCGTTGCGCCTTCAGGAAATTTCAGAATGAACGGTGCTGTAGACCGGAAAATGGAGTCCCGAGCGAATGTGCAGAGCAGCGCCAGCAGCGGTTGCCCGTCGATGTCGCGATTCCAAAAGTAGAGAAGAGCCCGGAAGAGGACGTTGGTGCGGTCAAGCGAGTAAAGATCAACGAGATGTCGATAGGTGAGCGTGCGGGTCTTGCCAGAGCGCTTGCCCAGGCAGTTCTCATCATCTATCGCCTGGAGGTAATCGCTCTTCTCAGCCTCGGGCCGGTCGACATAGGTCAATAAGGCCCCCAGCTCCTCAAGCATCATGGTGCGAGAAGTATGAGCGCCTCCGCGTTCGAAGCTGAACCCGAACCGGGATAATTGTTTATTCTTTTCCGTCATGCTCACCGCTGGTCTCACTTGCTCCGCCTTTGCGAACCCACTCGTCGATTTCGTCTTTCTTGAATTTCCAGAGACGACCAATTTTGTGGGCAGGCATGGCTTTTTCGCTGATCCACTTGTAGACCGTATCTCGCTTTATGCCGAGATAGGCCCCAATCTCATCTACGGATAGCCATCTGTCTTCCATCGTCTTAACTCCGGGTGCTCGCCGCCATCTCAAACGGTGACAAAGCCAAATGTTTAAGGTTTGGGTGGTCTATACCCGTTCTCATCCGGTTTGGTCGGACTAAAACAGAATAAAACTACGTGGCGGGCGAGAAAATGTCAAGGCAATGTTTGCCTTTTTAACCGAGTTTATCCGAATGAAGTCCCTGTCCAGAGCCTTTCGGTTCGCTTACCGGATAGACTTGGACGCATCGGCGACCCGTCGTAAATCCAGGCGGCGCAGGGCTTTCTGTTCACCAATACCGCCACCATCACCCGTTGGTACATGCTGTGCCCGCCGGGCCGGAAGCCTTCCAGCCGGTCGATGGGCGGCAGGTCGCGTTGTGGGTCGGTGAAGGTCACCAGTTCCCCATGGATCAGATCCCAGTCGCCGGTCGGGCGTCCGAAACGCGGTGTGCCGATCTCCTGCTGCCTGCGGGCGTCGGCCAGAGGATCGGCGGTGCCCCTGGCCAGGATCAGACCTTCCGGCACTTCGAGGGCCGGAAAACCGGCGTTGAGATGGTAGAGCCTGCCCCAGACCACGGCCGGTTCGATGCTTCGGGCCTGGGCGCAGAAGCGTTGATGGTTCCAGTAGCCCCGTTTCAGGGTGCCGTAGACGAAGAGCCGGAGGATGGTCTCGGGAGTGTCTTCAGGGTTTGTGTTCAGGTTCGCGGTGTCTCCAATGTTCATGCATTCACTCCTTCGGGCAGTGTCCCTTTGCGCTCCTGGGGTATGAAGCGGAATTCGCTGTTGCTGATGGCCCGCACATCCTCGTGGCGGATGGTGATCATGGTCATGGGCGGCACCTCCAGCTCGCGCCAGCCCTTTTCGTTGGCCACGGCAAAGTCAATAAAGGCGTCATCCGAGGCGTAGAGCACCACCCGGTGCTGGCGGTGTATGTGCAGGCAGAGCGGCTTGTTGCCCTTGAGCACGATGATGGTGCCGGGGTCGAGGCGTGAGGCCAGCACGGCGCTCATCTGGCCGCGACAGAGGGCAAGCGCCTTCTTCAGCCCCTCCAGGTCGATGTGGCCTTCGGGCGCGAAGCGGTCGGCCAGGCGGAAGATCAGCTCGCTATCCACCTCGGCATAGCGCGGCAGACCGAGACGGCGGAACAGATAATCGGCGTTGTAGATGGTGCCGTTGTGGGTGCCGATGACGAACCCGGCCCGGATGGGATGGTTGTTGCGGTTGTTGAACTCGTTGCCCCGGGTGCGCCAGCGGGTGTGGCCCATGAGAACGGTGGTCTCGTTGTCGACCTGCCCGAGCAGCTCCTGGAACGGCTTCTCGTAGACCAGCTCGTGCGCCCGCATCGGCCGCTTGAAGATGCGGTGGCTGCCGTCGGTCTTGAGCCAGGCCAGACCGGAGGCGTGCGGGCCGCGTTCCTCGCTGTGCAGCAGCATGCGGATGAAGAGCTCGCGCAGGTAATCCCGCTCGTCGGGTCGTCTGCGCTTGCGCCCGAAGATGATGCCTACTTGTCCGCACATGGAGCCGGGTCCTCCTTGTCGCCGAAGTTCTTGCCGAGCGGTCTCGTTCCTTCGAGGACGAAGATGGCGTATTCGCGCCGGTGGTCCGTCAGCCACGCGGCCACCTCCGGGTAGCCCATCTCGGCGGTCAGCCGGGTCACCTCCGGGTGGTCGAGCATGTTGGTGCGCCCGGAGAGCCGCACCGTCTCCAGGGCTTCGAGGAAGCGTTCCGGCCAGGGATCGCTGGCCTTGTCGTCGGGCAGGAATTCGATCAGGCCGTGCCGGGCCAGACGGGTAAGAAACTCGGCTGCCGCAGCGGCAGCGTCCTCCGGCAATGGCTGGGTCGGCCCGCCTTCGATGCCGGAGAGCACCTCGGTCATGTAGTCCCGGGGCGCTCGACAGGCGGTAAACGGTGTCTGGCCGCGCATCAGTTCGACCACCTCAAGGCAGTCGGCGGCCTGCAGGGTTTCCCCGCTGCCGGGGATCGGTTCGCCGTCCAGTGTGGTGGAGCGGATCAGAATCTTCATTGGGCACCTCCTTAAACAGTGAGGCCGGGAACTTGCCCGGCCTCGTTGGTGAGAGTGGTGGTTGTTTCGTCCGGAAGGACGTCCTCCGGTTTGGGCCGTCCGTTTTTGAAGGCGGCGTCGCCGGGCATGTTGGCCATCAAATGCTTGCGGGCGGTCTTGAACTCGTCGCCGATCAGGCCGAGGTGGAGCAGGAAGACCCGGAAGTCGTACTTGGCGCTCTGGGGATCAAAATCCCGCTTGCGGCTGGAGGCGGCCCGGCCGTTGAGGGCCTTGGCGGCGACCGCGAGGCAGAACTGCAGGTAGGCCTTGATCCGCCCC
>JACDJA010001563.1_pt1 | contig 18773 bp, 23 predicted proteins | sample 7449241 | NCBI WGS metagenome assembly JACDJA01 (sample SAMN14253289, study PRJNA609438) | sludge metagenome | isolation source: initial anaerobic sludge | collected 2018-12-20 | reverse complement strand
CTTGATCGACATCCACTCTTGGCCATGAGTATCGATAGCGACACGCTGCATTGACACCTCTGAGAGAATTTTTTATCTTATAACTTCTATCATCAAAAGATTTTGAAGCCGTTATTTGTGATCCTTGCGGGGTGATCATAAAACGACTAAGATTTTGATTGAACATTATCGCGTCAGGAAGGGCATTATAAGGGCTATAAGGATTTTCATCAAATCGTGCGCTACTGCCACCTGTCGTATCAAATATCGATCTATCCAAGACGATATTTCCCTCTATTTTTCTGATTCCTTTATCTCGGATATATTGAGCAATTTCAAAAACATCTTCATCTTTAAGGTCAGGGTCACCTCCTCCTTTAACGATAAGGTTCCCGTGTAAAACACCTTGTGAGATAGAGCCACTATAACCTATATCCGTCACCCATCTATAATCATACCCAAGCTGCAATACAGACGCATAAGTCGTTGCTAATTTGATGACAGAAGCAGGATTTCTTAGCCTTGCTGCATTGAGCGAAGCGATCAATTTATTGCTCTTTGTCTCTTTGATATAAATACTGATTGTTTTTGAAGGCATACCTGACTTATTGATAAGCGCTTGAAGCTCTGAGGGGACAAAATCTGCCTGTGCAAGTGTGCAGGCAACTAAAAAGAGAAATATTACTTGATACATCCGCACAATTTTTAGTGCAGATGTACTACTAAAGAGTTCCTTTCTCATACATTGCTCGCATTCGCTCTTTCTCTTTCTCTCTTTGGAGTTTTTTGGCTTCACGGGCTTGATATTCGCGCGCAGAAAGCTTGAGCCAAATCAAGAGTGGTGAAGCGATAAATATAGAAGAGTAGGTACCTACTATGATACCGACCAAAAGAGTAAAGCTAAACCCTTTTATGATCTCTCCTCCAAAAAGATAAAGTGAGAGTACCACAAAGAAAGTTGTAAGTGATGTAAGCGTCGTTCTTGAGAGTGTCAATGTCACTGAGGTATCTATGATATCTGTAAGCTCCATATTTTTGAGTTTTCCAAGCCCCTCTCTAATCCTATCAAAAACTATGATAGTGTCATTGAGTGAATACCCAAGAAGTGTCAAAAGAGCTGCGAGGATATCGAGATTTATCTCGACCTTCGCAAGCGAAAGAATACCAAGCGTTATGCTCACATCATGCACAAGAGCTATCACGGAAGCAAGACCAAATCTCCACTCAAAACGAAAAGAGACATATGCAAGGATCCCCATAATAGCAAGTAGCATCGCCATAAGACCCTTTTCTCTCAGCTCACTTCCAATCTTTGGACCGACCATATCGACTCTTCGTATCTCAAAGTTTCCGCTACTACTTAAAACTTTTTTTGCTTCATCACTCACATCATCGCCTACGACTTTTGAGCTTGTCTTTGTTCTGATAACTATCTCATCTTCTGAACCAAAATAGTTTACTTGCGCACCGTTAAATTGCTCACTCTCATTGATAAGGCTTCTAACCTCTTCAAGAGGCGCTTTCCCGTCGTATTTTACCTGGATAAGTGTTCCACCGGCAAAATCGATACCATAGTTAAGTCCCTGAAGAGCTACAATCACCCAAGAGGCAACAACTAAAATCAAAGAGAGGAGACCAAATCGCATTGACTGCGACATAAAGGCTATCGAATCGGTTCTTTTAAAAAATTCCATACACTTCCCTTAACCCTTGATTCCAAACCAAAATTTGAGCCTATCTTTATTGATCTTCGGCAAAAAGTACTCATAGATACCATGCGTGCCTAAAATCGCCGTAAGCATTGACGCTAAGATCCCTATACTTATCGTCAGAGCAAATCCTTTAACCGATCCGGTACCATATACATAGAGTGCAACCGCAGCAATAAGCGTCGTGATATTTGCATCCCATATTGCACTAAAGGCATTGCTATAGCCGTCTTCTATCGCTTTTGTGATAGATTTTCCCTCTTTTAAGAGCTCTCTTATCCTCTCGGAGATGATAACATTGGCATCAACGGCCATACCAACCGTTAGGACGATACCTGCCATCCCAGGAAGTGTGAGTGTCGCCCCAAAAAGAGCCATCACAGCCACAATCAACAAGAGGTTAACGATGAGTGCAACATTGGCTATCACTCCGGCAGCTGAATAGTAGAATATCATAAAAGCAATGACTGCAACAAAACCAAAGATGAGTGCAAACATACTTGCTCTGATACTATCCGCACCCAAGCTTGGTCCCACACTTCTTTTTTCCATAACCTCAACAGGAGCCAAAAGGGCACCTGAACGAAGAGCAATAGCAACATCGTGCGCCTCTTCTGTAGTAAATGCACCCGTTATCTGCCCTCTACCGGCACCGATTCTCTCTTTGATAACGGGGGCTGAATATATCTTATCATCTAACACAATCGCCATTCTTTTCCCTCTATTTTTACCGGAAAAATCGCCAAATATCTTTGCACCTTGTCCGTTGAGTGTGAAATTGATAGAAGGATTGTTATTGTCATCATAACCGACTTTTGCATCAGTGAGCATTGAGCCATCCAATATAGGAATCTCTCTTAAAAGGTAAGGCTCTTTTGTCTTCGCATCATAGAGAATCACATCGCCGAAACTACTCGCCTCTTCAGGGCTCATCGTTGTCACTCTTGTATTTCTAGCTTCATCCACCGCCATAAGTTGTAAATGTGCGGCTTTAGCTATAAGATCCCTAATGCGTTGCTCATCCTCTTGCGTCTTGATACCGGGCACTTCTACAAGAATCTTATCACTTCCTTGTTTTGCAACAGTCGGCTCGGCAAGACCAAACTGATCAAGTCTATTGCGTATCGTATCGACAGCTTGATTGATGGCATTTGCTTTTGTATTGAGTTTTTCTTGCTCCGTCATAACAAGCTCAAAATTAAGTCCATCCTCTTTAATCTCAACACCCTCGATATTCTTTTGAAGCAATGCTTTTATTTGCAACTCATCATCTTTATCGAGTATCTCAAAACTTATACTTGCATCTTTGATTGCCAAATTAGCATAATATATCTCTTCTTTATCAAGAAAAAAAGCTACATTCGTTGCTATTGCTTTTACTCTTGATTTTATGGCAACATCACTCTTCACTTCAAGAAGCATATGCAATCCCCCTTGAAGATCAAGTCCGAGTGTAGGTCTTTTGCCACTAAGCAATACGCTTGATGCGAAAATAAGTGCTAGAGCAAATAGAACAATTCTATAATTAAGCTTTTTCAACTATCTCGACCTTTTTTGCAACAAAAGATCTATCAAGCTTCACAATAGTATTATCATTTAGCTCTATTTTGATAAAATCTTCCTCAGGCTTGATAACAACAGCTATCAATCCGCCGTTTGTAACGATTTTGTCACCTTTTTTAAGGTCAGCAACCATTTGAGCGTGTTCTTTTTTTCGTTTTTGATCCGGTTTAATAATAAGAAAATAGAATACAACGAAAATTAAAATAAGTGGAAATATTTGAAATAAAATACCACCTGATTGTCCTTCTGGCATAGGAGCTCCTTGTGAAAATTGTAATTAGCCGATATTTTAACACTAATGATATAACAAAGGGCTTGCTCATATCTTTTTTGTTATCTGCTTTTATCTATTTTGAATATTTTGGCATCACTTGCAGATTTGTCAACACTGCGTTGGCTCTATTGGGACTCTACTTGCTTTTACAAGACTCAAAAAAAGAGGTATGGTTTTGGAGTGGATTTTTTATCGCTCTGCTTTGGTTTTGGTGGATAACACTGAGTTTTCGCATATACGGCATCGCATGGGCGATTCCTCTTGGGATGATTGGCATTGGACTTATCGAGGGTTTCATATTTCTCATTGGTTGCAAAGTTGCTGTTTTGGCACATAAACATCTCAAGATTCCTACTGTTTTTTGGCTCGCTCTTTTCTTGTTTGGAGTAAACTATATCACCCCTTTCGGGTTTGATTGGTTGAAACTTCAACTGCTCTTTTTACATAGCTATCTAGGCGTTGCAATTTGGCAATTTGGCATCATTATACTTGCGATAACTCTGAGCATATACAAAAAAAATCTACTTTTTTTGGCTTTTGTCGTGCTTGCTTACGCTCCACATTCAAACAATGCACCCACTTTGCCTGCAAATATAGAAATCGTAGGTACAAACATCGGCATCAAAGAAAAGTGGGATGAAGCACATCAGATCGATATCCTAGAGGATGTTTTTGCTAGGATTGATAATGCGATACTTAAAAATAAAGAGTTTATCATCTTTCCCGAATCAACTATTGCAAGATTTATCAATGAAGAACCCGATATTTTAGGCTTTCTTACTTCTAAATCGCAAGATATATCCATAATAATCGGCGCACTCTATTTGGATGAGAGAATACCAAGGAATTCAACCTATCTTTTTGAAGCTGATGAGTTCACAGCTATGCACAAAGTCGTACTTGTTCCTTTTGGAGAGTATAATCCGCTACCCGATTTTATAGGCAAGTGGATCAATAAAGTTATCTATAATGATGGTGTGGATTATAAACCTGTTGAGAAGATATCAGATTATCAAATTGGAGAGACTGCCTATAGAAACGCTATCTGCTTTGAAGCAACGAGTCCAAAGATGTATGCAAATAATCCCAAATTTATGATAGCCATTAGCAACAATAAATGGTTTACTCCTTCCATCGAGCCGACCCTACAGCGCCTCATAATCGAATACTATTCACTGCTTTATGGCACAACGATCTACCATGCAATCAACGGCTCACCCTCCTATATCACAAGTGAAGGCAAAAGCGTTTTCATAAAATAATACATGTAAGAATCTATAGGAAAGTTGTTCTCATATAGCTATCTTTTTATCTTGCATATGTGTTTGAAAATTGACACCAAGTGATCTCATTACTTTCATAACCGTATCAAATCTTGGATTTGCCTCTCCATTAAAAGCTTTATATAGACTCTCTCTTCCAAGTCCTGTATCTTTTGCAATGACGCTCATACCTTTGGCTTTTGCTATATAGCCTATTGCCCTTATAAATTCTGCACTATCTCCATCTTCTAAAACTTGATTAAGATACTCTTCTATGGATTCGTCGCTCTCGAGGTATTTAGACATATCAAATTGAGTTAATTTCATTCTAATTCCTTTCGCATTTTCTTTGCTTTAAGTATATCTCTTGTTTGTGTAGATTTATCTCCACCGATTAATAAAATAATAATCTTATCCTTCTCAATCGTATAATAGACTCTATAGCCGGCTCCAATATCTATACGAAGCTCACTAAATACCATCACCTAAAGATTTACTATCACCAAAAAGTCCAATACTCATCCGCTCAACTCTTCTTGTGATTGAGATTTTGGCTTTTGTGTCTTTGAGTCTATCGATCCATTTATCAAACACCTGAGTCATACTTATCTCATACATAATTGTATCCTATTTTATACACTTAGTCAAGGTTGTGTATCTTTTTGAGATATTATAGAGTTTTATCTGCCTTGAAGTAAAAAATATGTCAAATTGCCATATCCCTCTTCTTTTTACTACTTCATTGTATAATACCTCTATGTTAAAACAGATATTCACACTCCCTATCAAAGCGTATCAGAAGTTCTCACGGCTCACGCCACCAAGTTGTCGATACTATCCCTCATGTTCTGAATATGCCAAGATACAGTTTGAACACAATGCGCCGCCTATTGCGCTTGCTAATGCAACACTACGAATACTTCGATGCAATCAGCTCTTTAAGGGAGGATTTGATCATCCACTCACAAGATTTAAACCACCAAAGTTCTCTTTGCTTCAAAGAGAAATTAACAACAAATATGGCACAATCAAGATAAAGTATTGGCTTGTGCCAAAAGACAAAAACAACTACTACATCATAAAGGATATCAGTGCACTTAACACTTAATGACCCGCTTGATATGCATCTACACCTAAGAGATGGTGAAATGCTCAAAACAACTGCTCCACTCAGTGCACACAGTTTTAGTGGTGCACTCATCATGCCAAACACCATACCCCCAATTCAAAGCAAAGAGGCGCTTTTGAGTTATAAACAAAGAATCCTTGAAGCTATGGGTAGTGAAAATTTTATGCCACTCATGACGCTCTTTTTTAGAAGAGATTATGATTATGAATTTCTTTCAAATATTCGTGATGAGTTAAGCGCAATCAAGCTCTACCCTGCCGGCATAACAACCAATAGTGAGGGAGGCGTGAACGGTTTTAATATAGAAAAGCTTAAAGCTTCCCTAGAAGCTATGAGTGCGCTAGACATCCCGCTTTGTATCCATGGGGAGACAAACGGTTTTGTGATGGATAGAGAGGCTGAATTTGTGCCTATCTATGAGAAATTAGCGGTCGCTTTTCCTAAGCTGAAGATTATCATGGAGCATATCACGACAAAAGAGAGTGTACAAGCACTTGATCGCCATGCAAACCTCTACGCGACAATCACCGCACATCACCTACTCATCACACTTGATGATGTCGCAGGCGGTATGCTCCGCCCGCATCTTTTTTGTAAACCTATAGCGAAGCGAAGCGAAGATAGGGACGCACTCGTTCAAGTTGCCGTAAATGCACATCCAAAAGTGATGTTCGGCTCTGATTCCGCCCCACATCCAAAAAGTGCAAAAGAGTGCCCGGGATGCGCAGCAGGCATATTTACAGCTCCTATCGCTTTACCACTCCTAGCAGAACTCTTTGAAACACACGGCAAGCTCGATAATCTCCAAAGCTTTATAAGCGATCATGCGAAAAATATTTATAACATTACACCGCCCAAAAAGAGCGTTACACTCAAAAAAGAGCCTTTTGATGTCCCGCAAAGCTATGGAGATATCGTACCGATGCAAGCAGGCGAGACGATTGCCTGGAAGATAACTTCGGTACAATGAAAGAGAATATCAATGCCCTCAAAAGTGGCTATAGAAGTTTTAAAGAGTTTGGCTTCAAAGCAAATGAAGCACGCTTTAAAGCACTTGTTGAAGACGGACAAAATCCAAAAGCACTTTTTATAGGATGCAGTGACTCTAGGGTCGTTCCCGAGATTATCATGGATACTAAACCCGGCGATCTTTTTATCACAAGAAATATAGGCAATTTCGTGCCTCCTTTTAAAGAGGATGAAGATTTTCATGCAACGGCTGCCGCTATCGAGTATGCCGTGAGTGTTCTGCAAGTCAACGATATTATCGTCTGCGGGCACTCTCACTGTGGAGCGATTAGTGCACTCTTTGAGCCGCCGAAAATAACAAATAGACAAGAGGTAATCCATACACTCAAATGGCTAGAACTCGGCAAAGATGCTAAAGATCAAGTCGAAAAAATCATACCGCATGAACACATCGAAGTGAAAAAAGAGGCTACCCAAAAACTCTCCGTCATCTTTCAACTTGAAAATCTTCTTACCTATCCTGAGGTTAAAAAAAGAGTGTTTGAAAAAGATCTCTTTTTGCATGGTTGGTACTATGAGATAGAAAATGGCAATATCAGCTATTATGACGAAACTGAAGATAGGTTTGAGCCACTCTAGATGAAAGATTTAAGATGCATTGAGACTATCAGAATCGAGAATAATATCGCACACAATATCCACTATCATCAAGCAAGGTTTGGTAGAACTAGAAAAGAGCTATGGAGTGCGCTAGAGCCAATCGAACTCAATAAAGAAATCAATGCGCCCACGAAAGCACTCTATAAATGTAGGATTACTTATGGACAAAAGATAGAAAAGATCGAGTATCTCCCCTATGCAAAAAAGCTTCCGCAAAGCTTCGCGCTTATCGAATCTGACTTGGATTATAGTTATAAATTTGCCGATAGAAGTGTCATTGAAAATCTCAAAGCACAAATAGAGCAAGAAGATATCATCATCACAAAAGAGGGGTATCTTACCGATACTTCTATCGCCAATATTGCGCTTTTAGAAGGGGAGGAGTGGTTCACACCAAAAAGAGCACTGCTTTGTGGAACAATGCGTGCAAAGCTTCTTGATGAGGGTCTCATAAAAGAGAAAGATATAAAAATAGACGATCTTGAAAAATATACAAATTTTGCTCTAATAAATGCTATGTTAGGATTTGAAATCATAAACAGAGTAAAGATAATAAAGGAGGCACAATGCCTGAAGATTTTTTAGAGTCGATAGAATACAAAAGTATACTCAAAAAACATATCTTTGATATGCTCGAACTACTTTTTGAAGCAAAAGAAGAGTTCGGTGTTGTCTGTGATACAAAAAATATCTCTTTTGACCCCATGCTTCCTGATGAAATATATGGGGATTTCGATGAAAAAATCTACTTTTTGCTCAGTGACTATAGCTATGAGAGTGGTGAGATAGACGAAGATAATTTAAATTTTGAAGCCGGGTTTGGTTCACAAAACTTTGGATCGACTGTCTCAATACCGCTTTTGGCAATCAAACAAATTATCTATAACGGCAATCCGCTGACTCTGAACTTTTCAACATTTAATGAGCAGACAGACACAGCTTCCAGGGAGAAATCCATGCAAGCATTGCTTAACAATCCAAAAAATAAAAATCTCCTCAAAAAGAAAAAAAAGACTAACAGTTCCCGCTTAAGATAAAATCAACTACATTCTCTACATAGGTGTTTCGTTTATTATCTTTTGTATAAACGATAAAGAAATTTCTAAACATATTGTAGCCTCTGATTCTTGATTCAAAAAGCATTCCAGCCTTGACATCATCGGCGATAGCATATTTGGAGATGATAGAAACAACCGGCTTTTTACTATCTTTTTTGCTCTTTTTAATCCCTTGAAGCACAGCTGTTGTGTTACTTACTTCACTTAAGATATCAAAAGTATCACACGATACCCCGAGCTCTTCAAAAACCTCTGCAACCATTTTTCTTGTATGACTTGCCTCTTCTCGACATATCCAACCAAAAGTTTGCAAATCTTCCGTTTGAAGAAATTTTGGGATAGGAACATTACTCACAATCACAAGCTCATCTTGAAGCCACTCTCTATGAATCAGCTCATTATCCATAATCGGCGACTCGATAAGACCGATATCTAGCTTCTTATCTTTAAGCTGATCGATAACATCCTGAGAACTCCCCAAAGAGAGTGAAACATCATTATGAATAGTCTCTTTGAGGTCATTGAGGCATTGTCCGGGAATGACATAGGTTCCTATAGTATAGGAAGCACCTATTCTAAATGTAATCTCATTATCAACAATCTTTAAAAGATCTTTTTCTGCCACCTGAATCGCCTTTTCAAGCCTTGTTATAATCTTATAAAGCTCTTCCCCCTCAGCAGTTAAGCGTATACCGTTCTTTTTACGCTCAACAATCGTTGCACCCAACTGTTTCTCTATAAATTTTATTTGCTGTGTCACTGCCGGCTGCGAAACCCCTAATTTAGCCGAAGCCTTTGAAAAACTTCTCTCTCTAACTGTCGTTAAAAAAGTTTCCATTTTTACAAAATCTTTTAACATAAGCCCTCCTTAAAAAAATAGATAAATATTTTATCGATTATACTATAAAAAAATATAACATCTACTTATTTTGTAAAATAGAAAAAACTTTTTTAGAAAGAGAGCGAATGAAACACATTCATTTTTAACCAAACAAAAGATATAATCAATATTCCTATAGTAGAGGTTTAAGATGAAGCATATTATAAACGAACTTAATGATGCGCAAAAAGAAGCGGTAACACACATTGACGGTCCATTGCTCATACTTGCAGGTGCAGGTAGTGGAAAGACAAAGACATTGACAACAAGATTGGCATACCTCATCGGCGAGATAGGTATCGATCCGGCCGACACACTTACGCTTACTTTTACCAACAAAGCTGCAACAGAGATGAGAAATAGAGCTCTTAGCATGATAGACTCCCCTTCGTACCCTCCACTCCTTTGCACATTCCATAAATTTGGTCTGCTCTTTTTGAAATTTCATATAGAAAAACTTGGCAGAGCAAATAATTTTGTCATCATAGATAGCGATGATAAAAAAAGAATACTCCGCACCATAGTCAAAGAGCTCAAGATGGATCTCAATATCTCTTTTCTCTCAAGTGAAATATCTAGATATAAAAACTCGTTGCTCACTCCTGAGGTTGTCAAAGAGAAAGCAGAACTTATGGAGTATAAAAAAGCGGCTTTAGTTTATGAAGTTTATGAACAAAAATTAAGTGACGGTAATCTTGTTGACTTTGATGATCTTTTGATGCTTACATTTAAAATACTCGAGGAGAATGAAGAACTCAGGAGAGAAACAAGCCAAAGATATCGTTACATAATGGTCGACGAGTATCAAGATACAAACGAGCTTCAATTTAAACTTTTAACACATCTTGTAAGTGAACACAATAACCTCTGTGTTGTTGGAGATGATGACCAAAGTATCTATGGCTGGCGAGGTGCAAATATCAGAAATATTCTTGATTTTGCCGATATCTATAGAGAGACTAAAGTAATCAAGCTAGAAACTAACTATAGATCACATAGCGCGATACTCGAAGCTGCAAATATGCTTATAGAGCACAACTCATCAAGACTCGGTAAAAAACTCATCAGCCATAAAGGCGAAGGGGGAAGTGTTAAGCTACTACACTCATTCGATGAATCGCTTGAGTCTAGAGAGATCGCTAAAGAGATAAACAAGCTCATAGATGAGGGTGCAGACCCGGAGGGAATAGCCGTACTCTACCGTATCAATGCACTCTCGAGATCACTTGAAGAGGGTTTTACAAAAGAACAGCTTAGCTTTAAACTCATTGGTGGCATCCGATTTTATGAGAGAAGTGAAATCAAAGATATCATCTCTTATTTTAGAGTCATCACAAACCCTTATGATGATTTTTCTCTCAACCGAATCATCAATAAACCAAAAAGAGGAATCGGCAAAACATCAATTGAAAAGATTCAAAAAAGTGCCTTTGAAAACAGACAATCGCTTTTTGATTTTATCAAAAACAATGATGCACTAAAAACACTTGTGAGCAAAAAAGTTTTTGAAGCACTTGTGGATCTTGTCGAGAGAGTCGAAACCCTCCAAGATGCCATCCAAAAACAATCACTTCGGTACTTTGCCTCTATCTTTGAGGATACCGTCAGGCTCAAAGAACACTACGCTCCTATGCCTGACAGCTTTGATAGAATCATGAATATCGATGAATTTTACGGATATTTTCTTGACAGTATAGAGAAAAATCCGGAACTTACCCTTGAAGAGTTTCTCAATGATATATCTTTGCAGAGTGAACAAGATCAGTTTGATGGCAAGAGCATCACAATCATGAGCATTCACGCTTCAAAAGGGCTCGAATTTGAACACCTTTATGTCATAGGTATGGAAGAGGAGTTTTTCCCGCTTTTAGGCGATGACTGCAATATGGAAGAGGAGAGAAGACTCGGGTATGTTGCTATTACCCGTGCCAAAAAAGATCTCACGCTCTGTTATGCAGATAGTAGATTTTATAAAGGGCGTAGAAAAAATATCGAAAAAAGTAGATTTTTGGGCGAAGCAGGACTGATAGAAAATAGCTCTATGAAGATAACAAAATCCTCAAACTTCAAAAAAGGCGATCTTGTCAAACATAAGATTTTTGGCATAGGCAGAGTCCAAAGTGTCAATAAAGCCGGCAAAGAGTATAAGCTCCTTATCAATTTTGGCGGTAATAAAAAAGAGATACTGAGCTCATTTGTCCAAAGCATATAAACAATGGATAGACTCTTCGTTGTAAAAAAGCCTATATTTATATCTTCAAATAGGTACATGGGATATGTCAAAAGAAAATACAACACAAAGAAGGTTGGATTTTCAGGTACTCTTGATCCTTTCGCTACAGGCTCACTCATAGTCGCCACAGGCAGATATACAAAACTTTTTAACTATCTTGATAAAACGCCAAAAAGCTATAGAGCTACTCTCTGGCTAGGGACACTTTCACCTACACTTGATATCGAACAAGTCGAATCAATACAAGCATCCAAATCATATACAAAAAAGACGATTGAAGCAGTGCTAGACTCACTGCTTGGGGAGATTAGTTACTATCCACCTCAATATTGTGCCAAAAAGATAGGGGGAGTCGCTGCATACAAAAATGCAAGAGAAGGTAAAAAGAGTGCGCTTAAAAAGATAACCTCTCAGATATATGAGATTAAACTGCTATGCTATAATCACCCATTTGTACATTTTGAAGCAACAGTAAGCGAGGGAACATACATTCGATCTTTGGGAGAAATGATAGCGCAGAAGTTAAAAGTTGACGGCTGTCTGTCGAGTTTGGAGCGCCTTAGAGAAGGAAGATTTCTTTATGAGGATGAAAAAGCGCTTGATCCGCTTGAGTACATCTCATTGCCAAGAAACAGCTACAAAAAAGATGAAAATGATATCGAACTCGGGAAAAAACTGCTCGTTGATGATTTTAAGATACAAGATAATGGCATCTACCTTATAAAAACTTCTCATTTTTTTGCTATCATTGAGATTGAGGATTATAAAGTGAAATATCTTATAAATAGGATGCCTCTCTTAAAGGATTGAAAATGTACAGCATAAAATCCCATGCAAAAATAAATAGTTTTCTGAAGATAACGGGTCGCAAAGATGGCTATCATACTTTAATATCAAGATTTATAAAGCTTAAAAATCTCTACGATGTGGTGCATTTTGTTCCTTGTGAGTGTACCGAATTTACGATTGAGGGTGTAGGGGATGTTGAAAAAAAAGAAAACACCATCTATAGAGCTTTTGTTGAGCTTGGCAGATACACAGGTGATCTTGATCTGATAAACTTTTTCCATAAACATAAAGTGATTATAGAAAAAAATATCCCGATGCAATCAGGACTTGGAGGGGGTAGTAGTAATGCCGGAGCATTCTTGAGACTTGCACATGAGCTCTGCAATCTCAAGTTGTCCAGAGATGAACTCGCTTCTATCGGCTCAAATATAGGTGCAGATGTTGCTTTTTTTGTTTATGACTATGATGCAGCGAATGTAACAGGATTTGGTGAGATTGTTGAGCCTTTTGAAGAGGATGCGTTGGATTTTGAACTTTTCTTTCCTGAGATTCGATGTGATACAAAGAAAGTCTATAGAGTCTTCGAAGAAAACTTCCTTGCAGATATAGAGCCACAAAAATATATCCACTGGATGCACATGAAGACAAAAGATATCATCGAGGAGGCAAAAAATGACCCCAAAAAACTCAATGACCTCTATAGAGCTGCCTTGAAGGCATATCCTACACTAGAAAATGAAGCGCCAAAAGATTGGCTTTTTAGCGGTAGCGGGAGTACTTTCTTTACTCTCAAATAGCCTACGCTAAAGCTTCACTATATTTTTCAAAAAACTTGACCCCCTCAAAAATCTTATCTTGATTGAATTTCATGATTTTTGAGGTGTGTTTACTTTTAGCAACAATTGATATCTCTATCCCCTCATCTTTTAATCTAGCTATAAACTCTTTGAGCGTAAATATCGCCGTAAGATCAACAAAAGGCACAGAAGATATATCGATGATGATTCTTTGAGTATCTAAGATTGTGTTGATTTTGCTTTCAAAAAAGGTACTTGAGCCAAAGAAGAATGCACCCTCAATCCTGATGATACGCGTCCCTTCCGGCACAGCAAAATCTTTATAATCCTTACTATCTTGAAGTGATATATCGGTCTCTTTTGTTATGCGGTAAACAACCAACAAGCAAGCAAGCAAAATGCCCACACCTACAGCAACCATAAGATCAAAAAAGACTGTGATGAAAAAGACACTTAACATTACCAAAAGATCATTCTTAGGACACTCTTTCCAAACTTTTAAAAACTTATAATCAAGGATATCAATACCCACTTTTATGAGAATTCCTGAAAGGAGTGCAAGCGGTATCTTAGAAGCTAGAGGTGCTAATAGAAGAACTATGAGCAAAAGAACAACAGCATGGATGATGCCAGAAAATCTTGTCGTGCCACCACTCTTTACATTGATAACAGTTCGCATAGTTGCACCCGCTCCGGGCACTGAGCCCGTGATGCCACAACAGAGATTACCCAGCCCCTGCGCTATAAGCTCTTTGTTGGGGTTGTGTTTCGTTCTCGTTATGGAATCAGCAACGATAGAAGTCAGAAGTGTATCTATGGAGCCCAATATCGCCAAAGTAAATGCTAAAGAGATGATTGTGGAGTAGAGTTTTAGATCAAAACCCGGCATCACCAAAGAGGGCAATCCGCTTGGAATATCCCCTATTCTTTGCACATCCAGATCTAAAAGCAAACTTGCTACCGTTAAAGCGACAAGTGCCAAAAGCGGTGTGGGGATATAGCGTGATATCTTTTGTGGTGTTAGATAGACTATCGCTAATGCCGATGCCCCCAGAAGCAGAGCCTCGATATTCATCTCATCTAATTTTGGGATGAGTGCAATAAGCGTATGCACGACATTTGAGTCTACATCAAAACCAAAAAGAGGTTTGAGCTGAAGTATGATGATAATGACACCAATCCCACTCATAAATCCGGAGATAACCGGATACGGAATATATTGTACAAATTTTCCGGCTTTTATGACACCAAATATGATTTGAAAAACACCGGCAAGCAGTATCATAGAGACCACAAGTCTCAAATCAGAATGAAGTGCTACCACAGAAGAGGCAATAACAACGGTCATAGGACCTGTCGGTCCTGATATTTGCGTTAAAGTCCCCCCAAAGAGTGAAGCAATAAAGCCCAAAATAATAGCGCCCCAAAGACCTGCACTCGCTCCAAGACCACTTGCTACCCCAAAAGCAAGCGCAAGAGGCAATGCGATAATCGCAGCAGTCACTCCCCCAAAAAAATCACCCTTAAAAGTACTTTTCATTTTTTTTAATCCTTCAATTGAACGCATTATTGTAATCGAGCTTATGTTAAAAAAGAGCTATGCATCCTCAAATAGCATGATAAAATGCTATAATATCACTAAAAAAGGGGTGCTGTTGGCTATAGATATCATAGCTCAAAACAAAAAAGCTAGATTTGATTATGAGATTCTCGAAACATACGAGGCAGGCATCGTGCTCAAAGGGAGTGAAGTCAAAGCCCTAAGAGCAAAACGAGCCAATCTCAAAGATAGCTTTTGCCGATTTATAAAAGATGAACTCTTTCTTATGAATGCTCATGTTACTCATATGGAAACCGCGAACAAACACTTTACTCCGGAGACTAGAACGCCTAGAAAACTTCTACTTCACAAAAAACAACTTGAGAAATTGAGACTCAGCATCGAAAAAGATGCACTGAGCGTTGTGCCGCTTAAGATTTATTTTAACGAAAGAAATATCATTAAAGTTCAAATTGCTGAAGCAAAAGGGAAGAAGTTGCACGATAAAAGAGCAACACTCAAAACTAAAACTCTAGATAGAGAAGCTGCACAGGCGATAAAAAATCGGAGTTATTAAACCCTTGGAATCTCCAAGGGGAAAGACTATTTGCGTCTAAGCTCTTTGATACGAGCAGCTTTACCTTTAAGATCTCTAAGGTAAAAGAGTTTCGCTCTTCTTACTCTACCTCTTCTGAGGACTTCTATACTTTGAATGCTTTCAGAGTAGAGTGGAAATATTCTCTCAACGCCAACACTGTTTGCACCCATTTTTCTTACCATAAAAGTTCTTCCTACGCCTTCACCTCTGATAGCGATGCATAGACCCTCATAGTTTTGTATTCTCTCTTTGTTTCCCTCTTTGATATTAACAGCAACTTTTAGAGTATCTCCGGCTCTAAATGAAGGAATGTTTTTCCCTTCAGTTTGTGCTTTTTCAAAGCTCTCAATATATCTATTTCTCATTTTTGTGCCTTTTAGCGACCTTTTTATATAAATCAGGTCTAAAATATTGTGTCTTGCGCAAAGACAACTCTCTTTTTAAGGCTGTGATTTTACTATGATTACCCTTTAGAAACTCTGAAATTATACTTTTGTCTTCAAAGTTATCAGGTTTACTAAATGCAGGAGCTTCCAAAAGATGATCTTCAAAGCTCTCCTCTTTGAGTGACTCCTCATTACCAAGCACACCTTTTACATTTCTAGCTATCGCGTCACACAATACTAAACTAGCAAGTTCTCCACCGCTTAATATAAAATCTCCTATAGAGAAAACCTCATCAATCTGGCTCTCAATGACGCGCTCATCAACACCTTCATATCTTCCGCTTACCAAGATGATATGTGCTTTTTTAGAGAGTCTTAGGGCATCATTGTGTGTAAACTTTTTCCCGACAGGAGTAAGCAAGATAGTATGTGCATCGCCGCACTTTCTCTTCTTATTCCTAATGGCATCAACAAGGGGTTGTGGAGTCAGTAGCATCCCTGCTCCACCGCCTACTATAGGGGCGTCAACCTTTTTATGTTTATCGAGTGTAAAATCTCTTGGATTACAAAAATCTATACTTATCATCCCACTATCAAGTGCTCTTTTCATGATAGAATCACTAAAATAACCCTCAATAAGAGAGGGGAAGAGTGTTATAAAAGAAAAATGCATCAACTCGCCTCCAGTATCTCTTTTGCGTCTTGTGTCATGATCTCTTTTTTCTCGAGATTGACACTCACGATATATCTTGGGATATAAGGGATTAAAAAACTTTTTGCTAACCCTTGCTCTATAAGAGCACTTGATGTCTCTATGCTCATATAATCTATGTCCGCAAGTCTCTCTATGGAGATTACTTTGCCCAAATCCTCACCGTTATCTACTATTGTACATCCCTCTATGTCAAACCAAAAATACTCACCCTGCTTTAAAGAACAGTGCTCTTTTGTCTGTTCATCAGTTGCATAGAGTTTTACATTCGTAAGCCTCTTGGCATCCTCTCTTGAGGCATAGCCTACAAAAGCGATGATACCTCTTTTGGGATCAAAACTCTTGATCTCAAGCATGCCTATATCGCTTTCAAATTTATTGTTCGCTTGAAATTGTTCCGGAAAATCAGAGTGAATATGAAGTTTTAGATCGCCGCTGATTCCAACGGTACGACCTATTTGGGCTATGAAAAATCGCATCAATTGATGGAGACTACTTTTACTTTGTAGTTTTTTGAACCCTTAGCCTTGCAGCCGGATATCAGTGTTTTGATGGAGTTAATCATGCGTCCATCTTTGCCGATAAGTTTGCCTACATCGCTTTTATCGGCATGTATGAGTATATCATCATAGTCTTCGCTTGTATTATATATCTCAACGCGTATTGCCTCGGGGCAATTTGCTAACAATTTAGCGTAGTATGAGACAAATTCGCTAACCATGACTATTTGGTTGTAAGTTTTTTAACAGTATCGCTCATTTGAGCACCGACACTTTTCCAATAATTCAATCTCTCTTCATCGATAACCAGTGTTTTATCTTCAGAGATAGGATTGTAATGGCCGATTGATTCTATCCAGCCACCATCTCTTCTTTTTCTACTGTCAGTTACGACTATTCTGTAAAATGGTTTCTTTTTTCTTCCCATTCTTGTCATTCTAATTGTTGTCATTGTGTTCCTTTTTTTAACTTTTAAAGTGCTGAGGACTCTCTTGCAAACCCAAAAGACTCATAAGCACTCTTTTTTGGAATGCGAATATACCATAAATATTATAAAAATTGAATTAAACAGCAGTTTTATCTCTGCCCGGTCGGAAACCCGCCGCCTTGCATCTGTTTCATCATGTCTTGCATTCCTCTTCCGCCTTTTCCTGAAAGTTGCTTAGCAAGTTTCGCTGCACTTTTGAACTGCTTGAGTGCCCTGTTGACTTGCACCTGATCAAGCCCTGCTCCGATAGCAAGCCTTCTTTTTCTACTATTGGTTAAAAGCTCAGGGTCTTCTCGCTCCTTCTCAGTCATAGAACATATCATCGCTTTTATGTATCGTATCTCGTCTGAGCTATCAAGATCCATATCGCCAATCTGTTTTGCCATAGCTCCCATGCCCGGTATCATACCTAAAAGTGATTTCATCGAACCTAGTTTTTTCATCTGCTCAAGCTGATCTAAAAAATCATTAAAGTTAAATTTTCCTTTTTTGATTTTTTTATTGATTGCTTTAGCCATTTTTTCATCGATAACGGCACTCGTTTTTTCTACAAGTGATTCTATATCTCCGGCACCCATCAGACGATTTACGATTCTCTCCGGGATAAACTGCTCGAGATCTTCCGGCTTTTCGCCAATACCAATAAATCGTAACGGCACACCCACTTGGTGAGAGAGCCCTATGGCAACACCGCCTTTGCTATCGCCGTCAAACTTACTCAAAATAACTCCGGTGATACCGACTTTTTCATTGAAACTCAACGCTGTTTTGACAGCATCCTGACCACTCATTGCGTCAGCTACATAAAAGATTTCATCGGGACTTGCAATCTGCTTAATCGCTGCAAGCTCATCCATAAGCTCTGCATCAATAGCAAGGCGGCCTGCGGTATCTATGAGCACCACATCATAGAGCTCAGCTTCTGCTCTTTTTAATCCCTCTTTGACAATCTGCACAGGTGTAGCATGCTCATCGGCAACAAGTTCGACCTCTATCTTCGCAGCTATCTGTCTAAGTTGTTCAACCGCTGCTAATCTCTGTAAATCGGCAGCTATAATCATCACTTTCTTTTTTTTCTGTGTTTTTAAAAAGTGTGCCAATTTTCCCGTAGTGGTTGTCTTCCCTGAACCTTGCAATCCGCTCATCAAAACAATCGTAGGCGGTTTTGATGCAAACACAAACCCCTGATTGCCTTTGACGGTCAGTATAGCGGTAAGTTGGTTTTTAAGTGCTCTTAGAAAATTATCT
>JACDJA010001562.1_pt1 | contig 18780 bp, 21 predicted proteins | sample 7449241 | NCBI WGS metagenome assembly JACDJA01 (sample SAMN14253289, study PRJNA609438) | sludge metagenome | isolation source: initial anaerobic sludge | collected 2018-12-20 | reverse complement strand
CGCCGGGCCCGGCATCGGGATCAAGAAAGACTGCACCCCCCGGCAGCTTTTGCGCCAGGGCCGCCAGATTCGGCAAGAGCTCGGGCGGGCGGCGCGTGACGATCACGCTGCGCCCGGCGGGCACGAAGGACCGCGCCGGATCGGCCATCCCCAGTGCCCGCGCGGCACCGCCGCCAAGCCGCAGCTCGGCGGTGGCGTCGCGTTCGCGCAGGAGGCTGCGGATACGGGCCAGCAGCAGGCCCGGCTCGGTGCAGCGCGCCAGCACATCATCCGCACCGGCGCGCAGCGCGGCCAGCCGCGGTTCGGGATCGGACGTGCTGGTCAGCGCGATGACCGGCACCGCCGCCGTTTCGGCGCGGTCACGCAGCGCGGCCAAAAGGCGCAGCGCCGCGCGGGGATGGGACGATATATCCAGAAGGACCAATTCCGGCCGCTCATCGGCCACGAGCGGCATCGCGCTCGCCGGATCGGGGCAGACCATGGCCTCGTAATGTGCGGCGACAAGCAGGCTGCGCAGGCGGATGCGCTGGCTGCTCGTCGACTCGACAATCAGGATATGGCCCGCCATGCTGGCTCCCGTAGTTCCGGTCTTGGGCCGTAATCTCCGACGATATAGTTAAGGAAACCTTTCGTTCGCTGAAAGGAATCTGAATGCAGCGAGAAGCCGCCGAGACCGTTGCACTCGAGGCACTGGCCCATGTGATCGGCGACGAGGCCCTCGGCCCCGCCTTTCTTGATGCCACCGGGATCGCCCCCGCCGATCTGGCCGCTCGTGCCGGTGACACTGGCGTGATGCGCGCTGTGCTCGGCTTTCTCATGCAGGATGATCGCCGCGTACTCGCCTTCTGTCGCGCGCAGGGCCGCAGGCCCGAGGAGCCGGGAGAGGCGCTTGCCGCGCTGCCCGGCGGGGCGGACGTCCACTGGACCTGACCCGCCTGCAAACCGAGGTAAACATGAGCTTAACCACGCCAATCCGCGGCATTGTCTTTGACAAGGACGGCACGCTTTTCGACTTCCAGGCCACCTGGGGCGCCTGGTGTCGTGATGTCATCGCTGAGGAATCCCGGGGCGATGCCGCTCGTGCTGCCCGTATGGCCGATGCGCTGGGCTTTGATCTGGCGACTGGCACATTCCGGCCCGACAGCATGGTGATCGGCCACACATCGGGCGAGGTCGCGGCCGAACTCCTCCGTTTCCTGCCCGGCGAAGATCACGCGACGCTGCTCGCCCGGCTCGACGCCCGCGCCGCGCGCGCGCCGCAGCAGCCGATGGGCGATCTGGCAGCTGTGCTGGACGACCTGCGCGACCGGGGCCTGCGCCTGGGCCTGGCAACCAACGACAGCGAAGGCCCGGCGCGCGCTCATCTGCGCGATGCAGGGGTCGAGGCCGCATTCGACTTCATCGCCGGGTTCGATTCGGGCTATGGCGGCAAGCCGGACCCCGGCCAGCTTCTGGCCTTTGCGGCGGCCACGGGTCTTGATCCCGCGGCCTGCGTCATGGTCGGCGATTCGCTCCACGACCTGCGAGCGGGCCGCGCGGCGGGCATGATGACGGTCGGGGTGCTGAGCGGATTCGCGACGCAGGACATCCTGGCGCCGATGGCCGATAAGGTGCTTGGCTCGATCGCCGACCTGCCGGGCTGGCTCGACCGGCGAGGGTAGCGACGGCTATTGCGCGGGCTTCTCGACGCAGTGCAGATGGCTTGCTGACCAGACGGGCCAGCGGGGCGGTCTGCCCGTTCGCCCGAGAGCATCTCGTGCGAGGTTCACGGGCTACAGATCAAGCCAGATCGTCACCGGCCCGTCGTTGACGAGGCCGACTTTCATCTCGGCGCCGAACTGCCCCGTCTCGACCTTGATCCCCAGCGCGGCGAGTTCTCGGGCAAAGGCCTCATAGAGCGCGCGGCCACGTTCGGGCTCTGCCGCTGTCGAGAATCCGGGGCGGTTGCCGCGCAGGTCGGCGGCCAGTGTGAACTGGCTCACCACCAGCGCCGCGCCGCCGGTGTCCAGAAGCGAGCGGTTCATGCGCCCCGCCTCGTCGCTGAAGATGCGCAATTTCGCGATCTTCGCCGCCATGGCGGCCGGGCGGCTGTCGTCGTCGCCCTGCATGGCGCAGACGAGGACCAGCAATCCCGGCCCGCACTGGCCGACAAGCGCGCCTTCCACATGGACGGTTGCCTCGGTGACGCGCTGGACAAGAGCCCTCATAATTCATGCTTCCATGGCGGATTCGCGCCCGCGCGACCAACGGTGATCGCTGCGGCGCGGGTACCGGATGTGAGGGCGGCGGTGAGCGTGGCCGCGTCCAGCGCCGCGAGTGCCGGTTTCGACAGCCGTCCATCCCGATCCAGCGCGGCCAGCAGTCCTGCATTGAACGTGTCGCCCGCGCCTACGGTATCCATGACCTCGACCCCGGGGCTTGGCACATGTACCTCGTCCGTCCGGGTGAAGCCACGGGCGCCACGGGCGCCTTCGGTCAGACAGACCAGCGCCGGGCCGTCATCGAGCAGCGCCCGGGCGAGCGTCGCCGGATCGCCCGCACCCGCGATCCAGTGCAGGTCCTCGTCGCTGACCTTCACGATATCCGCCCGCGCAATCATGCGCCGGATGCGCGCGCGGTGGGCGTTTTCGTCGGTGATGAAACCGGGGCGGATATTGGGGTCGACCATGGTGACCGCCTGCGCGGATTCGCGGGCCTGCAGGGCCTCGTAGGTGGCCCCGCAAGGTTCGACGACCAGGCTGATGCCGCCAAAGAACCAGGCATGGGCTGCGCCCGGTGGCGGCAGGTCGGCCGGGGTCAGCATGCGCCCGGCGGTGTTCTCGTCGTAGAAGGCATAGCTTGCCTGCCCGTCGCGCAGCTCCACCAGTGCCAGGGTCGTAGGCCGGGCCGAGCGGGCACAGAAGGAATGATCGACGCCCGATTCATCGAGCCGCGCCGTCAGGATCGCGCCCATCATGTCGGTCGAGATGCCCGAGAAGAACCCTGGCCGCACCCCCAGCCGCCCTAGCGCAACGGCCGTGTTGAAGACCGAGCCCCCCGCGTGGGGCGCAAAGGCGGGCTCGCCAGTCGTGGCGGTTCGGGGCAGCATGTCGATGAGCGCCTCACCGCAGGCGATGATCATGTCCGCTCCCGTTCAGAACGCGATGTTGATCGAGCCGCCGTCGCCGTCGGAAAGAAGCATCATCGTGACGACGACAATCAGCAGCAGCACCAGGGCGATGGTGATCTTGATCCAGGACCAGGGCCGCTCGCCCGAAACCTTGCCGGTCTGGGCATTCACGACAAACCGATAGGGACGGTCGCGATAGCGATAGGCAGCGGTCCAGATCGGCAGCAAGACATGCTTGAAGGTGACGGCGGAAATTGCCGTGTCCTTCCAGTCGATGCGCTGGCGGTCGCCGCCGATGTCGCGACGGATGTCATTGTCGATCACGCGCTCCATGATCACACGCGCTTCCTGCATGCCGTCCTCGAGCCCGATCTGGTAGCCCTCGGCCGAGAAGCCCGACAGATATTGCGGCTGATAGGTGACCAGACCCTCCAGGTCCCAGGGCTCCAGCGCATCCGTATGCCGACGCGGCAGCGAGCGCGAGGCCAGCACCAGCACATCATCGAAGAACCGGGCCACCCGCCCCTTGCGGCGGCTCCAGCGGGTCTTGCGCACCTGCTGTGTCTCACGCTTGCCGTTTCGGACCACGGTCTGGGTCTCGTAGTAATCGTCGCCGCGCTGGCCGCGATAGTCGGTCTCGGTCTGGGCATCGAAGGTCCAGAACGGCACATAGATGCCGGTCATGGCGCGGCCCTTGCGCGCATATTCCTTCAGCCCGTTGGGGGCAAACCACAGACGCCCCAGCCATTTCGTCATCGCCGCGCGCGCGGCGCGCTCGTCGATCTGGAATGGGACCAGGGCCGCGGGCTTTATCTGGCGATGGGTGCCGGTGTCGGTGACCACGGCGGTATCGCAGAAGGGGCAGCGGGTCGCCTGCACCGCCTCGGGGAAATCGACCATCGCCCCGCAATTCGGGCAGGCGGTCGAGCGGGTTTCCTCGTAGTCGGCTTCGCTGGCAAGACCGGCGATCGTGGCCTGGTAATCCAGCTCGCGCCGGGCCGCGCGCTCGTCCACGCCGCTCGCGTCGATGGTCTGGACATGGCCGCAATGGGTGCAGGTCACCTCGGTGGTGCCGGGGGCGAAATGCAGGTCGGCGCCGCATTGTTCGCAGGGATAGCGATGCTCGACCGCGTCTGGTTGGCGGGAGATGTCGGGAAAGTCGGTCATGTCGTGATTTGCGGTCCCTGGTTCTGCTCAGCCCTGCGGCCGTATCATGCGCTCCATCGTGCCGTCGCGCTTCTTGTGCTGGTGCCAGACGGCAAGTGCGGCATGGCCGAGGACAACGACGAAGAGCGCATATCCCAGCAGACCATGCGGCAGCTCTGTGCCCGAGAACCACATGAAGCTGCCGCCGATAGGCACGATGACGAGCATCGCGTAGAGAAGGCGGTGCCCCCAGATCGTCGCCTTCTGCTGTGCGGCGCTGTGGCTCGCGATGGGCGCGGGCGCGCCGCGCGTCATGCGCAGCCAGATGCGCACGAGAGTCACGAGAAGGATGGCGAGACCGACATAGGCATGGACCGGCAGCCCGACCGCAGCCCCCTCGCGCGCGGCCTCGAAGGCGCGTTCGGCGGCGCCGCGTGTCAGCCAGATGCCAATGAGCAGCAGCAGCGTCAGCCAGTGGAGTGCTATCTGGTGGCGCGAATAGCCGATGGGCGCGGAACCTGGCATCGTGTTTCTCCTCTAGGGGGGGCAGCGTGGCGCTCAGCCCGGCGGTGGGGGTGGCGGTATCTGGACAAACATGGAGGCAAGCGCGTCGATCTCGCCCGCGGGCTTCCAGCCGTCCTGACCGGCGGTCCACATCTGGGTGTCGCGGGTGAGCTCGCCTGACTGGATCATCGCCAGGAGCGACGATTGCGCAAAGGGGCCGCGGCTCTGGCCGCCTTCGGCGATATGCCACTGGGCCTCGGCGGGCGGCGGAGGTGGCGGCGGGGCCGCCGCAGCAGCTGAAGGCGCCTGCGGCGTGCTGCCCCAGGGACCGCCCTGCATGGCCATGCCGCCAAGCCCGAGGCCGATCACCGTGCCTGCCGCGCCGGGGTTTTCTGCGGCCTTCGTCATCGCCTCGGCGGCGCTGAACTGGGCAAAGCGGTTCAGGTCGCCCACGATCCCCATCGAGGTGCGCTTGTCGAGCACCTTCTCGACCTCGGCCGGCAGCGAGATGTTCTCGATGTAGAACTCGGGAATGGCGATGCCATACTGGCCGATGGTCCCGGCGATTGCCTGCGAGACAATCTTGCTCAGGTCAGCGGTATTGGCCGCCATGTCGAGCACCGGAATGCCCGAACCGGCCAGGACCCGGCTCACCTCTTGCACGAGGATGTTGCGCAGCTGGTTTGTCACCTCATCGGTGGTGAACTCGCCATCAGTGCCGACGATTTCCTTCAGGAACATGCCCGGATCGCTGACCCGGATTGCATAGGTGCCGAAGGCACGCAGCCGCACCGGGCCGAATTCCGGGTCGCGGCACATGATCGGGTTCTTGGTGCCCCATTTCAGATCGGTGAAACGGGTGGTGTTGACGAAGTAGATCTCGCTCTTGAACGGCGACTGGAACCCGTGGCTCCAGTGCTGGAGCGTGGTCATGATCGGCATGTTGTTGGTCTCGAGCTGGTAGAGACCGGGGGTAAACACGTCGGCCAGCTGTCCCTCGTGGACGAAAACAGCGGCCTGCCCCTCGCGCACGGTCAGCTTGGCGCCCATCTTGATTTCGTTGCCGTAGCGCTCAAAGCGCCACACCATCGTGTCGCGGGTGTCATCGGTCCATTCGATGACGTCGATGAACTGACCCTTGATGAAACCGAACATCGTCTCGTCCTTGTGGCGGGCCGGGTCGGTCCCGGCTGACTGGATTGGCGCCCCGGCGCGGGCGATACCTGAACGTGGCGTCTTTCGCGCGCTGCCGCAAGCCTCGGCCGGACCGGCGGGCGCGGAATGTGAGCTGCGCCCGCAGGACGCGGGCAGATCCTCTCACCGCGCGCACCCGGCAGGGTTGAGCAGCGGCCGGATGCGGCACCCCTCCCGCTAATGTCCCAGGCACCAGCGCATGATCGCCTTCTGCGCGTGCAGGCGGTTCTCGGCCTCGTCGAAGATCACCGAATGGGGGCCGTCCATGACGTCGCTCGTTGCCTCATCGTTGCGATGGGCGGGCAGGCAATGCATGAACAGGGCATCGGGCCGGGCCTGCGCCATCAGCGCCGTATTCACCTGATAGGGGCGCAGCTGGTTGTGGCGCCTCTCGCGTGCCGATTCGGGATCGTGCATCGACACCCAGGTGTCGGTGACGACCAGATCGGCCCCCCGCGCGGCGGCCAGCGGGTCGCGCTCGATGGTGACCGGATAACCGGCCGCGGCGGCGAAATCGAGCCATTCGCGCTCGGGGTCGAGATGCTCGGGCCCGGTGAAGGTGAGGTTGAACCCGAATTGCGCCGCCGCATGGGCGAAGGAGGCGAAGACATTGTTGCCGTCGCCCGACCACACGACCTTGCGCCCGGCAATCGGGCCGCGATGTTCCTCGTAGGTCATGATGTCGGCCATGATCTGGCAAGGATGGGTGCGGTTCGTCAGCCCGTTGATGACCGGGACGCTCGCATGTTCGGCCATCTCGTGCAGCGTCGCCTCCTCGAAAGTGCGGATCATGATCAGGTCGACATAGCGCGACAGCACCCGCGCGGTGTCGGCGATGGTCTCGCCATGGCCAAGCTGCATCTCATGGCCCGAAAGCACCATGGTTTCCGCCCCCAGCTGCCGGGCTCCCACGTCAAAGGACACCCGGGTGCGCGTCGAGGGTTTCTCGAAGATCAGCGCGACCATACGGCCCGCAAGCGGGGTGTCGTCGTCCTGCATGCCCCGGGGACGGCTGCCCCGCGCCGCCTTCATGGCACGGGCCTGGTCGATCATGCCGCGCAGATCGGCAGGGGTGGTGGTGTGGATATCGAGGAAATCGGGCATGTTCGCGTTCCTGTGGCGGGGAGGGGGGCGCTGCCCCCCGGCGCATCTGCGCCTCCCCCCGGAGTATTTTTTCGAAGTTGAAGGAATCAGCGGCCGAGGGCGGTGGCGGCGCTGTCGAGACGGGCAAGCCCTTCGGTGATGTCCTCGTCCGGGATGGTCAGTGGCGGCAGGATGCGAATCACCCCGTCGGCGGCGGGAACGGTGAGGATATGTTCGGCATGACCGGCGGCCACGACATCGGCCACGGGCATTCGACATTCGAGCCCGAGCATGAGGCCCGAACCGCGCACCCCGGCAAAGACCTGCGGATGCGTGGCGACCAGCCCCTCGAGCCCCTGACGCAGCAGGCCGGCCTTGCGCCGGACTTCGGGGAGGAAATCGGGGTCGGTCATCATCTCGACCACGCGGGCGGCCACGGCGCAGGCCAGCGGATTGCCGCCATAGGTCGAGCCGTGGCTGCCGGCCGTCATCGCGGCAGCGGCATGTTCCGTCGCCAGAACGGCTCCGACGGGAAAGCCGCCGCCGATCCCCTTGGCCACCATCATGATGTCGGGCGTGATCCCCGCCCATTCATGCGCGAACAGCTTGCCGGTGCGGCCCATGCCGCATTGCACCTCATCGAGGATCAGCAGCGCGCCGGTCTCGTCGCAGAGGCTGCGGATGCGGCGCAGATCGTGATCGGGCAGCGGGCGGATGCCGCCCTCTCCCTGCACGGGCTCGAGAATCACGGCCCCCACGTCGGGGCGGTGGATCGCCTCGTCGAGCGCCGCCATGTCATCCCAGGGCAGCTGCAGGAAGCCGGGCAGCAGCGGCGCGAAGCCTTCGGTCATCTTGGGCGTCCCCACCGCCGCGATGGCGGCCGAGGAGCGGCCGTGGAATGCCCCCTCGAAGGTGATGATCGTGCTGCGTTCCGGTCTGCCCGCCGCGTGCCAGTGGCGCCGCGCCATCTTGACCGCCAGTTCCAGCGCCTCGGTCCCCGAATTGGTGAAGAAGCAGGTATCGGCGAATGTATGCGCGACCAGCAGGCTTGCGGCGCGCTCCTGTTCGGGAATCTGGTAGAGATTCGAGACATGCCACAACCGCCCGGCCTGTTCGGCCAGCGTGGCGACCAGGTCGGGGTTCGCGTGGCCCAGCGCGTTCACCGCGATGCCCGCACCGAAATCAAGATAGCGCTCGCCCTGGGTCGTGGTGAGCCAGGCACCCTGCCCCGAGGCAAAGGCAAGGGGGGTGCGGTTATAGGTGGGCAGGATCTCGGGGATCATGGCACTTCCTGAAAGGTGAGGCGCGATTGGTGCCAAGGCACCGCAGCACTGTCAATGCAAGGGGGATGCGCGCAGGCGCCGCGCCCGTCAGCGAAGACGTCGGAGCAGCAGGGACAGCAGCGAATGATGCGCGCGGGTCATGCCGTCTGATACGCCAGCGCGCCGTGCGGGTGAAGGGGATTCTTCCCCTCTGTGGTTCGGGCCGGGCAGGGTGCCGATGCTGCGCCGCTGCTCGAAACTATTACTGGGCGGCTGTTGGTATCCGGGGTAGAATGAAGGTTCACACCGCGCAACCGTGCCAGTCCACGGGCTGGGTTGGCGTCGTCAAGGAAGCCGGAATGGCCCGTATCCTCGCTGCCCTCTGCATGATCGCGGCTCTTGTATCTGGCGTTGCCCCCGGCACCGCCTCTGCCCAGGACGGGCCGATATGCGGCCGCGCCGGGCCGGAACACTGGAGCGAGATCAGGGAATCGCTCATTGGCAACTGGGCCATCGAGCATCTGACAGGCTATGTGCAGGCGGGCGGGATGGCGTTCCCCTTCCCGCGCGCGCCCGGTGCCGATGTCTTCAGCATCGCCCTGTTCGGCGACGAACTGCTGGGCACTCATCCCGAGGCCCAGGAACCGCTTCTGCTCGCCCTCGCCGACGAGCCGCGCTGGGTGGTCGATGCTGCCGGTCCCGGCCTGCCTGACGTACCGTTCAGCCCCGATGATGCGGCCCTCCTTTATGGCTGTGACCAGATGGAGGTTCCGCGTATCCTGGGTACGACCGAAGTGGTCGTGGAAGGGGTGGTGATGGATTTCACCTATCGCATGATCGCGGTGAGCCCGGATCAGGTCTATGGTATCATGGAGGTGACGGGCATCACCGGGGGCTACCCGTTTCTGGCCCGTCGCATCGTCTGGATGAACCGCACCGACTAGAACATGTTGCGCAAGAGCGGGAACCGGTCTTGCGCTTCTCGAACATGCGGAATCAAACGGTCAGAGTATATTGCGTGAATGTGAATGAACGCGATATGCGCCAGGCTCGTGCCAGCGCCGCGCGACTTGATTCCCGGCGTCCGCAGGGTTATTTCTTTCAGGCCCTGCTGTGCGGCCGCGCAGCATGCCCCGCCTTCCCTGAGGAGACCTGCATGTCCTGGACCGACGATCGCGTCGAATTGCTCAAACGCCTTTGGGGTGAGGGCCAGTCGGCCAGCCAGATCGCCAAGGAGCTTGGCGGGGTCACGCGCAATGCCGTGATCGGCAAGGTCCATCGGCTGGGCCTGTCGAACCGCGCTGCCGCCGCGACCGAGGAAGCCCAGGCGAAGACTGTCGAACCGGCGGCCCCCGAGCCCGTGACCCCCGCCCCCGAAGTGGCGGAAGAGGTCGCAGCCACCCCCGAGCCCGCGGCAGCGGTGACCCCCATGCCCCCCCGCGCGCAGATCATCCCCGCCGGGCGGCCCTTGCCGCCCCAGCCCAGCCACAACGAGATTTCGCCCGAGGCGCTGGCACGCGTGAGCGAGGTCGAGAAGGTGGCGCTCAAGCTGAACCTGATGGAACTGACTGAAAAGACCTGCAAATGGCCGGTCGGTGACCCGGCCACGCCGAATTTCTGGTTCTGCGGCCTGCCTGTGCAGCCTGGCAAACCCTATTGCGAAGCCCATGTCGGCGTCGCCTTCCAGCCGATGAGCGCGCGGCGCGACCGTCGCCGCTGACGCAGAAGGCCCGCCACGAAGGCGCAGGTTTCCTGTGAAGAGCACAGGGAAATTCTTTTATTTTCTCACATATCATATACAAGGATTGGCGCGAAAGCGGGCTGGCGAGTCCCGCATGAGGAGACGGAAATGAATGTCTCTCGCGCTTTTCTTGTTACCGGAGCAGTCTATCTGATCGCCGGCATGGGCCTTGGAAGCTACATGTCCGCGACCGAACAATTCGCTGTGGCACCGGTTCACGCCCATATTTGATCTGCTGGGCTTCGTCCTGATGACCGTGTTCGGCCTCGCTTGCCGGATGATGCCGAGGTTGACCCGCGACTGGATGGCCAAGGCGCATTTCTGGCTGCATCAGGCCGGAGTGCTGGTGTTCGTGATCTTCCTCTGGCTGCTGCTGTCCGAGCGCATGGCCGGTTCTGTCGCCGGGCCGATCCTGGGCCTTGCCGAGGCTGCCGTCATCATCGGGGCGCTTATCTGGCTCTGGAATCTCTTGCGCACCCCTGACGACCGAGCGCTACCAGTCCAGCCGCTTGATCATCCGGTGCAGCCACACGTCGAAGCGGCGTGCGGCGGCCGGGTCAGTATGGCGCAATTCCATGCAGGCGCGCCCGGCGATGCGGCAGGCGCGGTCCACCTCGCCTGCGCTGGCCAGTTCGTCCAGCGATTCCAGCAGCAGCGGCGCGAGCCTGGCCTCGGGCGTGGCAGGGGCGCGTATTACCACCCCTCGCCCTCGGGAATGCCGAAATGCGCCTTGGCGATCGAGGTCATCATCTCGGGGCCCCAGCGCGGATCATGTGTCAGCTCGACTTCGGCAGTCTCGATCCCGTCGGCCGAAAGCGCCGCCTCGCGGGAACCGCTCATCAGATAGTTGGTCGCGGGACAGCCCGGGGTCGTTGTGGTCATCAGCACCTTGGCACCGCCCTCGCCGTCGATGGTCACGTCATAGATCAGCCCCAGATCGAGAATGTTGAAGCCGAGTTCAGGGTCGATGACCTGTCGGATCGCCTCGCGGATCTGGGTCATGGTCGCGGATTCATTAGGATCGCCGACCAGCGAAAAGCGGTCCTTCGGCGTCTCTTCGCCCTTTTCCTCGGCCATGGCACCCGCGCCGGTGAGGTAATGCTCCATGATGGCGCCAAGGACGGCCGGTTTCAGATGCTGCCAGTCGCCCCTGGTCTGCGTGACTGCAATCCAGTCGGTGCCAAGGACGATCCGGGTCACGCCATCGACCCCGAAAAGCCTTTGTGCCAGGGGCGATTGCGAGGCTGCCTCGCGAGTGGTGGCATCGAACGTGCCCGAGGCGAGCACCTGTCGTCCGGGGAGGAATTTCAGGGTTGCAGGGTCTGAAGTCGCTTGGGTCTCGATGAACATGATGTGCCTGCCAGCAGGGTTTCTCCAAAAGGGCGCCCGAATCTCTTCGGGTAGTCAGCCCGCCTTCTTGCGAATGAAGATTCGGTAGCTTTCGTTGTCTTCCTCGAAATCACCGTGCCATTCGTGGCCCAGCGCCTCGAGTTCGGGAATCAGGATCGGTGGCTTGCGGCACAGGATTGCCGAGACGACGGCGCCCGCCGCGGCCTCCTCGATCAGGGCGATCACCTTCTGCATCGGCTCGGGCGGTGGCAGGTCGCGAAAATCGAACGTTTCTGCCGGTGCGGGCCAGCCGCTGCCGTCCGCCGCCACCGCGGGCGGCGCCTCGGGCCCGGCGGCGGCGCCGCTCGGAGTGAACAGCACTTCCCAGTCGCCGTCGCCGATCTCGCGCTCGGAATGGTCGAAGCCCTTGTTCCCCAGCACGGCGAACAGCGGCACCGGCTTGAAGCTTGCGACCAGGCGCAGGCCCTGCCCGGGCGACAGCTTGTCGATGGCGGCCATGATCTCGCCGAAGGGTTCGCCCCCGGCGATGAGGGTCGGGCGAACATCGAGGTCGAAGAAATCAGCCATTTGTTTCCTCCTTCAGGCGGGCCTGGCGGCGTTGGAGATGAAAAGTTGCGGCCTCCGCGTTCCCTCGGGAAGGCGCTTGCCTGCATCGATCTCGAGAAGGCGCCGGGTGCGCAGGAACTGCCCGACAAGGCCAAGTGTGCCGACCAGCATGATCGCCACGCAGAGGCGGAATGCGATGGCCTGCCCGGCCAGCAGCGCCAAAGTGCCGGCCCAGGTCCCGGCGAAATAGGTCCAGAACCATTTCATGGCCCGCTTTTCCACGACCAGGTCCTGCACGCGCGGCGTCGGCATCTTGCCCATCACCGGGCCATAGGTTTCCAGCCAGGTCATGAACGCCACGATCTTGAACAGCTGCGACAGGCCCAGCCCGGTCAACCAGCCGAAGGCGGCGAAAAATACGACAGCGCCCGCCTGGTTGCCCAGTTGCCCCGCCAGTCCCAGCACCACCACCAGCACGGTGAGTGCGGCCAGGTTGGCCAGTGCCACGCCCGCCATGCGGCTGTTGAGTTCGATCACCGGGCGGCGTCGCTTGCGAAAAAGGAACACCACGTCGATGCCATAGGGCACCAGCCCTCCGACCGCCAGGACAAGCGCCGCGGTCAGCGCAAGCATGAGATTGCCGTTGGCGAGGATGACGACGATACCGCCCACCACCGCCACGGTCAGCGCTGCCGCGCCCAGGATCAGGGCAATGCGCGTGCTCTGCCGCTTCAGCTCCGGGGCGAGCATGAACATGGCCAGCAGCCGGTAGCTTACCCCCATGGCGGTGAAAGTCAGCCAGCCGCCAAGGCCCGCGATGGCATGAACCGGGATGCCCGCCGATGTCAGCGTCACCATCCAGCGCACCTGCGCCCCGCCCAGCGCGCTCGCAAAGACGGCGCCCAGCCCGACGGCAAACACCGCGGCGACCAGCCCGACGATGACAAACCACACCGGCAGCGGCACGTCCTCGGCTGCGATCAATGTCTGGCCCAGGTTCCACAGGATCAGTGCGAAGCCGATGATCAGCAGCACGGCAGCGATGATGAACCACGGTGCCTGCGTCTGCAGGATGCCGCCGAACTGCAGGAAGGCCAGGACCAGCGCCGCCAGCCCCAGCACCAGAGCGAGCAGCGCGGGCAAGGCCAGCGCGTCGCTGTAGAGCGTGCGCGCCACCAGCACCGGCAGGAACTGCAGCAGCGCCCCGCACATCAGCAGGCTGAGCCAGCCCAGCGCGGTGACATGCACGACGATAAGTGTACCCGCCTCGGCGATCCCCTCGGACGGATAGCCCAGACCCAGCACCATCAGCGCCTCGGCCAGGATGAGCGCGAGGATCGCGGCGGCGAAATAGGACATGGTCCAGCGCGAGAGGGTGGCACCGATCATGATTGCAGACTTTCCGATCTCGCGCCGGACCACAAGATCCGGCGCGCTGGCAGGGGGATCAGGCGGCTGCCGCGTTCTTGGCGATCTCGACGCGCCACACTTCCGGGCCGCGCTCGAGATAGGTCCAGGCGAACTGACCGGGATATTCGGCCTCGAGCTGGTAGTAGAGCGGCTTGGGGTCGTGATCGTTCACGAGGACGAATTTCTTGCCCGGCTGCAACTCGTCGACAAGCTGGAAGATCTTCGCATGCCGCTGCATGGGAATGAGCATGCGGACATCGACGATATCGGCGTCGCTGGTGGTAGTAGAGTCAGTCATGGTCCCTGGTCCTTGTTCAATGGCAGGCGATCTTCCGAGGCTTGCATGCCACAGTCGGCAGGAATCCCCTGGATCGCGGCACAGTCTTCTTACCGATAAGATTCATTGTCAATATATCTTATACGGGCGCAATACCGCAAGTTCGGGCCGCGCCCGGAAGCTGCCCTTGTCCCTGTCGCATGAAGCGAAGATGATGGCCGCTCTCCGCACCGACCTGGAAGGCGCGCCTGGATGCGACTGACATCTTTTTCCGATTATGCCCTTCGGGCGCTCATGTATGCCCACGCCTCCGAGGGACGGCTTGTCACCATCGAGGAGACCGCCAACACCTACGGCATCTCGCGCGCGCATCTGATGAAGGTGGTGAACATTCTCACCCGCGAAGGCTTCCTGCGCGGCGTGCGCGGCCGTTCCGGCGGGTTCACGCTCGCGAAGCCGGCTTCGGAGATCAACCTGGGCGCCGTCGTGCGCGCAACCGAGCCCGATTTCGCGCTGGTGGAATGTTTCAACCCGGCGAACCGCTGCGTCATTGCCAATGTCTGCAGCCTGCCGGTGATCCTGAACGAGGCGCTGGGCGCCTTCGCTGCCGTCCTCGACCGCCACACTTTGGCCGACATAGCCCTGGTCCCGGCGGATTTCACGCCACCCTCCATCAGCGGCCCCAGCCCGCAACGCGGCCCGCATCTGGCCCCCGCCCCGGAGGATGGACTGGCCGGATAGGCAGGGTGCAGCGCGCCGCTTCATGTTTCCGAGCCAGGCGACTCCGGTCTGCGTGGCCCTGGCATCTGCCGGGCGATCACGGATTTCGTCTTGCCGGAGCCCTGGATGTCAGCTCATGCCAAAGCATGTCACATTGGCGGACGGCCGCGCAGCGCGCGCATCACCATGGCCACGACAAACAGGATCAGGAAAATGACGAACAGGATCTTGGCAATCCCCGCCGAGGCCCCGGCAATGCCCCCGAAGCCCAAGGCAGCCGCGATCAAGGCAATGATCAGAAATGTGAGTGCCCAACCTAGCATGGTGGTTTCCGCCTCGCGTCAAGGAAGGCCGCCGCAGCGCAGGATCTCTGTTCGGTAGCGAGCAGGCCCGATGCAGCGAAACGCCTTCGGTTTCGATGGCAAACCAACGTGTCAGGACGCAAACGGTTCCAATATTTCTCACCATTCGGCGAGAACCCCGTCGTCGTGCCGATCGAGGCCCGATGGTAGGGGCGGCTGGAGAGTGCGCCTTCTCCCACACCAAAGCGAAACCGCGATGTCAGGCAGAAGCCGCGGGCCATGCCAATGCGGCATCGTCACGGGCTGCCCGGGGGCAGGCTTGTCCGCCCGGCGACAAGGTCTTGATTTTGCATGGAAGGTGGTAGCCCGTAGGGGAATCGAACCCCTCTTTCCAGGTTGAAAACCTGGCGTCCTAACCGATAGACGAACGGGCCAGCCGGTCTGGTCAGCGGGCTCTTACGGTATGGGACAGAAGGGTGCAAGGGGGATGTGCTGCCGGAACGGGGGTTTGCGGGGCCCGGGTGGCCCGCCACACTGCCCCGGGGCGTCCGCTACGCCTCCGCCGCATCCTCGAGCCGCAGCTGCACCTTGCTGCGGCCCTGCCAATGGTTCAGCTCGAGCATCCCCGCCGCATGTATCCGCGCGCCCGGCCGCAGCAATTCGCCCAGCGCCGACCCCGCGGCGCCAAAGGCGATCGCGTCCAGCCGCGCGCCGGTCTCGTCCTCGAGCGTCAGCTTCAGGTGGTCGCTGCCGACGATCCGCGCAAAGCTTACCCGCAGATCCGGCAGGGCAAAGCGCGGGGCAGGGGCCCCGGCGCCGAATGGCCCGGCTGTAGCAAGCGATTCGACCAGCGCGATGTTTGCCCCTCTGGCCATCAGCGCGCCGTCGATGCGCAGGTCGCCCGGGCCACCCTGACCCGCGCCCTGTCGCAACAGCAACTCGCCCAGCCGCGCCATCGCCGGGTCAATCTGCCCGCGCTCCAGTGTCAGGCCCGCCGCCATCGGATGCCCGCCGCCCTGGACGATCAGGCCCTCGGCCTGCAGGCGCTGAACCGCGGCGCCAAGGTCCACTCCCGCGACTGAACGCGCCGAGCCCTTGGCCAGGTCGCCATCGAGCCCGAGCACGACAGCGGGGCGATGCGTCGCCTCCTTCAGCCGCGCGGCAACGATGCCGACCACGCCCGGATGCCAGCCGTCACCCGCGGCCCAGACCAGCGGCCCCTCCGCGCCGCGGGCCTCGACCTGGGCCAGTGCTTCTTCCTTCACCATCGCCTCGATCTCGCGGCGCTCGGTGTTCAGCGCGTCCAGCCGCCCGGCCAGCGCCACCGCCTCGGCCATGTCGCGGGTTGACAGGAGCCGCGCCCCCAGGTCGGCGGCACCGATACGCCCTCCGGCATTCACGCGCGGCCCGAGCAGGAATCCCAGATGCCAGGCCTCGGGCGAACGGTCGAGCCGGGCAATATCGGCCAGCGCCCGCAAGCCGGGCCGCGCCCGCCCCGCCATCACCCGCAGCCCCGTCCGCACGAAGGCCCGGTTCACGCCCACGAGCGGCGCCACATCTGCCACCGTTGCCAGCGCCACCAGATCGAGCGCGCCCATCATGTCAGGCGCCTTTCCACCGCCTTCGCGCAGCTGCCGCCCGGCCTCGACCAGCGCGAGGAACACCACCCCCGCCGCACAGAGATGTGACAACGCCCCGTCCTCGTCCTGGCGATTGGGGTTCACCACCGCCAGCGCGGGCGGAAGGGTCTCACCGCCGAGGTGGTGGTCCAGCACCATGACATCGGCGCCCTTTGCCGCAGCGATGGGCTCATGGCTCAGTGTGCCGCAATCGACGCAGATGATCAGCGAATGGTCCTGCGCCAGCGCCGCCATGGCAGGCGCGTTCGGTCCATAGCCTTCGTCGATTCGGTCGGGGACATATAGCGTGGCGTCATGGCCCAGCGCGCGCAGCCAGTCGAGGATCAGCGCCGCAGAGGCGCCACCATCCACGTCATAATCGGCGAAGATGGCGATCCTCTCGCGCGCATGCAGGGCGGCGACAAGGCGGGCGGCGGCGGGTTCCATGTCGCGCAGGCTGCGTGGGTCGGGCAGGAGGTCGCGCAGGCGGGGCTCGAGGAACCCCTGCACGCCCTGCGCGTCGATCCCCTGCCGGGCGAGAATATGCGCCACCGGCAGCGCCAGCCCGGCCTCGCGGGCCAGAGCTTCGGCATGCCGTGCCTCCTCGATTGTCGGCCCGACCCAGCGCCGGCCCGTGGCCGAGCAGGTGACGCCGAGAAAGGCGCTCACCGGGTGCGGTGACGATAGGCCATGCGGCGCACCGATCCGGTCTTGGAGCGCATGAGCAGGGTCTCGGCGGACACCCAGCCCGGCTCTCGGCGGATACCGGGCAGGAGATTGCCGTCGGTCACCCCGGTGGCTGCAAAGATCACATCGCCGGTAACCAGATCGTCGCGCGTATAGACCCGGTCGAGGTTGGTGATCCCCGCCTTGTGCGCCCGGCCGCGCTCGTCGTCGTTGCGGAACACGAGACGGCCAAAGAACTGCCCGCCCATGCACCGCAGCGCGGCTGCGGCCAGCACCCCCTCAGGCGCGCCGCCCTGGCCCATATACATGTCGATGCCGGTGCGCGCGGGCTCGGCCGCATGCATGACCCCCGCAACGTCACCATCGGTGATGAGCCGGATCGCCGCACCGGTCGCGCGGATTTCGGCGATCATCTCCTCGTGGCGTGGCCGCTCGAGCACGCAGACGGTGATGTTGCGGGTCGAGCAGCCCCTGGTCGACGCCAGCGCCGAGACCCGCTCGGCGGGGTTCATGTCCATCGTCACCACACCCTCGCGGAAGCCCGGCCCGATGGCGAGCTTGTCCATGTAGACATCCGGTGCGTGCAGGAGCGTGCCCCGTGGCCCCATGGCGATGACGGAAAGGGAATTGGGCATGTCCTTGGCGCAAAGGGTGGTGCCCTCGAGCGGGTCCAGTGCGATATCCACGGGCGGCCCATCGCCGCTGCCCACTTCCTCGCCGATGAAGAGCATGGGCGCCTCGTCACGCTCCCCCTCGCCGATGACGACGGTGCCCTGGATGTCGAGCTTGTTCAGCTCGCGCCGCATCGCATCGACGGCGGCCTGGTCGGCCGCCTTCTCGTCGCCGCGCCCGACATGGTCGGCGCAGGCAATGGCGGCCGCCTCCGACACCCGGGCAAGCCCGAGCGAAAGCATGCGGTCCTGAAAGTCGCCGGTCGCGGCCATGACGGATCTCCTGCTGATATCTGGCACCGTCGTAGACCGTGCCGTAGGCCATGGGCAAGGCGGCAGGCATGCGGCATCAATGCAGTCGCCTGGGATCAGCACCCCGCCGTCACGATATCGCACCCGGATTCGCGCCCCCGGGGTCGGACCCGCCCTGAGGTGGTGTTCCAGCCGTTTCATGCGCGTGCCGTCGTCCTTTGCCCCCGGCGGTGGAAACGGCTTCCCGCCGTCGCCCTCCTGCCCTAATGTCGCCGCGTCCAGCCGGCAGGGTCCGGGCAGCAGACGGGCCAGAAAAGACGGGGCAGAGAAATGGCATGCGGCTGATCTTTTGCGCACTGGCGGCGCTGGGTATCGCTCTTGCGGGGGCTGGGTCTGCTGTGGCCGAATCCGGTCCGGTGGTGCTGCGCACTGGCGATGCCGCGCGCGGCTGGGAAGGCGTGGGGCGGCTGGAAATCGCGGGCAAGGGCTTTTGCACCGCGACGCTGATCTCGCCCGATCTGGTGCTCACCGCCGCGCATTGCCTGTTCGACCGCGACAGCAATGAGCCGATTTCGGCTGAACGGCTCGAGTTCCGCGCGGGCTGGCGCGACGGCCGCGCCGGCGCCTACCGGCCAGTCCGCCGGGCGCTCGCGCATCCCGCCTATATCGCCGATCCCGGCTCCGAAGCCCGGGTGAGCCGATGGGACGTGGCGCTCATCGAGCTCGCCCAGCCGATCCGGTCAAGCGAGGTGCGCCCCTTCGCCGTTGCGGGCAGCGTGGCCGTGGGCACAGCGGTCGGCGTCGTCTCCTACGCCCGCGACCGCGCCGAAGCGCCGTCGCTGCAACAGATGTGCCCGGTGGTGGCCGAGGACGAGGGTATCGTCGTCCTCTCCTGCGAGGTCGATTT
>JACDJA010001560.1_pt1 | contig 18787 bp, 19 predicted proteins | sample 7449241 | NCBI WGS metagenome assembly JACDJA01 (sample SAMN14253289, study PRJNA609438) | sludge metagenome | isolation source: initial anaerobic sludge | collected 2018-12-20 | reverse complement strand
CTGGGTCAGGACCCGAAGCCTGCCGACTTCTCGCTCGCTCATCGTGATCATCGCCCCTGCCCATCCTCATGGTGTGACACCCACCATTGAAGCGGACATTTCTACTTTGCACAGACCGGACATTCTCACGTTGCACCAACAGGATTCACGGGGAAATTGACCCTGTCCCGCGACCCGGGTATAGTTCCGCCTCTCCGAAACGCGGTCCGCGGTGGCCGTCGGATTTCGGGGTGTGGCGCAGTCCGGTAGCGCGCCTGCTTTGGGAGCAGGATGTCGGAGGTTCGAATCCTCTCACCCCGACCACCCCCATCCGGCACGTTCGGAGACAGTGCCCGAGCAAGGAAAGACTCTGCCCGTAGCTCAACTGGATAGAGCACCAGCCTTCTAAGCTGGGGGTTACAGGTTCGATTCCTGTCGGGCAGGCCAGGTTTCGTTGCCAGTCCTGCTGGCGACCGCAATGGTGGATGTAGCTCAGTTGGTAGAGTCCAGGATTGTGATTCCTGTCGTCGTGGGTTCGAGTCCCATCATCCACCCCAATATTTCGAGCCCCCGGTACCGCGCGACCGGGGGCTTCTTCTTTCGTGCCCGGTTTCCGGAGCGGCGGGCTATGATGCACGCATCGGCCCGTCATTTTCTCCATCATCCGCTCATGGCGAGACGCCTCATACCTGTCGCGCTGGCCCTCGCGCTGGCCGCCTGCGGGACCGTCCCTCCAGCGCAGCGCGAGCCGCCGCTGGCGCAGCGCGTGAACGCACTCGAGGAACGCGTCGAACGGCTCGAAGCACGGCCGGCCGTGCAGCCGCCGCTGCGCAGCCGGGCGGAGATCGAGGCCCACATCAGGTCGCTGGAAGCGGAGCGCGCGAAGCTGCGGGTCGATTACCTGCCGCAACATCCGGCGATTCGCGACATCGACCGCCGCCTGGGCATTCTCGGCACGCAACTGGACATGGCTCCTTGAGCCCCAACCGCGTTGGCCGTCCGGGTTGCAACCCGGTTGCTTATCCCGCCGCCTCCCGCCGTCTAAAGTTCGGAGCGAGTCCCGGCGCGGGGTGCGCGGGGCGTGAAAACGAGGAGCGAGGCGATGAAGACGACGATGGCGGTGATCACGGCGGCGTTGCTGAGTGCGGGCACGGCGCATGCGGACGGCACGGCGAATCCCGACCCGGGCTTCGACCGGGTGGGCCATGCGGCGGCGCAGAAACCACAGGTGCCGGGCGAGCGGGCGGCGCCATCCGCGGCGAGCATCGAGGCGAACGCGGCCGACTACCCGGCGCGCAAGCGCGCAATGGCGCGCCGCCTGGTGTGGCTGATGCTGAGCGCACGCTGAACGCTCACGTCCGCCCGTCGCCGGCGACGTAGAACCAGCGGCCGTCGATGCGTTCGAAACGGCTGCGCTCATGCATCCGGAACACGCGGCCGGCGATCCGGTAGCGTGCGACGAATTCGACCATGGCCCGCGCCGCGCCGAGCGGCACGTGCGCCTTCACCGCCAGTCCCAGCCACTGCGGACGTGGCGGGGCCGACAGATCAAGTACGGCGGGACGCGTCGCCGGATGCCACGTCGCCAGCAGATAATCGTCCAGCGCCAGCACGTGGGCCACGTAGCGCGAACGCATCAGTTTTTCCGCGTTCGGCGCCGCCTCGCCACGATGCCACCTGCCGCAGCAGGCGTCGTAGGCATCGCCCGACCCGCACGGACAGGAACCGGCGGGTTTCATCGGCCGGGGCAGCGCAGCTTCGGTTTCAGGTAGGGCCACACGGCGTCGAGCAGGGCATCCTGCGCCTGCGCATCGGGGTGGATGCCGTCCGCCTGCATCATGCCGGCGTCGACACCTACGCCGCAGACGAAGCACGGCACGTGCACCGCCTGCTCCGCACGCGCCACCTCGGCATAGACTTTCGCCACCGCATCGGCGTATGCCGGTCCGTAGTTCGGCAGCACCGGCGCCTCCAGCAGCAGCACCCATGCCCCGCTCGCGCGCGCCTGCCGTACCAGCGCACCGAGGTTCTGGCGAATGACCGCGGGGGCGATTCCGCGCAGCGCATCGTTGCCTCCCAGGGCGATCAGCACGCCCTGGGGACGCTGGCGCTCCAGCACCGGTCCCAGCCGCTGCAGGCCGTTCTGCGTGGTGTCGCCGCTCACGCTGGCATTGATCGCGCGCCACGCCGGGGCGGTTTCTTTCAGGCGGGCATCGAGACGCGCGACCCAGCCCTGGCCGGGCGCAAGGCCGTAGCCGGAACTCAGGCTGTCGCCGACGATCAACACGGAACACGTTGCGGCCAGCGCCCATCCCGGCAACAACAGCAACAGGGCGCCCCACAGGCGATGATTCATCTTCATGCACGAACCTTAACCGAGCCCATGCAATGACGCCACCCGACAGCCACCGGTTCCACGGCGGCACCGTGGTTTCCGCCCACGCACTTGCGCAACGCGTGACGACCGCCGACGGCGAACTCACCCTTCTCACCGACATCGAGCTTGCGGTGGCGCCGGGCGGGACGCTGGCGATCACCGGCGCATCCGGCTCGGGCAAGTCGACGCTGCTGGGTCTGCTCGCCGGGCTCGACCAGCCCAGCGCGGGTGAAATCGTGCTGCTCGGCGAAGTCCTCACCGGCCTCGACGAGGATGCCCGCGCGCGCCTGCGCGCCGGCCGCGTCGGGTTCGTGTTCCAGTCGTTCCAGCTCCTGCCCGCGCTCAGCGCGCTGGAAAACATCCTCCTGCCGCTCGAACTCGCCGGACGCCGCGACGCCCGCGCACGCGCGGGGGACTGGCTGGCCCGCGTCGGGCTGGCGGCACGCGCGAACCATACCCCGCGCCAGCTTTCCGGCGGCGAGCAGCAGCGCGTCGCGATCGCACGTGCCTTTGCCACCGAACCGCAGATCGTGTTCGCCGACGAGCCGACCGGAAACCTCGACGCCGACACCGGGGCGCGCATCATCGACCTGCTCTTCGAACTCAACACGCATGCGGGCACGACGCTGGCACTGGTCACCCACGACGAGGCGCAGGCCGCGCGCTGCGCACAGCGCCTGCACCTGGTCGCGGGACGCATGGCCGAGCGCGTGCCAGCATGAAATCGCTGCGCCTTGGACTTTGGCTGCTGCGGCGCGAGCGCGCGAGCGGCGAGTGGCGCGTGCTGCTGCTGGCGCTCGTCATCGGCGTCGGCAGCGTGTCGACGACGGGCTTTCTGGGCGACCGGTTCAAGCGCGCAATGGGGGACGAGGGGGCGCGTTTTCTCGGCGCCGACCTGCTCGTCAACAGCCCACGCCCGATCGAATCCTGGCCGGCGCACCGGCTCGCACACAGCGGGGTGCTCGAATTCGCCAGCATGGTGAGCCGCGGCGATGCGTTCCAGCTCGCCACCGTACGGGCGATCGACGCCGCCTATCCACTGCGGGGAAGCGTGAAGATCGCGGCACAGCCGCTGATGCCGGGCACCCCGGCGAGCGCCCTGCCGCCCGCCGGGGCGATCTACGTCGACCAGGAGCTGCTGCCCCTGCTGGGGGCGCGGGTCGGCGACCGCGTGCAGCTCGGCGCCGCCAGCGTGCGTATCGCCGGCGTGATCACGGAAGAACCGGGCCAGCTCGGCGGCGCGTTCGGCCTGGCGCCCCGCGTGATCCTGCGTGCCGACGAGGTGGCGGCCACCCGGGCGTTGCAGCCCGGCAGCCGCGTCACCTACCTCTACCAGTTCGGCGGCCCGCCGGCTGCGCTCGAAGTCTTCATCGAAGCGCTGAAGCCGAGGCTGGACCGCACGCAGCGCCTGATCGGCACGCGCGAGGGCATCGAGAGCCTGCGCGGCGCGTTCGCCGGCGCCGATCGCTACATCCAGCTCGCCGCGCTGGTCAGCCTGCTGCTGGCGGTTGCCGCCATCGCCATCGCCGCGCACCGCCACGCACTGCGCCACTACGACCAGGCCGCGCTGCTGCGCTGCATGGGGGCCACCAGCGGCGACCTGCGCGCGCTCTATCTGATCCAGCTCGGTGTCATTGGCCTCATCGGCAGCCTCGCCGGCATTGCACTGGGCGCAGTGCTGCAGACGGCGCTGGCGCACCTGCTGCTGCCCGACGCGGTGGCGCAGCTGCCCGCGCTCGGGCCCGCTCCGGTGGGCGCCGGGGTGGCGAGCGGCTTCGTCGCGCTCGCCGGCGCCAGCCTGCCGGCGCTGCTGCGGCTGCTGCACGTGCCGCCGCTGCGGGTGTTGCGGCGCGACCTGCCGCCGCTGCCGCGCTCGGCGTGGGCGAGCACCGGCATGAGCCTCGCCCTGCTGCTCGGACTGACCGCGTGGTACGCCGGCGAGCCGAAGCTGGTCGGCATTTTTGTCGGTGTGCTGGCGGCGCTCGCGCTCCTGCTGGTGCTGCTCGCGCAATTCGCGCTCGGCCTGGGCCGCCTGGTGCGGCGCATGAGCCACGGCCCGCTGCGCTTCGGGCTTGCGCAGCTGCTGCGCCATCGCTTCGAAAGCACGCTGCAGCTCGCCGCGTTCACGCTGGCGCTCTTTCTCGTCGCGCTGCTGGCGCTGGTCCAGAGCGACCTCGTCGCTGGCTGGCGCCAGCAGATGCCGGCCGATGCACCCGATCATTTCCTGGTCAACATCGCGCCACACCAGCAACGGGACGTTGCGGCGTTTCTCACCCGCCACCGGCTGGCCGCGTCCGAGCTTTATCCCATGGTGCGCGGCCGCCTGGCGACGAAAAACGGCCAGGCCATCGAAACGACCCTGCCGGCCGGACAGGCGGACGCCTCGACGCTGCGCCGCGAACTCAATCTTTCCCATACCTCCACCCTGCCCGCCAACAATCGCATCATCGCCGGCCAGTGGTTCGGCGACCGCCGCGGCATGGAGATTTCCGTCGAAGCGGGGATGGCGCAGCGACTCGGTCTCGCGCTCGGCGACGAACTCGGCTTCGCCGTCGGCGACCAGACGGTCCGCGCCACGATCACCAGTCTGCGCAGTGTGCGCTGGGATTCGATGCAACCCAATTTTTTCGTGATTTTCGCGGCCGGACCGCTCGACGGCCTGCCGACCAGCTATCTTGCCGGCGTGCGCATTCGCGCTGACGCCAGCGCCGTGCTGCCGGAATTCGTGCGCAGCTTCCCCGGCGTGACGGTGCTCGCGCTCGACAAGCTGATCGCGCAGGTGGGCGCCGTATTCGACCAGATCACCAGCGCGGTGCAACTGCTACTGGGTTTTCTCCTCGCCGCCGGCATGGCGGTCGTCGTCGCCACCCTGCTCGCCAGTCTCGACGCACGCCGCCAGGAAGCGGTACTGCTGCGCACGCTCGGCGCGCAACGCGCCTACCTGGCACGTGCGCTGTCGAGCGAATTCGTCGCGCTGGGACTGCTGGCGGGACTGCTCGCCTCGGCGTTGGCCGAAGCCGCGATGGCGCTCATCGCGCAACGCCTGTTCGACCTGCCGGTGAAGCTGCATCCCTGGCTGTGGCTTGCCCTGCCCGCGGCGGGCGCGGCACTGATCGGCGCCAGCGGCTGGCTGACCACGCGCCACATCGTGCGGGTGCCGCCGATGCAGTCGCTTCGCACATTCGGCTGAACGGCCGGACCGGCATTCACGCGAGCGCATTCCACCCGCGATCATGGCCGCGCACGCGGTCTCGCCCGGATGCACAAACTTTTTCCGCTTTGCCCACTCAAATTGCCTCGATCGATCCGGAACCGGCCATCCGGTCCCGCCGAAATCGATGCTCCGCCCATGCCGGCCCGGGTGTGAGCGACTTTGTCGGCCCACCTGCCGACACCTGCGCAAAGGAGAATCTGGCACCATGAAAACCCTCGTTCTCAGACGCGGCCTGCCCGCTCTTTCCCTCCTCGCCGTCGCCATCGGCGCCTATGCCTGGCTGAACCACGCGCACGCGCTGCGCGCGGATGAGGCGCCCGCAGCGCCTGTCGTCGTCCAGTCCGCCTCCGGCCTGCCCGACTTCAGCCCCATCGTGCAGGCCTACGGCCCCAGCGTCGTCAACATCACCATCGCCACCGGCGAGCACACGCAGGAGGCGCCCCTGGCCGATCTCGGGCCGGACAGCCCGTTTTCCGATTTCTTCCGGCGCTTCGGCGTGCCGACGCCCAGCCCCGACAGCCCGCGCAGGGCCGAAGGTTCCGGATTCATCGTCAGTACGGACGGGGTGATCCTCACCAACGCCCACGTCGTGGATGACGCCCGCGAGGTAACGGTGAAACTGACCGACCGCCGCGAATTCAAGGCCAAGGTGATCGGGATCGATGCGGCGACCGACGTCGCAGTGCTGAAAATCGACGCGCAGGGCCTGCCCGCCGTGCGTCTCGGCGACCCCGGCGCCCTTCGGGTGGGCGAATGGGTGCTCGCCATCGGCTCGCCCTTCGGTTTCGACAGCAGCGCGACGGCCGGGATCGTCTCGGCCAAGGCGCGTGCGCTGCCGGGCGCGAACTACGTGCCTTTCATCCAGACCGACGTGGCGGTGAATCCCGGCAATTCAGGTGGCCCCCTGTTCAATCTGCGAGGCGAAGTGGTCGGCATCAACTCCCAGATCTACAGCCGCTCCGGCGGCTACCAGGGCGTATCCTTCGCCATCCCCATCGACATCGCCATGCAGGTGGAAAAGCAGCTCGTCGCGCACGGCAGGATCGTGCGCGGGTACATCGGCGCCGCGATCCAGGACCTGAACCAGGAACTGGCCGGTTCATTCGGGCTCCCGTCGCCCGACGGCGCGCTGGTGGCGTCGGTCGAGGCCGACGGCAGCGCCGCGCGGGCCGGCCTGCGGGCGGGCGACATCGTGCTGGCGATCGATGGCCGCCCTATTGGCGCGGCGAAGGATCTGCCGCCTCTCATCGCCAGCCTGGCACCCGGCACCAAGGTGACCGTCGAGATCTGGCGCGACCAGCGGAACCGGACACTGCAGCTGAAGATCGGCGAACTGCGGAGCCGCGCGCAGGTGGCCGCCGCCCACGCCGGCGCGAGCGGCGACGCGGGTGAATTCGGGCTCGCCCTGCGGCCACTCAGCCCGGAGGAGCGCAGCCGCCTGCACGCCGAGAGCGGCCTGCGGGTCGCCGCGGCGAATGGCCCGGCCGCGCGCGCCGGAATCCGTGCCGGCGACGTGATCCTCGCTGCCAACGGCACACCGCTGCACTCCGCCGAGCAGTTGAATGCACTCGCCAAGCGCGCGGGCACCTACGTCGCCCTCCTGATTCAGCGCGGGCATCAACGTCTCTTCGTGCCGGTTGGTGCGGGCTGAAGCGATGCGAAAACGTCACGCCAGCGGCCGGTCCGCGTGCGCAATGCGCCACTGCGCTAGAATCCGCGAAACCTCCAGGAAACCGGAACCGCCATGAAAACCTTCTTCGCTGCGCTCGCCACCCTCCTCTTCGCCACCGCCTCCTTTGCCGCCACACCGGACTGCCTGGCGCTGGCCAAGGAGAAAAAACTCGCCGGCGCGGCCGCATCCAGTTTCGTGCGCAAGTGCGTGCGCGAGGGCTGCGAAACCGCGGCGGCCGAGAAGAAACTGGCGGGCGCGGCGAGAACCAGCTTCAATACGAAGTGCCTGGCCGACGGCCTGCAAGGCTTCTGCGCCGAACAGGCCGACGCCAAGAAGCTGGCGGGCGCGGCGAGAAACAGCTTCATGAAGAAATGCCAGACCGGAAAGTGACCCCCTGATCGGCACGGCATCCGCGCGCTGGCGCGGGTGCCGGCCGATTGCCGGCCCATGAACGAACCTCTCCAAACCTTCGAACACGCCCAGCAGGTCGCCATCGAACTCGCGGTGCAGTTCGGGCCGAGGCTGCTCGTCGCGCTGCTCATTCTCGCGGCGGGCTACTACGTCGGCCGCGGAATCGGTCGCCTGGCCGATTCGATGCTGGCCAGGCTCGAACTGGACGAGGCGCTGCGCCAGTTCATGGTGCGCATGGTGCGCCTGCTGGTGCTGGGACTGTTCCTCATCATGGCCCTGCAGAACCTCGGCGTGCAGCTGCTGCCGCTGATCGCCGGCCTGGGCGTCGCCGGCGCGGGCGTGGCGCTCGCGATGCAGGGGGTGCTGGGCAATCTCGCGGCGGGGCTGACGATCATCTTCACCCGGCCGTTCCAGGTCGGCGAATACATCTCGATCGTCGGTGAAGAAGGGGAAGTGGCGGAAATCAAGCTCTTCAACACCGTGCTGAGCCATCCCGACCGCTCGCGGGTAGTCATTCCAAACCGCCGCATCGTCGGCGAAATCCTGCACAACTTCGGCACGCTGCGCCAGCTCGACGTGGTCGTCGGCGTCGCCTACGATACCGACCTCGACCAGGCTCGGGCGGCGATCCGCGAAGTGCTCGCCGTGCATCCGCACGTTCTCGGCGAACCGGAGCCGATAATCCGCATCCTCGCGCTCGGCGAGTCGCGCGTCAGCATCGCCATCCAGCCGTGGACGCCGGTCGAACATTTCTACACGGCGTCGAGCGAGATCGCCCAGGCGGTGCTGGAGGCTTTCCATGCGCGCGGCATACGGATTCCCTTCCCGCAGCGCGACGTGCGCCTGCTCAACCCGGCATGAAGCGCGGCGCATCCAAGGCGGCGTTCAGCGATCCGCTCGCCGACGTACTGCGCCCCGGGCAGTCGGTCGAACTGCTGAAGGAATTGCACATCCTCACCCGTGACGGCCGGCTCAACCAGGACAGCCGCCGCAAGCTCAAGCAGGTGCATCACCTGTGCCATTTCATCGAGCCCTTGATCGACGAGGTGCTCGGGCGGCGGGACACGCTCACCCTGGTCGACCACGGCGCCGGCAAGTCCTATCTCGGTTTCATCCTCTACGACCTGTTCCTGAAGGCGCGCCCCGCCCACATCCATGGCATCGAGCGGCGCGACGACCTGGTGGACAGGGCGCGCGCGCTGGCGGCACGGCTCGGCTTCGTACGCATGTCCTTTCTCAACGCCACGGTCGCGGAGTCGATCCAGTCCGACGCACTGCCGGAAACGATCGACATCGTCACCGCCCTGCATGCCTGCGATACCGCGACCGACGATGCCATCCGCTTCGCCCTGGCCCGGCGTGCGCACCACATCGTGCTGGTGCCGTGCTGCCAGGCGGAAGTCGCCGCCGTACTGCGCCGCCGCAAGAACGCCGCATTCGGCATGACCGCCTTGTCGGAAATATGGCGCCACCCGATTCACACGCGCGAATTCGGCAGCCTGCTCACCAACGTGCTGCGCTGCCTGCAACTGGAATCGCACGGCTATCGCCTGAGCGTGACCGAACTGGTCGGTTGGGAACACTCGCTGAAGAACGAGCTCATCATCGCCACGCGCACCGGCGCGCGTCACCGCAGTGCGCGCGAACGCCTGCAACAGATCCTGCGCGAACTCGAACTCCAGGAACTCGAAGGCCGGTTTCTCGGCCCAATTGCGGAGTGAAGGGGAAAAGGCGGAAAATGAATCTCGACCGGACCATCATGCAATCCCGTCGTCGCCGCATTCTCGCGGCCGCCGCGACGCTCCTGCTGGCGGCCTGCGCGACGCCCCGATACGAGACGCGGGTACAGCTGGTCCCCCCCGCGGATGCGGCGGGACAGGCCTGCGTCGCCGCCTGCGAGGCCCAGCGGATCACCTGCCAGGACGCGTGCCAGGCCCGCTACCACGAGTGCGCGAAAGCGCTCGAACCACAGGTCGAGGCGCACTATCTCGATGCCCTCAAGCAGTACGAGATCGACCTCAGGCGTTACGCGACCGAGTTGCGCCGCTATGAAATACAGCTGCAGTTCGAATGGATGCACCGCCATCCTTTCATCCACCCGTGGTGGTGGTGGGATCCGTGGCCCGGTCCCCATTATCCGCCCCCCGAACCCTCGCCCACCATGCCGACGCGCGAGAGCGTGCGGGCGCAGCTGGAAAAGACGCACTGCCAGGACGACTGCGGCTGCCTGCCCGCCTACGATGCGTGCTTCATCGCTTGTGGCGGACAACGGGTAACGGAAACGGTGTGCGTGAAGAACTGTCCCAGGCAGTGAAGGCACGGACGCCGCAAGGGCTTGCCCGGCTGCCCCGCGAAGGAAGCGCCTGATTCATTTCCCCCGGACGGTGGCCGAGGTGCTCGGAATCATCGCCAGTCCGCCTTGAACGATCCACAAACCCTTGATCCGATTAGCGGCTTTCGTGGTTGCCGCAAGCGGGATGTGCAAGGGATGGTCTTGCCAAAATCCGTTTTCCTGCAGATTCTTCCGAGCCATCCGATGGCCCCGAAGCCTTCACAACCGCAGACGGCCGAACTGTTCCACCGCCGGCTGGACGAGCAGATCAACGCGAAACATCCGCTGGCCAGGCTGGCTGCGCTGCTCGACTGGAGCGAGATCGAGCGGACCCTTGCCGCGCCGTTCACATCCGGGCGTGGGCGGCCGGCCCGCGACGGAGCGCCGGCCTTCAGCCACTGGCGCCGTCGTAGCTGACGCGCCGGCCCAGCATTCCATGCCCGGCTCGAAGCGCGCCTGCGGCGTCAGTACGTTGATCGCACCGCCAAGCGCGCCGCTGCCCTGGAGCACCGAAGCCAGCCTCCTCACCGCCTCGGCGCGCTCGGCCAGCTCGAACGCCATGAATGAGGCGGCATGCCGGCGGGCTGCACCGAGTTGAAGCGCATGCCGTTGACCCGCAGCAGCACGATGCTTTCCTTCTCCAGGCCGCGAATGACCGCGAGCCGGCCCTGTGTGCCGTCACCGTTGGCGGCAACACCCGGCTCGCTGCGCAGTTCGGCGGCGACGAAGACCGAGGCCAGCACAGACAGGGCAAAGGCCTCGTAGCCCTTGGCGGGGACGCTGACCGAGGCGAGGATGGCGTCGGCAAAGGGCGGCAAGGACGCCGGCTAGGGGGTGCAGCATGAAGCGCATGTTGTTCTCCCGTGAAGGAGACTGCTTTTCACGGACTGTTGTTTTGACGTCACAAACGCCGGCAAATGCCTGAAAATTCGCGGAAATCGTTACCGTAAGCGAGGTGGAGCGGGGTGCGAAAGAGCTGCTTTCCCCCTTCCGCCGGCTTCCCGTGAGGTCTGTCGGGGTGACCGTTAAGATAGTAATTGTTATCATTACCATTAGCATTACCGGAAAAATAGCCCGCAAGAGGAAGAAGGATGCACATGCGTGCATGCCGCCCAGCCAGCCAATGTTTTCTGTCCAACCGTCCAACATTCCTGACTGACTGGAGCCTGTTCATGACGCACGCCGCAAGACTTGCAACGCCCCCTCCCTCCGTTTTTTCCCGCAAGCCGCTCACGCTGGCCCTGGCCCTGCTCTTTCCCTGCGGCGCCGTCCAGGCGCAGCAGGCCACCGATGAGCGCCAGCTGCCGAATGTCGTCGTTACCGCCTCCGGCTTCGAGCAGGACATCAAGGATGCGCCGGCCAGCATCTCCGTGGTGACGCGGCAGGATCTGGAAACGAAGCAGTTCCGCGACCTCGCTGAAGCCCTCGCCGACGTGGAGGGGATCGACGTGAACGGCGGCACCGGCAAGACCGGCGGCCTGAGCATCAGCATTCGCGGCATGCCGAGCGAATACACCCTGATTCTCATCGACGGCCGCCGCCAGAACGTGGCCGGCGACGTGACGCCGAACGGCTTTGGTGACGCCCTGACCAGCTTCATTCCGCCGATTTCGGCCATTGAGCGTATCGAAGTGATCCGCGGGCCGATGTCTACGCTGTACGGTTCGGACGCCATGGGCGGTGTGGTCAACATCATCACGCGCAAGGTCGCACGCGAATGGAACGGCTCGCTTGGCCTTGAAACCGGCATCCCGCAGGACAGCGACTGGGGCGCTTCGCAGAAGGTCAATTTCTACGCCAACGGCCCCATTGCCCAGGATCTCCTGGGCATTGCCGTGCGCGGCAGCCTGTTCCGGCGCGACGAAACCGAGCGCATCCGCGCGGCCAGCGGCAATGCCCGCGACCCGGCGCCAGCCAGGAGTCGCCAGCACGACATCGGCACCCGGCTGACCCTGACGCCGAACAAGGACCACGATATCTGGCTCGATCTCGATCAGGCGAGCACCTGGTACGACAACGACGACTGTCGCCTCGGCGGCCGCGACTATCTCGCCAGCAATTGCACGACGCCCAACACCACCGTCACGGGCTACAGGGATTACATGCGTCTCGATCGCGCGCAGATCGCGCTCGGCCACACCAGCCGCCTGTCTTTCGGCCTGCTCGAATCGAGCCTGATGCGTGCGACCACCGAAACCAAGGGGCGCACCATTCCGACCGCAGCGCGCCCCGCCGGTGACCCCGAAGTCGGTGCGGATCGCGAACTCGAAACCGTCAACGTGGTTTTCGACACGAAGCTCGTCGCACCGCTCGGCGAATCCCATGTCGCAACCATCGGCGGCCAGTGGTGGGACGCCGAGTTGACCGACAGCCTGCTTGCCAAAAAGCACAGCCAGACCATGTGGTCGCTGTTCGTCGAAGACGAGTGGCGTCTGGCGCCGACCCTGGCAGCGACCTTCGGCCTCCGCCACGACGATCACGACGCCTTTGGCGGCGAGACGAGCCCGCGCGCCTATCTGGTCTGGAACACGACCGACCGGTGGACGATGAAGGGCGGCGTCAGCAAGGGCTTCAAGGTGCCCTCGCTGAATCGCCTGATCGACGGCGTCAGCGGCATCGGCGGGCAGGGCACCAGCATCTCCATCGGCAACCCGGAACTGAAGCCGGAAACCAGCGTGAACACCGAGTTCGGCGTGCTCTACGACGACGCCGGGGGCCTCTCAGGCTCGGCAACGCTGTTCCACAACAAGGTGAAGGACAAGATGGTCAACAGCGCCGGTGATTGCACCGTGAGCTGGATTCCAAGCTGCGTGGCCAACCCGATGGCCACCTACATGATCAACCGGGACGAAGCCAAGACCTGGGGCCTTGAACTGGCCACCCGCATTCCGCTGGCCGCGCACTGGTCGCTGAACATGAACTACACCTGGACGGACAGCGAGGTGATCGAGCAGGGCGAGGAAATCGGCAAGCTCAGCGATACGGCCAAGCATGTGGCCAACGCGCAGTTGCGTTGGGAGGCCACTGACCGGCTGAATCTCTGGCTGCGCGGCGAGTATCGCGGCGACAGCCGTCGCTTCGACGAGAAACCGGGGCTGCTCACCGGCAACAGCCTGGCGGAATACCTTGTGCTCGGCGATCTCAAGGGCTACTCCCTGTTCCACCTGGGTGGCTCCTACAAGGTCTCCGAGAAGGTGAGGATCAACGCCAACATCTTCAACCTGCTCGACAAGGATTTCACGAAGTACAAGACCTGGGTCGACAGCAGCGGCAACACGCAGCTTGGCAGTGCCTACTACCGTTCGCAGCAAGCGACCAAGGGCACCGTTCATGCCGGCCGCACCTTCTGGATTTCGACGAATGTCGATTTCTGATCCGGCCGTTTCCCGCGCCCGAGCCGCACGGCCCGGGCGTGTCCCGATTCCGGTTGGCGCCGTTCCGGCATGACGATGCCTTTTCCCGGACCGTCGCCGGCACGGCGACGCGCGCGCTGGGTCAAGCAACTGCATCAATGGCACTGGATCAGCTCGGCCATCTGCCTGGTCGGAATGATCCTTTTTGCCGTCACCGGCATCACGCTCAACCACGCCGGACAGATCGAGGCCCGGCCCTCCGTCAGCCGGCTGGCGGCGCAGTTGCCCGACCCCCTGCTGCAAACCCTGAACGGCAGCGCCGAAGGCGCGCGGGCGCCGCTGCCGGTGGCGGTGCGTGACTGGCTGCGTGCCGAAATGGGGTTGCGCACCGCGCCGGCGGCGGCGGAGTGGCTGGACGACGAGGTCTATCTGCCGCTGCCGCGACCGGGCGGCGACGCCTGGCTGCGCATCGACCGCGAACTCGGCGAGGTCGAATACGAGCGCACCGACCGGGGTTGGATCGCCTGGCTCAACGATCTCCATAAGGGGCGGCATACCGGCCGCGCCTGGGCCTGGTTCATCGACGTTTTTTCCCTTGCCTGCCTCCTCTTTTCGCTGACCGGCCTGCTGTTGCTCAAGACGCACGCGGCCAACCGGCGCATGACCTGGCCGCTGGTCGGCGGCGGCCTCGTGCTGCCGGCCTTGCTCATCGTTTTGTTCATCCACTGATCGACAGGAGCGTTCGCGTGACCACTTTCTTTCGCAGGACGTTCGGCGTCGCCCTGATGGCGGCGCTGCTGCCGCAGGCCCAGGCGGCCGAACTGGCGATACGAGTCGAGGTTCCCCGGCTCAACGTCGCCGAATATCACCGTCCGTACCTCGCCTTCTGGCTCGAAGGCGAGCGGCGCGACGTGCACAACCTTGCCGTCTGGTATGACCTGAAGATGAAGGACGGTGAAGGCGCCAAATGGCTGACCGACCTGCGCCAATGGTGGCGCAGGGGCGGCCGTGAACTGTCGTTTCCGGTCGATGGCGTAACCAGCGCAACACGGGCGCCGGGCGTGCACCGCCTGGCGTTCTCCAGCGCCGACCCGGTGCTCGCCCGGCTGCCGGCCGGCAACTACCGGCTGGTCATCGAGGCGGTGCGCGAGGTCGGCGGCCGCGAGGTACTGAGCCAGTCCTTTGCCTGGCCGCCAAAGGAGGCCGCCCGTTTCGAGCTGCAAGGCAAGGAAGAGATGGGCGCCGTGCAGATCGAGCTGAAACCCTGAGGCGGAAACCGTTTCGTTGCCTGCCCCGTTTCCCCGTTTCCCTTTGCGCAAGGAGAGTCCCATGCTGCGATCCATCGCCCTCACCGCCCTGGCGGCCGCTACCCTGTCCTTTTCCACGGCGGCGAGCGCCCACAACGTCTGGTTGCTGCCGTCCTCGACCGTGCTCGCCAAGGCGGAGACGATCACCGTCGATGCCGCCGTTTCCAACGATCTGTTCTTCTTCAACCATGTGCCCCTGGCGCTCGACAACCTGCGCATCGAAGGCCCGGACGGCCAGCTTCGGCAGGCCGAGAATCCGCATCGCGGCAAGCTGCGCAGCGTCTTCGACCTCAAGATCGAGCAGCCGGGCAGCTACCGTCTGGCGGTGCTCAACCGGGGGCTGTTTGCCAGCTATCTGTTGAAGGGCGAGCGCAAGCGCTGGCGCGGCACGGCCGAAGCGCTGGCCGGGGCGATCCCGGCCGAGGCCACCGAGGTGGAGGTCACCGAGAGCTTCGGGCGCATCGAAACCTGGGTCACGCTCGGCAAGCCGAGCGTACCGTCACCGGCCGGTCAGGGGCTGGAACTGCAAGCGCTTTCCCATCCCAACGACCTGGTCAGCGGAGAGCGCGCCGACTTCGTGCTGCTGCTTGACGGAAAGCCGGCGGCCGGCGTCGAAGTGACCGCGATTCGCGAAGGTACGCGCTACCGGGACCGGCAGGATGAAATGAACACGCAGACCGACGCACGCGGCGAATTTGCCTTTACCTGGGATGCGCCGGGCATGTACTGGCTGGAGGCGACGGCCCACGATGACAAGGTGTCGCACCCGGCGGCGAAGGAACGCCGCCTGATGTACACGGTGACGCTGGAAGTGATGCCGCAGTAAGCTTGTCCGCATTCAAGCCAGAAGGCGAAGTTTTGTCCACGGCGTCAGGGCTTCGAGTTCGGCGAGGATGCCGTCGACGACATTGCCAATAACAGATATCGTGATCCTGACACGTGATATCTATCGGATCCGCCTCCACATACCGTCCCGTCGTCGGACCGTAATCCCTGAAGTAGTCCGTCCTGAACAACTCAGTTTGGTGTTGTCAGGGACAGTAATTGCGGCGTGACTCTGGGTCTCATCATCACGGCGAGCCAGCCGACAAAGGCTGCAAGAAGTACCCGCAGGTACGCCAGGATCATCCGCAGGTTGTGTCCGGCCCCGCACAGTACCGCATGGATCGCATCGCCGATCTCGCCGCGCAGCCAGTTTCGCGCAAGCAGCCCGTCAGCCTTCATGTGCCCGATCATCGGCTCGACCACCTGCCGGCGCTTGAGCAGGCGTCTGAGCTTCACCGGCAGCTTCCGGGTATGGCTCAGCAGCAGCTTCGCGCCACATGTGGGCGTGACACCCTTGTAGCCGCGGTCGGCCAGCACGATCGACGGCGTCGTCTCCGTGAGAATCTGCACCTGCTCGAGCGCGCAATCCACCGTATGTCCGTCGTACGGATTGCCCGGCATCGAGCGCATGCCGACCACGATTCCTTCCCGGGCCGTCACCGCCACCGAGACCTTGACCCCGAACTCGTACGGCGTTCGAGCCTTGCCTTTTGCGATGCACTCGACTTCCGGCGCATGCAGCGCGTAGAGCTTGTTCTTCGAGTCGCGTCGTTGGGCATGAAGCTGTCGGACGAGGGCCAGCCGATCCGGCAGGACCTTGGGCATCTCTGCGGGCATCTTGCGCTCGACGTCCCGGATGACGCGGCCCAGCCAGGTGCGCAACTGCCGGATGGTCTTGTGCATGCGCCGGTACTGACGGGCATGGGCGTATCGCCCTGCCTGATGCTCGGCTGCCGGGCCCACCCGGGCGTAGCTCTGCCGAACGGATCCCGCAACCCCGAGCGGCCTCGACCAGATGCTCGCGTGCCCGGTTCAGCAGCCGGCTGTCGGTCGGATGTGCAATCGCCTTCTGCTGCACCGTGGTATCGAGCACGATCGTCGCCAGACTCGTGCACTTCATCGCCCCGCTGGTCTTCGCCGCCTCGATCGTCTGCGTGAGCAGCCATTCCGCGCCGGCCTCGCCGATGCGCTGGCGCCAGCGCACCAGGCTTGACGGATCGCACGGCAGCTCGTGACGGAAGTACCGCTCGCCGCACAAGTGCTGCCAGTACGGATTCTCGACCCAGCGCTCGACGACATCCTCGTCGCTCAGCGCAAATGTGTGCTTCAGGTACAGCAGGCCCGCCACCAGCCGGGTCGACAGCGCCGGACGTCCCGTGGTCGATGCAAACTGCCCGCCGAACTCGCGCTCGAACACCGACCAGTCGATCAGCTCGGCCAGGCGCACCAGCTCGTGCCGGGGATCGACCAGGTTCACCAGCTCCAGCCGGAACAGGTCATGATTGCTGGCCATCGGCGACTTCTTCGGACCCATGGGTTGCGCTCGTGAGTTTGCAAGGAATCAGTCCGATTACACCGGAATCCCGTAATCTGCGCCGCCGATCACCGCCTCGAACGCTAGCGCTGGCGTGGGAACCCGGGTTGTTCAGGACCGACGAAGTAGTTCTAATGCAGCCCCGTCTCCCGGTCGAAGTACTGCCCCGGAAGCCTCAGGTTGTTCTCCACCGTGCTGGCCGGGCTCACCTTCGCCTTACCGAAGGGCTCGTACGACGCCTTCCACGCCAGTGCCCCGGTGCTGTCGCTCATCGCCCACGGCGTACCCAAGTAGTCGACGTGGTACTAGTAGATCGTCGTGCCATCGTCGACCCGCGTCAGCGGTCTTTGGCCCAGCCACCCATGCGCCTTCGTCTTCTCCTGCCGCTTCTTCTCGAAGAGCAGTTCCCCGTTCGGGCCGTAGTGGAAGATCGTCGACAGACCGTTCTGGTTCTGCTTCCTCACCCGTTCACCCAGGGCATTTTAGGTATAGGTCGTGGTCTCGCTCGCGGTATAGTGTCTAACTCTGTTTGCCTGCTTCACTGTGCGTCCGGTTTTTTTAATTTTTCTTCCGTTCTACCCTGTTGCAATTGCGTAGGATCAATGGTGATTGCATCCGCAGGCGCACGATCGCCGACTCTTGTCAGAACAATGGTTATGGCGACAACCAGCATCAAAAATATGCCTAAGCTTAATCCTAAACGTATAGGTATACTCAAATTTTCAGCAATGAAAAAAACCGTTATCCCAAGTACCAGACTTATAAGGTAGGCAAGTATCATTTACATACCTCACATTCTCTCCGAACAACTGGATCATTAGCCAAACGCTTGTACTCTTTCCTGACGCGGTCAGCCCATGTTTGGCAGTTTCGCCCTATCAAGCAATACGACTTCGGAAGCCCAGCGTTTGCAACTGTTCTTCTCATGATGCAATCGTTATACTGCTCGGGTTTCCTACGGTATCCAGTAGGATTCGGCTCTTCTTTTAACTTGCTATCGTCGAAATATCCAAGGTTCGACGGAGTCTTTCCGTCTTCAAAGAACAATTGCTCGTGACTGATTTCAGTATTAAAAAAATCATCAAGTGGATTTTTCGAGAATGAACCCAGCCACGGTAATCCTGAGAGTGGGCGGCTTGCGAAGTACGCTAACCCCAGTGGATCAGTAAACCTCAACGGATTCTGATTGGCGTAGCCATAGACGTTGAGCCCACCCTCCAGCCCGATCGGATCGGCCTGAATATACCTCCCCGTCGTCGGATCGTAATCCCTGAAGTAGTTGTAGTGCAGGTTGGTCTCGCGGTCGAAATACTGGCCGATTGATCGCAGGTTGTTCTCGATCGTATTGACCGTCACCGCCGCCTTGCCGAACGGCTCGTATTTCACCTTCCACACGACCATTCCCGCGCTGTTCGTCATCGCCCACGGCGTACCCAGGTGGTCGACGTGGTAGTAATAAATCTGCGCGTCGTTGTCGATGCGTGCCAGCGGCCGGCCGTCGAGCCAGACGTAGGCCTTCGTGTTGCCGGCCTGGTCCTGCTCGAACAGAAGTTCGCCGTGAGAACCGTAGTGAAACACGGTGGATGCACCACTCAGGTTGCTCTTCTGGATGCGCTCACCAAGGGCGTTGTAGGTGTAGCGCGTGTTCTCCATCGAGCTTTGCACCAGGCGACCATAGCCATCGTAGCCGAGAAAACCGGTGCTGGTGCCGAAAACGGTGTTGCCGTTCATGCCATCGATCCGGTACTCGTCGCCAAACCGAAAGAGCCAGTTGCTGCCGGCG
>JACDJA010001559.1_pt1 | contig 18788 bp, 20 predicted proteins | sample 7449241 | NCBI WGS metagenome assembly JACDJA01 (sample SAMN14253289, study PRJNA609438) | sludge metagenome | isolation source: initial anaerobic sludge | collected 2018-12-20 | reverse complement strand
GGTATCAAAATTTGCATCATTGATCTTTGCTTGATACTTTTTATATATATCTAAAATCGGTGCAGAATCATAAAAGAGTTCTCCGATCTCTTCTTTTGTCATTCTTGCGCCAAAATATCTGCTCCATGCCTCTATATTGTAGTTTGGTTCAATATCATTTTTAAAATGATACCATCGATTACTATGCGCACCATACCCCCCAGAGAGATCATAGAGAGGATTCTTTGAATCGATATTAACAAGTGATGGGTCTAGAAAATTATAGTATTCATCTTTGATATATGTCTCTCCCCAGCCTCCGGCACAAGAAAATGCCTGCACACTTAAAAAAGCAACACCCAATACGATATTTCTCAATAATTTGATATTCACACGCAGCCTTTATATATTTACTTCATTATAGCAATCGATAAATCAAAATTGGTTAAAATAATTTCTATATCGCTCCTCACCAAAGCCTACAATTACATCACCTTTATACTCGATAACAGGTCGCTTGATGATGAGATTCTCTTTTGCCATCCACTCAATCTTTTGTGTATCATTTAAATTCAACTCTTTAAGTTTGAGTGTTTTATATTTTGTCCCTTTTGTATTGAGCAGTATATCTAAGCTTGTATGCCCTAACCACTCTTTGATTTTAGCTGCATCTACAGGCTCTTTTTTAAAATCTATAAATTCATACTCTATGCCGTTATCGTTCATAAATTTGAGTGCATTTCTCACACTGCCACATGTTTTGATGCCGTATATTTTCATGATTATCCTTTTGATTTACGATTATTAAATGATAGCGAAAAAGGTTTATTTGTAGTTGTGATGTCGCTTTCGCACTTCTTGTGCAGTTGTGAATGCGAGCACTGCGAAGAGAGGAGCGAACAACGCCCGCACAATTGTGAAACGACGATTTTCTTTTCTTACTTTTCTTTACTAAAAAGAAAAGTTATAAAGATTTCTTGTTTTCTTTTTACTACTTTTTTAGACCCTGATGCAGCGAAGCAAATTCTGAAAGATAAACGAATTCAGGATGACGAGATTCTTACCTTTGCAGATATGCGAAATACCTTAATGCTACTTGCTTAACACTTAGCGCTTAATGCTAAAATCTACATATGATAATTTGGACTCTCTTTAGTGATCGTCACATCATGCACATGTGACTCTTTTAGTCCCGCAGCTGTAATCTCCACAAACTCAGCTTGTTCCCAAAATGTGGGGATATCTTTTGAACCACAATACCCCATAGATGATCGCAAGCCCCCTATCATCTGATGGATCACATCGGCGATCTTACCACGATATGGAACACGCCCTTCGATGCCCTCAGGTACGAGTTTATCTGCAGCTGTTCCTTCTTGGAAATATCTATCGGTACTGCCTCGACTCATCGCGCCTATGCTTCCCATGCCTCGATACTCTTTAAATTGTCTTCCATTAAAGATAATCATCTCACCCGGAGCCTCATAAGTTCCTGCAAGTACTGAACCTAGCATGATACTGCTCGCTCCAACAGCCAAAGCTTTAGCAAGATCGCCCGAGTATCTGATACCCCCATCAGCAATAACAGGCACACCAAAACCTCGAGCATACCGCGCTACCTCATCAACAGCCGATATTTGCGGGACACCAACCCCGGCAACGATTCGTGTAGTACAGATGGAGCCGGGACCGATACCCACTTTGAGTGCATCCGCGCCTGCTTCTATGAGATCTTTTGCAGCGGCAGCCGTAGCGATATTGCCGGCAACTATATCGATATCAAGTTTTGATTTTATCTCTTTAACAGTCTGAAGTATCCCCTCAGAATGACCATGCGCAGAATCAAGCACCAATACATCCGCACCCGCCTCGACAAGAGCCGTTGCACGATCAATTTGCCCCACGCCAATCGCAGCAGCTACTCGCAATCTTCCATATGAATCCTTATTTGCATTTGGAAACTGCTCTCTTTTTTCTATATCTTTTATAGTGATAAGCCCTTTGAGTATACCTTGACTATCAACGATAGGGAGCTTCTCTATCTTATGCTCTTTGAGTATCTTTTTCGCATCATCAAGCGTTGTTCCCTCTTTTGCTGTAATGAGTGGCATCTTTGTCATCACATCTTTTACCTTCAAACTCATATCATTGATAAATCGCATATCTCTATTGGTGAGTATGCCTATAAGCTTATGGTCTTTATCTATGACGGGAACTCCCGAGATGTGATACTCTGCCATCATCTCTTCAGCCTCACCTACTTTTGCCTCAGGATTTATAAAAATTGGATCGATGATAACACCACTCTCAGATTTTTTGACTCTCTTTACCTCTTTTGCTTGCGCTTCTATGTCCATATTTTTATGGATAACACCGATGCCACCAAGTCTTGCCATAGCAATAGCCGCTTTATATTCCGTAACTGTGTCCATCGCGGCTGAAACGATTGGAATATTGAGTGTGACTCTTTTTGTAAGATTTGAGGTGATATCGACCTCTTTAGGAAGCACATTTGAGTATTGGGGTACTAAAAGCACATCTTCAAAGGTTAAAGCTCTAAGCTTTAGATTCATTTTGGCTCCTTTTTTGCTAAAGATATGAGAGTGTTAGACTATTTATATATTTTGCAATAATACCCAAAAACTTCTTTCAAGCTCCAATAAAAAAACGAGCCAAACACTTTTATTTTCTAAAAATTTATTGATCTCTAGTCATTATTTCTGAGCCACTCAAGTGCCTCTTTTCTATCTTCAAATGCTTTCATCTCGCCACTTATAAACCATGAACCTATCTTTGCTGCAATATCTTGCCAATTTTTATGCCCATAGATTGCAAGCTTTTCAAAGTGGTTTCCATGCTTTAATCCAAGACTAAAATCATCCCAAGCCGCTCTTGCTTCCCATCCATCAAACTCACTCATATCTACAAGTACTTTTATCTTGGGCTCTCTCATCCCTATAGTTGCAGCATCAAGTATAGGATTGATCTTTTCATAATCTGCATGGGTCAATGTCCCAACTGCTTTCATACTCATAAAGTACTCATCACCTGCTCGAAACATCCCGATAGAGATACCGTGTCTACTCATCTCCACAAAATCACCGCCACCTGCCCATTTTTTGGCATCTTCAAAGTCATCATAATCAAACTTTTTCACTTCAGCACTTACAAAATGGTCCACAACATGATCTGCAAATTCTCCTATCGCAGAATCGGTGCAGATAGCGACTCTTTTGAGCATCCTATGATGCTCTTTTACAAATTTGAAGTGAGTAAGCATCGCTCCAAAAGAGTCCCAACCCGGAAATGCTTTTGTATAGATCACAGCACCTTTGAGCTTATCATGTTTTTTGAGGTAGAGATCTATCATATGTGAAGCAGTCTTAAAATCCTCTTCACTCAGCGGACCATTAGGCATCAATGTGGCTACGCCTTTATCTACATTTATCAAAAGCATTTCTCTCTCCTTTTGCATTTTGATAAATTATATCACAAAAGGAGAAATATATTATTTTGGCATTGGTCTATACAAATCATTCATATTTATATGCTCTAAAAAGTCAATTGTATTTTTATATTTTCTATAAACTTCTATTTCCTTGTTAATTTTATTGGCTTTCTCGTTGAATTTATCAATAATACGATTAGCATAAATTCTATTTAAAGGATTTATTAAAAAACTATTGATTTTTCTAGTCTTGCATGGAACATCATATTGTATTAATATATTATCCAACACAAGTTGCGTCAAATCATCTTTTGTAAAAGAATTTGATAAAACTTGCTTTATACAATTTTCAGTTAATCCAATTGTCATAATCTCCATATCTTTTTCATTTTTATAAGCATCAATGATTGCTTTTCCTAGAATTATACTTATATTTTTCGTTTTGATTTTTGCATTATTTCCAAAAGCAGAAGGAAACTCCATCCCTCCTTTGTAAAATATAAATTCTCCGTAAGTAATGGTTCCTCTTATAAATAAAGTTGCCGGATAAGAACGCTGAACTTTATCATATACATCGTGCTGTATAACCTCAGCAAGCTTAACTAATTCATAAAAGTGCTTATTTTTATTCGGATTATGTGATTTTATAGCAATAGTATCAGAATAAACCAATATCTCTATATGACTATTATTTGACAATCTATCAAAATATGCTTGCGAATCAATAGATTCTTTAGCGTCTTCTCCCTGAAGACACAATCCACTTGCTACGAAATTTATATCCGAAATCCATTGAGTAAAAAAATTTATAACTAATTTTTTATCATTATTTTCAACAAAATTTGAAAAACCTAGAAAATCTATATTGAGTATAAAGGTTTCTTCATATAAATCTTCAAATTTAGCCATAATTTGATTCTATCCGACATACCCCATGGCACGCTCTAGGCTACTCGCACCGTCAAAAATCGCTTGCTCATTAAAGGCTTTGGCGATAAGCTGAAATCCTATCGGCAAACCGTTGCTATCTTTTGTAACAGGCAACGAGAGTGCAGGCAAGCCTGCTAAGTTAATGGCAATCGTGTACATATCACTTTTATACATCTCAAGCGGGTCTTGCATCGAGCCTATCTTTGGAGCAGTACTTGGTGCAACAGGAGAGAGGATAAGATCAGCCTCATCAAATATCTTATTGAACTCATCTCGTATCAAGTGACGCACTTTTTGTGCTTTGAGATAATAAGCATCATAATACCCGCTTGAAAGTACGAAGTTCCCAAGGAGTATTCTTCTTTTGACCTCTTCACCAAATCCTTCACTTCTTGTTTTATAGAAAAGTTCTTCGACGCTATTTGAGGGCGCTCTATTGCCATAGCGTACACCGTCATATCGAGCGAGATTTGTTGCTGCTTCGGCAGTTGCAACGATGTAGTAAGTCGAGATATCATACTTGGTATTGGTCATATTTTTATGGATAACCGTATGTCCCGCATCTTCAAAAGCTTTAAGCGTCTGGGCATATGCCTCTTGGATCTCGGGACTCGCCTCTGATATATAGTTATCGATCGCCGCGATCGTCAGTTTTCTTGTTGCATCGATAACACTTTTCCCTTCATCGATATCGGCACTTGTAGAGTCTTTTGGATCGTGACCTTTAAGGATATCATAGAGGATCATCGCATCTTCTACATTTTGTGTGATTGGTCCTATCTGATCCAAACTTGATGCATACGCACCAAGCCCATAACGGCTCACTCTTCCGTAGGTCGGCTTGAGCCCTACACAGCCACAATAAGCCGCAGGCTGACGGATAGAACCGCCTGTATCACTCCCGAGCGCAGCGATAGCGATGCCCCCTGCAACAGCAGCCGCGGAACCGCCTGAACTGCCTCCGGGAACATGCGCTGTATTGTGTGGATTTTTCGTAATGCCGTAAAAGCTACTCTCTGTTGTACTTCCCATGGCGAACTCATCCATGTTTGACCTACCAAAAGCCATCATCCCCGCACTTTTGAGTTTCGTGATAACCGTCGCATCATAAGGTGCGATGTAACCCTGAAGTATCTTAGAAGCACTCGTAACACTCCAGCCATCGACTTGGATATTGTCTTTGATAAGGATCGGTACACCCTCACCGCTTGCATCATAGCTAATATACGCATTAAGCTCACTCGATTTGGCTCTCTTTTCAAGATCATCCCTGATCTCTGCTAGCTCTTCTTTGCTCTTTGTTAGTGCTTCTTTTAGCGTTATCACTTTGACTCCTTACTTTTGTAATAATGGACCAATCCAAGCCCTATACCTATGATGATAGCTATCACTATCACCGAACCGATAATGATCTCCATAGTGACCGGTTTAGAGAGATCAAACATTGACAACCTCGCTACATCTTGCGCAAAGAGTGTCTTCATTTTTAGATTTAAACTGCCAACATCGAGGACATTTATGCTCACTTGCTTTTGTTATATCAAATCTCGTACCATTAACTTCAAAGCTAGCTAATACTTCACTATTGCTTGATTTTTTTACATATGAAACCATAAACCAATCTTCTAAATCTTTTTGATTTTTTATACCAAAATCATACTCACCACACAATTCTACTTCAAGAGTTGATTTTAAAACTTTGTCTTTTTTGAGCCTATCTATCTCTTCTGAAAACTTCTCTCTTATAGCTATTAATTTTGCAACATCAAGGTCAGAATGAACCTCTTTTATGTCAACAAACTTAAAATCAAAGATATTTTTTGCATCACCTTTTAGTAATGGGGTTGCAAAATCCAGTATCTCATCGGTCGTGTAAGTAAGCACGGGTGCTATGAGCCCCAACATACTTTTAGCAATCATTGCCATTGCACTTTGAGATGCTCTGCGTGATGGATTATTCACATCATCACAATACAATCTGTCTTTGCATATATCCATATAGAGTGAACTAAGGTCATTTACAAGAAAATGGTTCAGTACGGCAAAACCTCTTAAAAAGTCATAATTATCAAAATTGGCTTTTACCTCACCAAATACTTTTCTAGCACTACTCACTATCCATAGATCAAGCTCTCCAAACTCTTTTACATCAACAAGCGCTTCAAGATCATCGATATTGGCAAGCAAAAATCTAAATGTATTTCTTATTTTTCTATACTGTTCTGCACTCTGCTTGAGAATATTCGCCGATATTTTTTGATCATTTTGATAGTCGCTCAAAGCCACCCAAAGACGAAGAATCTCACTGCCGAATTCACTCACGACTTTTTGTGGAGCTACGGTATTACCTACAGATTTGCTCATCTTCTCGCCCTTCTCATCCATGGTAAATCCATGTGTGATGAGTGCCTTATAAGGTGCTCTATCTTGCACAGCACTTGAGAGCAGGAGTGAGCTTTGGAACCAGCCTCTATGCTGATCACTTCCTTCCAGATAGACATCGGCAGGATACGCGCCCGCATCATACTCACCGCTTTTAAGTACGGCATTCCAAGTCGAGCCGCTATCAAACCAGACATCCAAGATGTCATTGACTTTCTCTAGCTCACTCGCCTCATAGCCACTGCCCGGGTAGAGGAGCTCTTCGATGCTCATATCATACCACGCATCACAACCATGTTTATCAAATATCATCGCGACAAAATTGAGCACTTTCTCATCAAAGATTGGCTCTTTAGTCGCTTTTTTTCTAAAAAACGCTATAGGCACGCCCCAACTTCGCTGTCTTGAGATACACCAGTCAGGACGCTGTTCTACCATCCCTTGCAGTCGCCCTCTTCCCCAGTGCGGATAAAACTTTGTCTTATCTATCTCGCCTAAGGCTACTTCTCTGAGACTCTTTTGCGCATCACCGAATGCACCGTCAATTGAGATAAACCACTGTTTCGTTGCTCTATAGATAAGTGGTTTTTTTGTTCTCCAACAGTGTGGATAGGAGTGGACAAATTTACTTTGATGCAAAAGTGCATCGCCCAACATCTCCAAGATCGGCTCATTGGCTTTGAAGATATGCATACCTACAAACTCTTTTGGCAAGAGATGATGTCCTATGATGCTCTCATCAAAGAGTCCATTCTCATCGACGGGCATCAATACTTCAAGATTGTACTTGAGTCCCACTCTATAGTCATCCTCTCCATGTCCAGGAGCTGTATGTACCGCACCCGTTCCGCCATCTAACATAACATGCTCGCCAAGCACGACCGTGGAATTACGCTCATTAAGCGGATTGATGGCTATCTTGCCCTCAAGTTCTCTTGCGGCAATTTTTCTATCACTATGCTCTTTAACAATTCCGAGTTCCACTAAAGCATTCAATCTGCTCTCTGCAACGATATACCCATCCCTTGTTATCACATACATCTCTTCCGGGTTAAGCGATATTCCCGTATTGGATGGCAGTGTCCAAGGGGTTGTCGTCCAGATAACAACCGCAGCTTTTCCGTGTATCTCAAGCTCTTGTTTTGACTTTTCGCTCAGCTCAAACGCAACATAGATAGAGTAATCCTCTTTATCCTTATACTCTACCTCCGCATCGGCAAGTGCACTTCTAGCCGCCCACGACCAAAACACAGGTTTGTTACGCTCTACAAGCAAGCCTTTTTTTGCCACTTCACAGAGTGTTCTGTAGATATTTGCCTCAAACTTATATTCCATTGTCACATAAGGATTGTCCCAATCAGCGATAACGCCAAGTGACTCAAAGCCCTCTTTTTGCACCTGCACGAACTCTCTTGCGTGTGCCCTGCAAAGCTCTCGAAATGCGCTCACATTCATCGCCTCTTTTGCCTCTTTGCCGATCTTCTCTTCAACCTTTTGTTCTATGGGCAATCCATGGCAATCCCAACCCGGAGTAAAACGCACCGATTTGCCTTGAAAATAATTATATTTAACGACGATATCTTTGAGTATCTTGTTGAGTGCATGTCCTATGTGAATAGCACCGTTTGCATACGGAGGCCCGTCATGAAGCGTGAAAGAGTCCGCACCTTCACGATTATGAATCATCTGAGCATAAACATTTTGCTCTCTCCACTGCTTATATCTTTTAGGTTCATTTTCAGGTAGATTGCCCCGCATAGGGAAATCCGTCTTTGGTAGTAGTAGTGTATCTTTGTAGTCCATAGATTCTCTTTGAAGTTGATTCTTAAGTTGTGGCGATTATAGCAAAATGTGAATTAAGGTTGGGTTTGAAAAATGTCAAATACTAGCATTGGTATCTTTTACAAATTGACATATCTCATCATCAAAATACCCTAAGATTTCATCTATCTCGACAAATATATCATTGTAATCATCTCTATTTATTACTTTCTCATAATGAAATACTCTATTCCTAAAGTTTCTTATATGATTTAGCTCTTTATAGATAATCTCTCGTTTGATAAACTTTTTATCTCTAGGTGGAAGATTTGGAAAAACTCTTTTAAGATCGTTAATTCTTAACTTCTTATCATATGGTTTTTTAAATAAGTTAACCCAAAATCCCAAAGATAACTCCGCTATCACTTTTTGTTTAATCGTGCTTTCTCCTCTCTTTGCCAATAGCTCCTTGGCTTGTGCTATTTTTTGCCTACTATCTGCTGTGAGAAAGCTTGCATCTTCATGCCAATCTTCTCTTATCTTCTCACTCAATAATCGATCTATAGAATTTCTCAAAGCAACCTCTAGAATAGAAAGTGGTATATATGATCTTTTTGAAAAAACTAAATTACCTCGATACTCTTTCATGTCCTGATAATTTTGAAATCGCTCTTGACTTATAAAGTATTCTATTAAGCTATTTTTCATTTATCTTTACCTATAATAATCTTGTAATTCCCGCGTAAGCCTACATCCTAGAGGTGTAGCCGAGGGTTTAAACTCCTCTATTATAATATTTCACAAGCAATCATTATTAAAGTATGACAAATTGACATATTTCAAACTCATATATTCATAAAAATCACTTTTATATTTTTTGGTTTAGAGCTCGCTAAGCAAATCTTTTATGGAGATAAAACTCTTACCTTTCATCTTTTCCCCTCTTTTGCTGAGTATATACTCATCGAGTAGTTGCATCAATTTCTCGTAAGTTTCACTTGGAACGATGTAGGCGTTTGGGACATTGTGATTGAGCACGGCGATGGCTTCTTTGCCCGCTTTTTTGATGACACTGCTTGGTGATTTTTTCAGCTCACTGATACTCACGCTCTTCTCGGCATAGATGCTTCTCATTTTAGTACCTTTTTACATACTTTATTTGGTATATTATAGCGTACTTTTTATTATTTTATCATCCTCAGGCTTGGCTATAAATGCTTCAAGACTTTATACCGGTCGCATTTTGCGACCGGTGTTTATCAAATCTTTAGTTATGTTAAACTTGTTTCAGTAACTCTTATCTTGTATTCCCTTTTTTTCAACCTAATTGTATTTTTTACCCATATATTTCAAATATGTGTAATTTTTAGAAAATTTTACCTATATACTTAAAAAGATTTTGTCATGCTAGGCATGATGTCATCTTGATGTTTTGATGCAATTATGCTATAATGACAAAAAAAGAAAAGGATCGAAAGATGAGTACAAGAACGACTGTTTCGCTTGAAGATAATCTCCTTAAGCTTCTTAAACTCAAAGCAGTTGAAACATCAACTTCTGTTTCAGTACTACTCAATGAGATATTGCATGATGCTTTTAGTGATGATAGTGATGATCTTCGCACATTCAAAGAGAGAGAAAAAGAACCTAGTATCTCATTTGAATCATTTTTACAAGAGCTAAAGAGTGACGGCAGATTATAAGATAGAGATAAAAAAATCAGCACAAAAAGAGATAAAAAATCTTCCAAACAAAGAGTTAAAAAAGATTGTTGATAAGATAAACTCTCTAGCACATGAGCCACGACCTGCTGGATGTAAAAAATTAAGTGGCGAAGAGAAATACAGGATAAGAGTCGGTAGCTATAGAGTGCTTTATAGTATAGAGGATGATGTGTTGGTCATTTATGCAGTGAAAGTGGGACATCGTAAAGATGTTTATGAGTGATATCTGATAGACACTACGCCACCCTAAACTTGTTTTAAAATCTCTAGAAGTAGAGGCTCTATGCCTCTTTTTCGATAGCGATCGATGCGCTGTAGTTGCCGTGAAGGTTACATTTTGTGATACTTTTAAGCTCCTTAACGCCCTCTAGTTGCACGCGTGCGCTTAAAAATCCTCGTGAGATAACAGGCTCAAGGTCTGCATGTGCTACAAGCTTGTTATCAGCATAAAGCTCTATCGCATAGATCCAGTGATTTGCGTCACTTGGGTGGATGATGCCCTCTTGTCCAACGGTAATCTCAACGAGAGTATAACCCTTCTCGTCTTTTCCTTTGAGTTCGATCTGTGGCATATGTTTATACTCAAAATCAGTTGGATTTTTGGGGTCTTGTAACTCCATATCTTTGGTATTGACTATAAGTTTCTCATCATATGCGCTTAGCATACTCACACTCGCGATTAGAAGCGCTCCTGCGCTCAAGGCTTCTCTTCTGTTCATACATAACTCCTTTTTAGCACTCATTGTAATACAAATAGATTAAAAAGATATAAAGATATTTATGAGTGATATCTGATAAGTTTACATCATCGTCATTACTGCTTTTACTTACTTTAGGTAGTCTGTCCCCATTTTTCTTTTTTTCAAAATAGTAAAATCAATATACCACCTTAAGTCTTTCAATTAATGAGTCCAAAACAAGTGCATCAATCTCAATGCTCAATCTATCGGACAATAAAGCTTGTAGTTCAATGGCTTTTTTGATATAAGTTACCTGCTCATCTATACTAAATCGTTCCCAGTTGTTATTTGATTTTTTAACATTATGATATTTCAAAATAAGTTGAAAGTTATCCGGGTGGTGGCTTCCTGCATCTGATTTATTTAATAAAGCTTTTGCATGATCAAGTTCAAAATCAATGTTAAAAAAGGATTTAAAAGCTTTTTGGATGTTTCTAAACTCATCTAATCTATACAACTCTTTTAAAGCTAGTTTATCCTCTGCTTTTTTTTCTATCTCTCTTCTATTTAAAGGTTCTAAATCTTCTTCAATATCTTGGCTTGTGTTTTCTTCTAACTCTTCTTTTGAGATATATTTTACATGCCTTGGTCGCTCACTATCATCAACCTTTACTAAACCATCAAAACCACCTGTTGAAAGTCTTGAGCCAATACGAGCTGCTACTTCTCGTAAACCTGTTGTATCGTTCTTGTGACTTTCTGCCTCCCTATTTGCTTTTTCCAAAAGCTCTGGATACATATCACCAAATTTTACTGCCCATTCAGAAACGGTTACAAAGTCATCAAAAGTTTTAAGTGCTTCTAAGTATTTTTCATTGATTTTCATACTATAGTCTTTTTTCTAAAATATGCAAATATTCATAAGTTGAATCTGCCTTATGATTTCTGCTTTCAGTTTTATCTGCTTTAAATCTTTGATAGCTCATTTCTTTAAGAGTATATTTTCCATATTTTGACATAATATTTTTTGTATCATTTTCACTCATCAGACCTTCATTGTTATAACTTAAAAAAATATATTTAAAATTAGCTTCACGGATCAACTCTTCAAAACTCTCTTGAACAGTTTTGGCTTGACAATAAGCAGAGCGATTATATTCCCTAAGTCCTGTTTTTCCCTTTGGTATAAAATCATCATACTGAGTAATTGTATTTAATAGGTGATAATTAGCACTATACTGTCTCTGATTGTATGGAGGATCAAGGTATAAAATATCTCCGCTTATCTCTTTTATTAAATCATTACTATCCATATTGAATACTTGATGAAAATTTTCATTTTCTATATAGTATGCAGGTTCCAAAATGAGTTCTTTTGAAGCAGTTCTTTTAAGATGTTTTAAAAAAGCACCATATACCGATGCAGTGTTTGCGACCTTATCAGCGCTTTCAACGAGCGAAGCTAAAAGAAAATAATATAAGTTATCATTTATTCGCCCTATATCTTTCCATACATTGATTTTTTTTCTAATTGTATCAATCTTTTTTCCATTATAATCACTAAAATACTGGCGACCGCTCCCACTACCCAAACAATAATTTCGATATATAAAACCATCATCAATCAAGGGTAAACTATTGAGTTCTTCTATATATTTCTCTTTATTTTCTATTTCTTTGTGATTTTCAATATAATTTTTATTTAATACATAACTATAATGTTCTAAATCATTACTAATAACCTGCTTAACATCTCGCTTGAAGGTTCTGCCAATAATTCCTGTGCCGGCAAAAATATCACAGAAAATTTTATCGGATAAATCCTCACCAACAACTTTTTTAACTTCATCTTGTATCCAAGAAGATAATTTATATTTTGAACCTATATAATTCATTTTTTCTCTTTTATGTCTTTTTCTTTAATAATTTCAAGAGGACTAATATCAAAAAACTCTGCCAATTCAATTACATTTCTTTTTACAGGTATAAACTTATCAGATAAAATATTTGATAGCTGAGTTTTTGAAATTCCAAAACTATTTGCTAACTCTTGCAAGGTTGCAATTTGTTTTTTTGCCATAAGTTCTCTTATTTTAAATTTATCAATTTCAACCATAATTTTACCTCTTTTTTTCTACAAAGTCAAGTATTTTATGAATTAAATTAAAATATTTCATTAACTTTTAAATTCCAATGTTTTCCTAAAAGCAATAGGATCATACCAAAAACAACCTATACAGCCTAATTCTTCAGTATAGTTTACATCACCTTCTGTAAATGATACTGGATAGCCCATATATATTTTTGCATCATATCTTAAATTTGTCTCTTTGCACTTTTTACAAAATTGCCTTTTTGCGTCATTTGCTGGTTTACTCAATGGTTGAAAATCATCTAATGTTTGTGTAGCTGTATTCATTACTCTGGCATTATCTTTTCGTCCATCTTTATGATCGACTTCTGTTTTGTGGTCACAACTTTTAGTTGTCCCCAAAACCACACATCTCTGTTTTGAAATTTCATTTTTTATGTCAACCCGAATCGATTGTGTATGTATAGCCGTATGAGAAGTATTAAAACCATTCAATCTAATTCTGTCGATTTTGTTTCCGGCAGTAATGGATTTGTCTGTCTCGAGATTATAAGTTCTTGCTAATGCCGAAGATCTTCTTCCCCAGCTTAAACCATTTAACAATTCTAACGTTGAATATTTTCCAATAAATTCAGACGTATTAACCCATCTTGATATGCCATTTTTATCTGGTTGTGCTAATTCTAAAAATAATTCTTGTTGAGTTGCCATTGCTGAGATCTCCTTAATTATATAGTATCAAAATTTACTAAATTATTATTTGGATCGACTGAAAAAACATAAACCTGTAGCGCTGCTAATTTTGGAATATTTTCTTTTTTAAGATTTTCTCGTGCTATATTTATTTTATGAGTAATTTCACTATACCAGCTGGATGGCTCATTTCTGTCTTTTGCTTCCTTTGATAAATATTTATAATATTTACACCCTCTTGAAGGGGCTAATAGCTTAGGTTCTTTTAAAATTAAGATAGGTATAACCTCGTTGTATTGCTTTTTATAAGATGAAATCCACCGCGCATATTCTTTAAGCTGATTATATATATTATGATTAAAAACAAAATTATTTTTTAATTCAATTAATAAGCATTTGTTCGAATCAGTTCCTAAAAGCAAATCAATTTTTCTTTCACTAAAAGAGCAAATTGCCTCGTTGGATATGAAAGTTATGTTGCCGTTTTTGTTTGGTTGCAAAACTTGGTTTAATATAGCATTACTATTGGCTTTTGCGCAAAACAGTATTCTTAAATCTTCTTCGATTTTAATTTTTATTAAATTTTCTTTACTTCTTGGCAAGAACGATACATTGCCATTATAAGTAATGGAAGTATTGTTTAATTCAGAAATATGCTGCTCTATGTATGAATAATTAAATACATTATTCAATTTGATATTGTTGCGTATAAAGATATCTTTAAATAAATTAAATTCTTGTTCATCAATTGACAGGCAACCACGATTTGCATTTAGCTTCTTAAATATCCAGTTCCATTGCATATTATATATAGATTTATCTTTTATATTCTCTGGATTCTCCATCATATCCCATTCGGAAATATAATTTTTGTACACTTCTAAAGGCTCTATTTTCATTCTGTATGTTAAAGTTTTCTTATTAAGTTCATCATCGAGATATTGGTCTATATTGTTCACATAAAAAACATTGCCCACGGCTTTAAAAATTCCAAAAAAGCCAACATTCATCACATAAAAAATTATATTATCTCCATTTCTTATGCTTAAAATATCTGCCAATGCACCATATTGATGCGCTGAACCATCTCTTCCTGTCCCTACAAACATATACTCTAAATGCACTTTAAATGTGTTTTCATTCACAGTTAATATATGTGTTGCCATCAAAATTCCTTTTTAAATACAAAAATATATTCATGTTTAAATATATAATAATCACTATTCAACGCTCTATATCTCCAAATACCTCCGACACCAAGCTTACCACGATTGCCCTCAATATTTTTGATTATTGTGCCTTTTAATTTTACCTTAAAACTTCTTTTAATCATATCCATACAGTAAAAACCAAGAGGCAATACTTCACCATTTTTATATACATCCCCTATAACAACTGCAAAATATCTGTCTTTTTCTAAATATTTTAAAGAGTACTCACATATATCTTTAAATTTTTGGACGAATTCATTTATGTTGTCTATTTGAGATAAATCATTTTCATTTTCTGTAAATTTAACTATATCCATATAAGGAGGGTGCATAAGCACAAACTGTACATTTTTTGATTTCAGCTTTTCATTTGCTTGTTTTACACATTTACTTACTTCCAAACTATCTAATGAATTACAATGATTTACATAAAAATTTTCACTAAATTTATTATCACTCATAGCTTGTTTTACATATTCAATCATAGTTGGATTTATATCAAATCCAATATATTTACGATTTAATTTTTCGCATTCAAAAAGTGTTGTTCCACTTCCCATAAATGGTTCCAAAACAACATCATCTTCTTTTGTATATCGTCTTATAAGTTGATTGGGAATTTGGGGAATAAAATTACCATGATAAACATTTTTATGTTTTCCAGATTTATCTCTTTCTTGTATTAGCCATAGAGAATCAGTATTGATATCTAATTCTTTCCAATTTTTAAGATCTAAGTCATTGTACTTCATTATCTGCCTATACATTTTTTTATTATTCTACCTTAAAATAAATTTATTAAGAAAAATATTTCATTTTGTCATATTATTACATCTTGATTGCTTTTCTAACAAAATTTTGTCATTATAAACTAAAATGCGAGTATCACTTATAAGCATCAGCGTTTGTATTACTCATCTATAAATTCCCCTCTATTTTTATAATCCAATATGTCAAAATTTCTCTCTTTTTTTAACACATCAAAGATAACATGTTAAAATTTTTAACTTTTTTTAACATATTATTGAAACTATATTAATATTTTATCATTTTTTTAACATAGATTAAAAGATATGTTGAATTATATACCTTTTTTTAACATAGCAAATAATTCAATATTGATATAATATTTACTATTTTTTATTTGAATATTTTTCAGAATACCTATATTTTCAAGCTCAATTAAATATTTGGATGCTGTTTGTCTAGTTATATGTAACCTATCCACTAAAAAATCAATCTTAGTATAAGGGTGCATAAAAAGTATCTCAACTAAATCCTTACTATAAATTTTTGGTAGTTCTTGCGAAATTTTATCTTGAGTTTTTATCATCAACTCACTGATATTATTGATAAGTTCTATTGTCTCAAGAGAGGTTTGCTCTACTGCATCAAGCATATATAAAATCCACTCTTCCCATTTATCTTCTGTTCGCACTTCTTGAAGCAGTCTATAATAATCAGCCTTATGAGTGATAATGTATCGGCTTAGATAAAGCACAGGAATATCAAGCAAATCTTTGAGTATCAAATACAAAATATTGATAATCCTACCCGTTCGCCCATTACCATCATAAAAAGGATGAATCGACTCAAACTGATGATGGATTATCGCCATATTTACAAGTGGGTCAAGTTCATTTGGCTCATTGATATAGTTTTCAAGATTTGTAAGAAGATTTTGAATAGTCTCATAATCTTGTGGTGGAGTGTAGATAATCTCTCCAGTGTTTAAATTTTTGAGATTTGTCCCTGCTTGTTTTCGTACTCCTGCATCGTTTTTTTCCAAAACACCTTGTATCTCTACTATGTGTTTTTTTAGAAGTAGCTTTGTATCTTTGACCAGTGTAAAACCTCCAAGAAGTGCCTCTTTGTAGTTTTGCACTTCTTTAGCTTCGTTTGTTACACTCTCTATATCAAGATTTGCACGATAAAGCTCATCGTGAGTTGTGATGATATTCTCTATCTCACTACTATCTTTTGCCTCTTGAAGCACCAAAGAATTTATAAGTATTGCCCTATTGGGAATGATACGAACCACCCCGTTTAGGTTTGCCAAAGCACGGTTTGCTGAGATGGCTTTTTTTAGGACTTTGGGAGTTTCTATTTGATAGGCTAGAGGTAGGTTGTTTAATTCCTTATTCATTTAACAATTTCCCACAATAAATTGAAATTTTGTGCCATCATCTGCAACCCCTCTTTTTCTTAACTAAATTTTATCATTATAAACTAAATTTGAGTTATTTTACAACGCCACATCATAACGCGTACTTCTTACGCTTGTGCCTATAATATTTTCATATCATATTATGAGACGATTTGTCAAAATAATCACCTCACTTTATGAGACGATTAGTATCTATTATCGTTTCAATGAGAACCTAAAACAACTCTATGTTACAATCACTCCATGAATTGGAATGAAGTAATCGAGATTGAGCGCGATAAAGAGTATTTTAAAAAGCTAAAAAGTATCATAGATGAACGCTATGAAAATACAACCGTCTATCCACCAAAAGCGAAGATATTTAACGCCTTTGCAAAGTGCGATTATGAGAGTCTCAAAGTGGTCATCTTAGGGCAAGACCCCTACCATGGAGCGGGACAAGCGCAAGGACTTTGTTTCTCTACGCCTGCTTCCATCCCAAACCCGCCATCGATGCAAAACATCCTCAAAGAGATCGAAAATGATATAGGTACATGCATGGTTAAAGATGGAGACCTCACTCCATGGGCGCGCCAAGGCGTGCTTTTGATTAATGCTACACTCACTGTTGAAGCTGCCGAGCCCAAATCGCACTTTGGGCTCGGCTGGGAGATATTTACCGACAATATCATCCGTCACATCTCGGAAAATTTTGATGGCATCGTCTTTTTGCTTTGGGGTTCACCCGCGATTGCTAAAAAGAGCCTCATTGATGCACATAGACATCATATCCTCACTGCACCGCATCCTAGCCCCCTCTCTGCTTATAGAGGATTTTTCGGGTGTAAGCATTTTAGTAAAACCAATGCGCTTTTAAAAGAGCAAGGTAAAATGCCTATCGATTGGTAGATATTCTCACTCCATTTCTATGGTAAAATATCTCTATGCAAAGAGAAAAACTTATAACTAAAATCATCAATGAGCTAAGAGCGCAAAATAAAACCATCTCCTTTGCGGAGAGTTGCACAGGTGGACTACTCGCAAGTGAGTTCACACGCATCGCAGGCGTAAGCGATGTACTCAAAGGCTCTATGGTCACCTACTCCAATGCCATCAAGCACAAATGGCTTGGTGTCGAAAATGAGACGCTAGAAAAATTTGGTGCAGTAAGCCATCAATGCGTTGAACAGATGCTCAAAGGTATCAAAGACAAAGCCACTAGCGATATTGCTATAGCGATTTCAGGCATAGCAGGTCCCGGAGGTGGAAATGCAGAAAAACCTGTCGGTACTGTCTATATAGGTATCCTCTTAGATGATACACTCGATATCAACCACTGCCTATTTAAAGGCACGAGAAGAGACATCCAAGAAAGCTCTGTAGACTTTGCGCTTGAGATGCTCAAAAAAGAGTTAAATATAAGCCCGATTTGAGCCCATTTTATCTTGACTTATCATAGTATATAAGCTATAATTCCGTCCACTTGTTTTGAAGTCTCGTTAGCTCAGTTGGTAGAGCATCTCACTTTTAATGAGGTGGCCCTAGGTTCGAATCCTAGACGGGACACCATTGTTAGCTTTTTTTAAAGCAAGTATGAGATATAATCTCAACTCATTTTAGGTCGCTTAGCTCAGTTGGTAGAGCGCTACCCTTACAAGGTAGATGTCATAAGTTCGAGTCTTATAGCGACCACCATATATTGTTGAATCTATTGTATTAGATTCTGAAACAAGTTCAGAATG
>JACDJA010001557.1_pt1 | contig 18806 bp, 23 predicted proteins | sample 7449241 | NCBI WGS metagenome assembly JACDJA01 (sample SAMN14253289, study PRJNA609438) | sludge metagenome | isolation source: initial anaerobic sludge | collected 2018-12-20 | reverse complement strand
TATATTCTTTTCTTGCTTATTGCCGGAGACCAAAATGGCGCCCCCCTTATTACTCGCCCTTTGTCTGCTTTTTTTCTCTTTTTTGGCTAAAACTTTCTCTTTTGGAGAAAAATCACTCTGCACCAACAGATTATCAAGCTCAACAATCCCGCCTAAAATCTTCACGATATTGACAAAATTTTCAAAACTACCTTTGCCACTTTTTTCAAAAATTTTATATGTTGATAGCGACATACTCGTTCTTGATGCCATCTCTTCTTGGGTAATATTTTGTTTCAAACGCTTTTTTTTAACTCTTTTAGCAAATTCAATTATAACTTCTTTTGTTGTACTAAATTCATTCATACTATTACCTTAATAGATTAAAATATAACTATTATAGCATAAATTTTTATATAATAGTTTATATATTACCTATTATATTATAGACAATATTATATTTAACTTAATAGTTTAAATTTAATACCTTGCTATAATAAAATTCATTTAATAGTCAAAAATATAACTATTATTGTATTTTCAGATAATCATCCACGAATTGTCCGATGTTACAATACCCGTCTGCATCATCGGGCATCGCGCTAAAGTGGCTCTCGCCTTCGAGTCTGCTTCGCTCTACCCATTTTGTCTTGATACTTATAGCACTACCATTCTCGTCTGCTTCATACGAAGTGACCAACTCACATTTATCTGCCTTGCATCCTATGACATAATCACAATTTCTCTTCCCGTCAATCGATACATATCCTTTATTATTTAACTTGAGAAATCTTGCATTGACCCAGCCGGGTTTGAAATCTTCCGAATAGAAGTATTGTGCCACTTCATACACCTTACACCAAGTAGCGCCTCCTACTTCTACACACCGCTCAACCGCCATATAGGCATCGGGCACTTGAGAGCCAACTTTGAGAGAATGATAATCCGGCTCTTGGCGGATATTGAGCACATCATCCTCAGCAACCCCTGTGACAGTAACAAAAAGTGGTGGATTGGCAACATCAATGGCATACATCAATGAAGATAGAAATACCATTAAAAATAGACCCTTGAAATACTTTTTCATTTATCACTCCTTTTGTATGTAAATATTATAATAGCTCAATATAAAATTTTCATATCTCTATCACACCTTCAGGAAACTTCATCTATATCATCCAATGTTGCTATGCGTGTTTGCACATGTATCCTTGTTGTTTTTTGATATTTATTTTTCGCCTTCTAGCAAATTTTTCCATTAATTATCTAAAGGGGAGGTAGGCATAGCCTCTATTTTGCCACTCTATAAGACTGATTTGAGCAGAAGGAACAGGGTGCACAAATGTATAGAAAATATCTTTATCGAGATTGCGTGCTTTCATACCTTGTGAGCATACCTCAAATCTGACATGATACTTTTGACTAAGCATCATAAATCCTGCCAATAACTCCTTTTGACTATTTTTAAGTTCTTGGTCATTATCGTATGGCGATTGTTCTAATTTTTGAACAAAAAAACGATAAGCCTCCCCGTGTATAACTACAACAGCATCAACATTACTTCCTTTTTGTTGAAAATACTCCAAGGTGTGAGAAAATCCTTTGATAAAATGCGATGTGATTGTCTTTGTACTACCTGCTGTCAAATCCACAACAACTTTTTGTGTTGGTTGCTGTGCAAAAGCAAATGCGGAAACCAACAAACTACCCAATAAAAATCTCATTATTTTTTTCATTTTTCCTCCATATATTCTATAAATTATTACTATGTTTTCTAAAATTAATTATATTTTTCTCTTTGCTTTTTCATCTCTTCTATCGTGAGTTTATCTATTTCACTACCTCTTTTTGCTAAATGTTCTAGTATCATATCAAATCTTTCTTGTGGTAAATGTTGTCCTAATTTGACCTTGCCCTTTATATCCAAAGAAACTACTTTATACACTTGCGTGATGTTTATCGTTTTTTCATACACTTCATCACTCATGGGTTTATACTTGCCCTCTTTTTGAAGTTTTTTCATGAGCGATTCCAAAGCCAAAACTTTCTCATCATAATCACTTACTATCCCTATCTTGCCTTGTATGCTCACTGATCTAAAAAAATGCGTTGTAGGACATGCAAGACCATCAAGCGAACTGAAATATGACTGTATCATTGAGTATGGCTCAACAACATTAAAAGAACAAAGAGGATTTTTACTTATCATATCTGCTTTTCGACCTTTTAATGAACCATGAAAATAGATAGCATCTCCTTGATGCACAAAATTTACAGGTACACTATAGGGGATATCATCTTCACATAGTGCCAAAGTACCATACTGGGCACCTGCCAATATATCATCTATTATGCTTCTGTCTTTTATCTCAAATTGTGGTTTCATATTAATAAGCCTGTACGCCAAATTTCAAAAGCATTTTAGGTAAAACATCATCTAAATTTTGAACTTCTTTATCTGTTAATTCTATTAATCTGAAATTATATTTTTTATATATTTCAATTTTTTGTTTTTTTCTATCTAAATATTTCATATCTTCTTCATACCCCCAATACTCGATATATACTTTTCCAGTAGGTACATAAAAGTCGCAATACACATCTTCTTCTATGGGTAACTTTCGTTCATATGCATGTGTAATTTCTGCCATATAGAGCCAATTGTCAATAAGCATTTCAGCTTTTGATCTTACAAAATGCCCGTCAGCTGCTCTATGTTTTGCTTCAAATTTTTCTCTAAATCCAGCTTCTTTTTTTTCTTGGCTATCGTTGCCACTTATCATTTTCATAGTTTCTTTGAGTGTTTTATTATCAATTATACTTTTTGGCCATTTAACATAAGGTACACCTGATTTATTGTCTTCTGTTTGTATACCATTTTGCTTTTTGCCTTGTTCGGTAATGAGCCAACCTTTTAGATGCTTAGCAACCCATCCAAGTTCTGATAAAATGAAATTTATTTTATTAGCAGATGTATTAAAAACTTTTCCTATCTCTGTTGCAGTTATTAGTTTTTTTATATCCATCATATCAAATAGGTTTGAATCTTCACACCATATAATATATTGACCATATTGTTGAGATTCTTTATATTCTGCACCAATTTCTTGACCTTTTTTTGTAATTTTCCAATGCTCTCCATCTCTTTCTATATATCCTGAGTCAGAAAGTTTATTAAATAGTTCTTTCGGTTGTATATTTAATTTTTTAGCCAATGCAGATGTGGATATTTTTTTCATTTTATACCTTTAAAACTTTTAATAATTATAGCCAAACTCTTCACACCATCCCTCGCATCTCATCTTCTGTGATAGTTGCCACTCCAAGTTCACGGGCTTTGTCAAGTTTACTTCCTGCTTCTTCACTCAACATCACAACACGCCTCCATCCAAAAGATATTCAAAAAGAGGCACAATAAATATCGTTTTATCTCCTATCTTGATCGTCTGCTTCTCATCTTTTGTGATCAAATATCCACTATTGAGATTAAAATATTCCATCGCCTCAAGGAGCCCTTCAATCTCTCTTTTTCTCGTTTTTTCATTATCAATAACATAACTTACATTTACAAGATACTCTTTGCCCTCTATTTTTGCATAAAAATCAACTTCTTGGCTTTGTTTAAAATAGTACAAATCTTTTGTTTGTCGTCGTAAATGTAAAAATACGATATTTTCATACAACTTACTCATATCCTGACCTATTGCATAATCATAAATCTTTTTAAATCCGTTATCAATAGCATATATTTTCTTAGGATTCCGCTGCTCTTCTTTGATAGAGTTACGATAAATTGGAAGCGTAAAAATCGCATACGCATCTTCGAGGTGGGAGATATAATTAAAAATAGTATCTTTACTCAGTTTAAACCCTTGCGATTTAAAGTCATTATAAAGTTTTGTAAAACTCACAAGTGTAGCGATATTTGTAAAACAATATTTACTTAAATTCTTAAGCAAACTCCTATTTGTGATGTTGCATCTATCAACAATGTCTTTATATATGATAAGCTCTAGATAATCGCTTAAAATTTTCCTCGAAATAGTTTTATCTTCACCTATAGTTTCAGCAAATCCACCATCAAGGAGATAGTTGTTTAACTCGTTTTTGATAAAACTAAGAGATTTTGAGGAGTTAAGATTGATAGATATTTCTTTGTAGTCTAGATACTCCTTGAATGAAAAAGGGAAAATCTCGTAAGTGGTGGTTCTGCCTCTTAGACTTGTGGCAATTTCTGTTGAGAGAAGCTTAGCTGATGAGCCTGTAATATAGAGTTGTATATTTTCATTATCATAAATTCTTCTTACATACAACTCCCAATTTTGCACCACTTGTACTTCATCTAAAAAAAGATAGATCTTCTCGTCTCTTTTGTGTGGATAAAGCTCAAAATAACCCTCTAATATCAAAGCTAGCGAGGCAAGTTCCAATGGATACAGCCTATCATCTTCAAAGTTGATATAGATAATGTTTTCTCTGGCTATTGTTTCTCTTAATTTACTTATGGTATCAAAAAGAATTGAGCTTTTCCCACTTCTTCGCACACCTACTAGAGAGATAATTTTTTTTGAAACTAAAGGTATATTATAGTCTCTTGAAAGGATGTTTTTTATATCTTTTTCTATAAAGTCTGTAATAAGTCGTTTAAATACATCTTTCATATTAATCCTTTTTAATAAGGATGATTATATACTATTTTATCCCTTCTGTCAAGCATAAATATTTTGTTTTGGATACACATCCACCATCTCTGGCATCTCATCTTTACTCAAAGCCAAAGTGCCATACTGGGCACTTGCCAATATATAATCAATGATTTTTTTATCTTTTATCTCAAATTGTGGTTTCATTTTTCTCTCTTAACACTTTTTCACATCACTATCAAAACTCAAAATTCCATAGCCGTATAGTTCTTTTTTAGCACAAAGCAAAGCATCTACAAAGTCTATATTTTTATGCTCTAAAATATTTAATACTTCCATTTGCAAAACCTTATCTCCAACCATTCCTCTCATTGCGACAATCTTTTTAAGGTCTTGCAATATCTCATTTTTTGGTGCTTTATATACTTTTGTCATAACAAAAAATATCTCTGCCATTACACTATTTGGAATCTGTGCTTTTATCTCACCGCTATCAATCTTTTGGAGTATTTCCCTAGCAAATGCCAAATGCTCCTTATGATCACTTGCTAAAAATCTAATGATGATATTTGTATCAATGAGATATACCATATTTTTCCCTCATGGCTTCTATCATCGCTTTCTCTCTTGCTGTATTCAAATCTTTATATTTTATATTTTTAGCTAAATGTCTATATTTGCCTGCTAATTCATCTATAACAGAATTTTCATGCATAGGCGTAATGATAGCTATGATTTTATTTTTGCGTTTATCTATGACACTTACACTCTCTTTTAGCTTTGTAATCAAAGAGATGTTTTTTTGTATCTCACCTATGCTTACACTTTGCATAATATTCCTTTTACATATATTAAAAGTATTATATATAAATAAGAAGATGTTGTCAAGAGAATTAAAATCTATGGAAACATAAATTTATCATCTCCAAATTTTCAAGAAAATAGTCTTAAACACACAACCTATTTAAAAACCCTAAAATGGTCTACGACCTTAAATTCTCTTAATACATCTTCTTCTTGTGCACCACTACCGATATTGTGAATAATCAATGGCTCACCATTACTATTTCTCTCATCTGAACAAATACCGATGTGATCGAGTATTTTTGTCCTGCCTTGAAGCTCCCACACTACGATATCGCCCGGCTTAAACGTATCATTGACCCTATATTTTCTTGATGTAAGATACGCCTGAATATTCTTTACTCTCCTATGATCGATATTGGGATCAAGTTTATCCGTATAATAAAGTCCTTTATAGCGACTTGGGAATTTCTTTTTATCTTTATAGATGCGTTCTTGCAAATCGATATCCACACCTCTAAATGCACGGATCACCACATCGGTACAGACACCTTTCGAGATAGGAATATCCCCCATTGGGTATTTGATGCTAACATATTCAGGATTGTAGGTCAAGGTCTTACCTATCTGATCTTGTGCCGATTTAATGAAAGCTTCGTTGGTTCCTGCGAAGAGCCAAGTTGAACAAAATAGTATTAGAAAGAATACAAAAAAATTTCTCACATCATCCCTCGCATCTCATCTTCGCTGATAGTAATCACCCTAAGGCTTTAAACCCTAATGAACTTATACATATCTGCGCTATTGTAAAATATCAAAATCACTAAATCCTTCATATCGACCAAAAGATAGCAAATATATGCTTTTTAGAATATTTGGAGAAATATTTTTTAGCTCCTCTAATACACTATTTTCTATGCTTTGCTGATCTAAATCTCCAATTACGTCATCTATGATATTTGGTAAATTTTCACATAATTTTTTAAAGGCATTGCAATCATTGGTAACCAACTCATAAAACTTGTCTATAGAAATTTTTCTGATAAACTCATGCTCATGTGTAATTCCATCAACACTAACCTTCCAAGATATATTTTGGCTTTTTTTGGCAATAATTTCAACCAAAAAACAACGATTTTCTGCACTTTTAAGAAGCATACTTTGCATTTTCATATAAATCTTTTGTGAAGACCCAGAGTTCATGGTATTATGTTTATTTTTCATTTCCACAAAAATTTTTTGATTTTCATTAATTAAATCAAAACCTTTATTTGGAACCAACCAATCACTGTTGATATACTTGAATATATTTTGATGAAAATACCCTATATGGTTTGTATTTGATTTGTCCATCTGGCGCAAAATTTCATTTTCTACAATCTCCTCAAGTGTTTTATTGTAAACCTTGCTGTCAAATGTGAGCTTGATAGGGTCTAGTATATTTTTGCTAAATGTTTTCAAATCAATTTGAAATCTATATTTTTCTACTGTATTTTTAACATGATTATATATGTCATCATCTGAAATAAAGCCTAAATTATACCTTCTCATTTTCTACCTCTATAATATCATTCAACAATTTTTTCAATGTTAAACCTAGAACATATGCAAGATTTACCGGAACAGCATTACCAATTTGTTTATATTGCTGTGACAAAGAACCTGCAAACTGCCATGTATCTGGAAAAGTTTGTATGCGTGCATATTCACGTATCTCAAAAGGTCTCGTTTCGTCCGGATGACAACGCTCTGTCTGTTTTTGCGCAGGTGAACAAGTAAGCGTAAGACATGGTTCATCCCAGCTTATTCTTCTTGCTATGCCTGTTTTTCCACCACTCAAATAAAAACTTTTCATCATATATTCTTTTTGAATCTCTGGTGGTAAATCTCTCCAATATCCCCCTGGAGGGACTAAATCCAAAATTCTTTTCTTCTTTTCAGGATATGATTGACCTCGTGATTTAGGAACATCACAATCATACAATTCTCCTTTTTTTAGAGCATCTCTAAGAGTATATAATTTTTGACATGGCTTGGGCCAATCTATATTTACTTTGGCTGCATATTTTTTCTTTACCCCTACTATGATGAGCCTCTCTCGTTTTTGTGGCACTTTATAATCTATGCCTCTAAAAATTTTTGGTTCAAAAACTTCATAGCCCATCGATTCAAATTCATCAATCATAGTTTGCAATGTGCGTCCACCATCGTGATTTTTTAAACCCTTTACATTTTCAGCTAAAAAAATTTTTGGCTGGCTCTCTTTTAAAGCTCTAGCAAATTCATAAAATAGCGTTCCTCTTATATCTCTCAACCCATGCTTCTTCCCCGCATATGAAAAAGCCTGACAAGGATAGCCGCCAGTAAGCAGGTCTACATCTTTATAAGGTTTAAAGTCGACACTAGCAATATCATCATTAACAACATTCCAATTTGGACGATTTCTTTTCAATGTCAAAGCAGCACAAGAGTCAATCTCATTTAAAAGTAAATGTTCAAACCCTGCCTTTTCCATACCAAGAGCCATTCCTCCTGCACCAGCAAAAAGTTCAATATTTGTATGGGAAATACCATTTTTAGGTAGCAAAATAGTATTCAATGGTTCTGTCTCACTCATTTACAAAATTCCTCCTTTTTACTTGATATTATTATACACAATTCACATATATATAGAAATAATCTTTCAAATTGTCATATTTTTCAATATATCACTCACACCATCCCTCTCATCTCATTTTCTGTGATGGTTGCTACTCCGAGCTCACGGGCTTTGTCAAGTTTACTTCCTGCTTCTTCGCCGTAGATGACAAAATCTGTCTTTTTAGATACCGAACTAGATACTTTTGCACCCAAACTCTCCAAATATGCTTTGACCTCATCGCGGCTCACGCTCATAGTGCCTGTGATAACCACTGTTTTGCCTTTAAATGGATTATCCTCGGCTTCTGCGACTATTTCCACGCTTGGGTTTATAATCTCAAAAAGCTTGAGAAGTGTCTCTCTATTGACACGCATAAATTCCAAAAGCGAATTTGCCATCTCCTCCCCAAATCCCTCGATAGATATAAGCTCATCATAGGTTGCATCTACAACTCCAAGTCCAAATCTCTTTGCCAAAGCCTTCGCGCCAACTTCGCCGATATGCTCCATGCCGATAGCATTAAGCACTCTATGAAGTGCGGCACCTTTTGTCGCTTCTATGGATGAGAGGATATTGTTTATCTTTTTTGATTTGAAACCTTCCAAGCCTTCGAGATCTTCATAACGCAGAGCATAAAGATCCAAGATATGATCTATCTTGCCCTCATCAACAAGCTGTTCGACTATCTTTGCTCCAAGACCGTCTATATTCATACACCCTTTGCTTGCAAAATATTTGATAGCATTGGTTATCCTATCAGGACAATCGAGGTTTTGGCACTTGATAAGTGTCCCCTCATCAAGCAACTCACTCCCACAAGTAGGACAAATCGTAGGACGATGCACTACCTTTTCATCCCCATTTCTTCGTTCACTCAAAACTTTGATAATCTTCGGTATCACATCGCCACTTCGTATGATGATAACGCTATCTCCCACGCGGATATCTTTGCGCTCAATCTCATCAAAGTTATGAAGCGTTGCACGGCTTATCATCGCCCCTTCGATGTTGACGGGTTCTATCTCGGCTACCGGAGTGACCACACCCGTTCGTCCAACTTGCAAAGTGATAGCATTGATGCGAGTCACTTTCTCGACTGCCGGAAATTTATAGGCACACATCCAGCGTGGATATTTGACTGTATAGCCTAGCTCATCGGCAATGCGAACATCATCAACTTTGACAACCATACCATCCATCATCATAGGAATGCTCTCTCTTTTGCTTATAAGCTTTTGATAAAACGCTTCTATCTCCTCTATGGAATTGCATTTTTGTCTGTATGGAGGCGATAAAAATCCTTGCTCATATACAAAACTCATCTTCTCAAAAAGTCCGGTTTGCGCTAGAGTATTTTCACCGAGTCCCCAAGGGTAAAAAACAAGTTTTCTCTTTGCCGTGATAGCACTATCAAGTTGTCTGAGGCTTCCTGCGGCCGCGTTTCTAGGATTGGCAAAAAGTGCTTCGCCTTCACTAAGTCTCTCTTCGTTGATAGCTTCAAAATCATCTTTTTTGATAAGCACCTCACCGCGTATCTCGATAAGCCCGTTATAGTCTATCTTGAGCGGCACAGAACGAATGGTGCGGACATTCTCGGTCACATCCTCACCTATCTCTCCATCGCCTCTTGTGATAGCCTGTTTTAGAGTGCCATTTTCATAGATGAGATTCATACTTGCACCATCAAATTTTGGCTCACAAAAAAATGCAACATTGCCTGCATTTTTATAGACGCGCTCTATCCACTCTTCGAGCTCGCTGTTGGAAAATACATCCTCCATACTCCACATTCGTTTTATGTGTTTTGCTTTACTAAACTCATCTCGAACGATGCCACCTACTCTTAGAGTTGGCGAATTAGCATCTACCAATGTTGGATTTACTTTTTCAAAATCTAAAACTTCATGATAAAGCTTATCATACTCCTCGTCACTCGCACTCGGGTTATCGAGTACATAATAGTCATGTGCCCATTTGTTTAAAATTTTGACAACCTCAAGATACTGCTCTTTATTCATTGCGCCTCTTTCGTCTTAGAATTCTCGATATTTTTATCTGAGATTGGTTTTGTGTCGAGTATATAGAGATCCAAAAATGCTTTAAAACGAGCAAAAACTTCACGCAACTGCATCGCATAATAGGCTTTTGTATATTTGATATCTTTTGCTTCAAATCCTACCGCCTCGATTCCTTTTGTTTTTGCTATAAAAAGAGCTCTCTCGAGATGAAATCGTTGTGTGATGATGATAAAATCATCCTTTTTGAAATACTCCTTTGCCCGCACTACCGAATCAAGCGTTCTAAATCCTGCATGGTCAAGCAAGATAGCATTACTTGGCACTCCTGCTTTTATGAGGTCTTTTTGCATTGTCATAGTCTCATTGTAATAGCGTAGCCCATTATCACCTGATGCAAGTATCTTTTTGATCTTCCCGCTCTTGTAGAGCTCTGCGGCGGCATCGATACGGTATTTGTAGTAGTAGTTTATCTTCCCTTTTGAGACATACTTTGTCGTACCAAGAAGAAGCGCATACTCTTTTTTTGGCACACTCTCTACATCTTCATATATCTTTGAATCACACTTAAACGCGATAAAGAGATAAGGTGTCAACAAAAAAATGATAGCTACGATAACTATCGCGATTAAACATCGAATCATTCGCCATATCACTCTCACTCTTTTATCGACTCCCATACATCAAGTGCTTGTTTATGTTCTGCTACATCATGACAACGGATGATGCTTGCGCCGTTTTGGAGCGCTTTGAGGTGTATCGCCAAAGTTCCCGGGAGTCGCTCTTCAACACTACTTGGATAGAGTGCGTCTATCATACTTTTTCTACTTGCTCCAACGAGTAATTCACATCCAAACTTTTTAAAATGGCGCATATTTGCAAGAAGTGTAAGATTGTGCTCTAAACTTTTGCCAAAACCGATACCGACATCAAGGATGATATTTTCACGACTCAATCCAAGTGCTTCACATTTGGCAATGCGTGCTTCAAAGAAATCGCTCACTTCGCTCATCACATCATCATAATGCGGATTTTTTTGCATATCTTGGGGTGTGCCAAGCATATGCATAATGCAAAGTTTTGCTTTATATTTAATCGCTAATTCTATAAGAGCATCATCACTCGCACCCGTGATATCGTTGATGATCTTAAAGCCACTCTTCAATGCATGCTCCACCACACTTGGCGTATAGCTATCTATACTAAAAATGGCTTTCTCATAGAGTCTTTTATCATCGATCTCATCTAGGAGTTCTACGACTCTTTCAAACTCCTCTTTTTCACTCACTTTTGCAGCATTTGGTCTCGATGAGACAGCGCCGATGTCGATGATAGCAGCGCCTTCGTTTATGAGATGTTCAACTGCTTGAAGTGCCTCATCGGGTGCAAATCTACTGTCACTATAAAAGCTATCTTCATTGATATTGAGCACACCCATAATCTTGGTCGAAAAATGCTTTTCCGATAAGAAATCTTGCAAACTCTGTGCCACCTCGCCTAGTCCAAAAGGTTGAGTAAGCTCTTTTTTACTCAAAAGCTTTAGATGCTTTTTTGTCCCAATCAAAAGACAATCACTATACTCACTCTTGCATGTTATCACACCGCTTGGAGATGCCACCTCAGCACCGACGCTCAGTGCATCTTGTTTCAAAATATTCACAGCGGGTGTTTTGATATCTTTGATATAGATCGTGTAAAGCTCCATCTTATCTTGGATGATCCCTCTGCCACCCTTGTCAACATCGAGTGCTTCTAAAAACTCTTTTTTATCACTTATATCGACTCTATATAGCTTCATCATTGCCGTCCTATATCTTTTGACTTGCGTTTTTTTGCAAGCATCTTCAAAAGCACGGTGTGAAGCACAAACTCGCTTCGCACACCACCAAAGTTCAAAACAGTCACTGCCTCTTCAAAAAGCTTGAGACTCTTCTGATCAAAATCATAGTGTTTGCTCTTAAGCGCATCTGCAAGTATAGCTTGTAACATAGCTCTCGCCTCGCTTGAACGCAAGCGTTGGTTTGCTTTTAAAAATCCAAAAACACTCTCAAGCGAGAGCGTATCCACATCAAGATACTGCTGTGATTCTCTTTGGGTGCTCTTTATAGTATTGACAGGAATTCGCGACTTTATCGTAGGTAAGATGCTTGATTTTTGATTGGTTACGAGTATAAATTCCGTATTTTTAGGAGGCTCTTCGAGCACTTTTAAAAGCTTATTTTGCACGATATTTGAAAAACTTTTTGAAGCCATGATGATGACTTTAGTCTGCATACTCGTGATATAGGCTTTTTCTATGGCAAATTTTGCATCTTCAAGAGCAAAGCTCTCCTCTTTATATATCTTATGTATGATCTCATCTTTTTTTTGTCTCTCTAGCAATGCTAGGCTCTCTTCGATATTTTCGGTTATGATTACTTGGCTTACTAACTGCATCATTCTATCTTCAAGTCTTCAAAGAGTGCACTATTTAAAGTCTTATCAAAAAGTCTATAGAGCTGCAACAACTTGATATCCAAAAGCTCATCACTGCTTTCCAAAGGAAAACTATTTTGGATATTTTTATCGAGCACCCACAAAAAGTTATCATCATTTCTATATGCCAATTTTGTAAAAGGATGATCACCGCTACCGATATACCATATGAGATATCCGTTTGGAAAAGAGATATCAAGCATATCTTCAAGCAATTCTATCTCTTGGTTACTCTTAATGTCATTGATATCTATAAACATCCGACCGAGTTGATAGAAAGGCAAAAAAGGCCTACCGAGCGAGACATCATTGATCTTATTTTGTATGTAATGTGCGAACCATCGAAACTTATCGTCGGTCAAAATAAGCACACTTTGCCCCCTAGTGATACGCGAGATGACGCTGTTTATCAAAGGGGTCCACTCGTATCTTCTCTCTTCCATCCATGAGAAATCCGAATTTTCATCGCGAATAGCTTGCAAGGTCCAAGAGAGAAGTTTTTGCATCATCTACTTATCCAACCCATAGGCTTCATGGAGGAGTCTCACGGCAAGTTCTCCATATTTTGCGCTGATTGCCATGGAGACTTTGATCTCACTTGTTGATATCATCTCTATATTGATGTTACTACTAGCGAGTGTACTAAACGCTTTTGCCGCAACTCCTGCATGCGATTTCATCCCAACACCCACAACAGAGACTTTGCAGATATTTTGATCGAAATCCATACCGCCGATATTGTGATTTAAGCTCTCTATCACTCCCTTTGCACTCTCAAGATCATTTTGGGGCACAGTGAAGCCTAGATTTGTTGAGCCATCAATCCCCACATTTTGTATGATCATATCTACATTGATATTCTCTTTTGCAAGTTTAGTAAATATCTCAGCTGCGATTCCCGGCTTGTCAGATACATTTCTGAGTGTCACCCTCGCTTGATTTTTATCTAAGACTACACCGCTTACGAGTACCTGCTCCATTATATTGCTCTCCTTTGTTATTAATGTTCCCTCATTATCGCTAAAACTACTCTTAGCGTAGAGTTTTATATCTAGTTTTTTTGCGAGTTCTACCGATCTGTTTTGCAGTACTTTAGCGCCCATAGATGCCATCTCCAACATCTCATCGTATGATATCATATCTATCTTTTTTGCTTTAGGTTCAATCCTGGGATCAGTCGTATAGATACCGTCAACATCGCTATATATCTCACAAGCATCTGCACCTATAGCTCCGGCAATTGCAACGGCTGAGAGATCGCTCCCTCCTCGCCCAAGTGTTGTGACATTGCCCTCTTTATTGATGCCTTGGAACCCTGCAACGACGACTATTTTACCCTCTTTGAGTGCCTCTTTGATCGGTGCAGGATCGATCGATTCTATCCTTGCATATGTATGCAAATCATCCGTGATGATGCCTGCTTGGCGACCCGTCATAGCGATAGCGTCATAGCCTTTTGACTGAAGTGCGATCGCAAGAAGTGAGGCGGTGACTCTCTCACCCGAACTTAAGAGTATATCCATCTCTCTTTTTGAGGGATTTTTTGAGAAATGCTCCGCATACTCTATGAGCTTATTTGTCTCTCCACTCATTGCAGAGACGACAATCACAAGATCATCTCCTGCCTCTTTTGCTTTTGCAACACGGGAGGCAACATTTTCTATCCTCTCCAAAGACCCGACGCTTGTTCCTCCATATTTATGAACCAACAACATACTCAATATATCCTTCTTTTATAAAATAATTTATCACTCTTCTATAGACCTGTTTTTTAAAATATGAGGCTCTTTTAAAAACCTCATTATACTCAACAAAATCATAATCATCAAACTCCGGAACACTAAAAGCGTTCAAATCTATCTTTGTTTCATCCTTAAGACGAACCAAAAAATATTTTTGTGTCTGCCCATCAAACGGATATCGCTTCTGAGCTCGCTTTATCTTTGGGAAATCATAGGTAATCCAATGGGGAAACTCTCCTAAAATCTCGACATCATCACAGCCAATCTCCTCTTTGAGCTCTCTAAAAAGAGCTTTCACGGGAGTTTCGTTTCCATCTATCCCGCCTTGAGGAAATTGCCATCGGTTTTTTATGCCCAAACTCTTTCCAACGAAAAACTTACATCGCTCAGGATAGTCAGGAGACAGTATAACCGCGGCTACATTTCTACGGTATCTTTTTTTTCTGTACGATAAAGGACTCATAATTATAACTTTATTTCTATTTTAGATTTCAATACCAAAGCTAAAATCTATTTGCAACATTATTTCTGTTATTATTTTAACTAATTTGCTATTAGAACCTTTTGAAAGAAAAACAGTGCTCCTCTATCTTCATATACCTTATTGTGATTCGAAGTGTTTTTATTGTAACTTCAACTCCACTACCAAAATGCATACAACGAGAGAAATCTATATGCAAAAAATATGTGAACAGTTTGCTTTTGAAGTCAAAAGATATGCACTTGCTCCAAAGTCTATAAGCTCGCTCTTCATCGGTGGCGGTACACCCTCTTGCATAGAAGCAAAATTCTATAGTGATTTCTTTACTCGCATCGCGCCTTATCTTAGTGAGGATATTGAAATCACGACCGAAGCCAATCCAAACTCTGCCTCTCTAGAGTGGTTGCAAACGATGAAAGACCTTGGTGTCAATCGCATCAGCTTCGGTGTGCAAAGTTTTGATGATGATAAGCTCAAATATCTTGGCAGAGCGCACGATAGCAGTGAGGCGATGAGAGCACTCAAAGATGCAAAAAAATGTGGCTTTGAGCATGTCTCACTCGATCTCATCTATGGTGTTAAAAATGACACTAAAACACTTTTACAACAAGACATAGAGACTGCTTTCATGTTTGGCTGCGATCATATCTCGGCTTACGAGTTGACTATTGAGGCAGGGACAAAATTTGACGATGAAGACAAAAAAGAGGATGAATCACTTGGTTTTTTTGTAGCGAGCGAAATACAAAAGAGAGGATTTACTCACTATGAGATCTCTAATTTTGGAGCGTATAAGTGCCAACACAATCTAGGCTATTGGCACCTCAAAGAGTACATCGGTATAGGTGCAGGTGCTGTAGGAATGCACAAAAAAAGTAGAATATATAGCACCAATGACATCGCAGAATACATCAATGACCCGCTCCTTGTCTCTACAGAACACCTCAGTGATGAAGATGTAAGGGTGGAGAAGATATTTTTAGGACTGCGCAGTGAGGTTGGCATAGATGAAAAAGTATTGGATACTAAGATGCTCCAAAAAGCGCAAATACTTATTGATGAAGATAAACTTATCTACAAAAACGAGCGATTTTATAACAAGAATTATTTTATCAGTGATGCAATCGCACTCTACCTCATGGATTAAAAGCGCGTACCTTTTACAAAATCTTGCATTTTAAAACAGATTATGTCCATCTAAAGTTACGAGGTGCTCTTAAACTTTTTGTGATAAAATATCCTCACTAATAAGCAGGGGTAGAGATGTTTGGAATCGGCTTTACAGAGTTACTTTTCATAGCGATAATTGCCATACTCTTTTTGGGTCCTGATAAACTTCCCGAAGCGATGGTACAGATAGGTAAATTTTTTAGGAGTGTGAAAAAAACTATCAATGAAGCAAAAAGTGCTATCGATGAAGAGATGCGTCTGAGTGATCTCAAGGAAGAGACACTAAGTTACAAAAAGAAGCTTGATGAGGCAACCGAAGATCTCAAAGGATTTAAAAATATAGATTTTGATCCAAAAAAAGAGATAGCCGATGCATTAGAAGTGGCAAAAAAAGAGCCAAAAAAAGAGGCGCCCAAACAAGAAAAAGTGACTTTTAAAAAAACTCCAAAGAATGATGCAACAAAAGAGCCCGAGGATGACAAATAATGTTTGAAGATCTCAAGCCACATTTAGTAGAACTTAGAAAAAGGCTGGGGTTGAGTGTTGCAAGCGTCCTTGTGTTTTTTCTCATTGCTTTCTTTTTCAATCAATCTATCCTCGCGTGGATTACAAAACCGCTTAATGACGCACTCAATCAAGTTGGCATCATCATCACGGATAAAGATAAAAAGCTATGGGAAACTAACCATGAGGGCAATGTGACAATCAAAGAGAATACAAAGATTATAGCCACAGTAAAACTCCAAGAAAATCTTGAGAAAGCAAGCCTGCAAGCAGCTCCGCTTGATAGCAATCTCTCGGGCTATCTCAAGGAGGCATCCTTGGCCGCTCAAGAGCTTAAAGAGATACTTAAAAAAGAAGAGAACACCTATAAAGAGGGGGTAACCTCGGGATTTTTAGGACGCATCACGACACATCAAGTCGCAGGAACCCTCTTTGTTGCGATTAAGGTTTCCTTCTTTGCAGCACTTTTGGGTGCGCTTCCATTTATACTCTATCAAAGTTGGCTTTTTGTCGCTCCCGGACTCTATGATAGTGAGAAAAAGATGATCATTCCATTTGTGATGGGTGGCTCAATCATGTTCTTTTTAGGTGTACTTTTTGCCTACTATGTCGTGACCCCCTTTGGATTTCAGTTTCTCATCACTTTTGGCGCCTTCTTATATACGCCACTTATCAATATAGAGGACTATGTTGGATTTTTCACGAAGATACTTATGGGCTTTGGTATCGCATTTGAGCTTCCGGTGTTTGCCTATTTCTTGGCACTGCTTGGACTCATTACTGACAGAACACTTATAGACTTTTTCAAATATGCTGTCGTTATCATCTTTGTTGTTGCTGCGCTTTTAACACCGCCTGATGTTATCACGCAACTTCTCATGGCGATACCGCTTGTCTTTTTGTATGGGATATCTATATTGATTGTCAAGATGGTCAACCCTGAAAAAAAGAGTAGCGAAGACTAGATGCATGAGGCTGACCTTCTTACTGTAAGCTATGATTATATTCTCCCAAATGAGCTCATAGCAAAAGAGCCTGCCAATCCGCCTGATAGTGCGAGATTGCTAGTGTATGATAGACAAAAAGATACGATTACCCATACCACCTTTTCTCATCTGCTTGAGTTTATCCCGCCGGAGACAGCTATATTTTTAAATAACACAAAAGTGATCAAGGCAAGAATATTTGGTTATAAAAGCAGTGGTGGCAAAGTCGAGCTACTACTCAATAAACCATTCGGTGATGATAGATTTATGGCAATGATTCGTGGTAAAGTGGCTCTAGGAGCTAAGCTCTTTTTTGATAATAATCTGCAAGCAACTATCCAAGAGCTCCTAGACGATGGCTCGCGTATAGTGACTTTTGAGCAGAGAGGGAAAAAGCTTAACTTCGAAGAGCTAGCTCTAGTCTTGGAGACTATCGGACATGTTCCTTTGCCTCCCTATATCAACAGAGAAGACACAAAAGAAGATATTGTAAATTACCAAAGTCTCTTTGCTAAAAATGAAGGTGCGGTTGCCGCACCCACTGCTTCTTTGCATTTTACACCTCAACTTTTAGATAATTTGCAAAGAGACTTTGAAATTTATGAGCTTACACTCCATGTGGGTGCCGGAACATTTAAGCCAATCGAAGCCGATAATATCATGCATCACATCATGCATTCAGAGTATTTTCACATCCCAAAACAGAGCGCTCTCATCCTTGCATCAAACAAAAAAATACTTGCTGTTGGGACGACGGTTACGAGAACGATTGAGTATTATCACCGCACCCAAAGAAGCGAAGGAGAGTGTGATCTCTTCTTGCATCCTAACAACCCGCCACAAAGGGTCAATCATCTCCTCACAAATTTTCATCTACCTAAAAGTACACTTTTGATGCTTATTAGCTCTTTTTTAGGGAGAGATAAAGCTTTGCAAATATATAATGAAGCTATTAAAGAAAAATATAAATTTTTCTCTTATGGTGATGGAATGTTGATTTTATAAAATAATATGTTATAATATGAAAAATTAGCTGCAAGGGGGTTAGCTAAAATGAAAATATATAAAATAACTTTTACGATTCTTTGTTCTTTGTTGATATTCTCGGGGTGCTCACAAAAACAAGCTAGGATAGACCCCAACAATCCTTTCCCTAAACATCCTAGATATGCTATATTTAAACCCGAAAAAACACAATCAGCCAACTATGTAAATCTCGCGAAAACGATCAGTGAACTGCAAGGAAGACATTATGTTTGGGCAGAAGAAGGTCCTGAGTGTTTTGATTGTTCGGGCTATACCTACTATGCGTTTGGCAAGATGGGCATAGAGATACCGCGCGTTGCAAGAGACCAGATCAAACAGG
>JACDJA010001554.1_pt1 | contig 18818 bp, 22 predicted proteins | sample 7449241 | NCBI WGS metagenome assembly JACDJA01 (sample SAMN14253289, study PRJNA609438) | sludge metagenome | isolation source: initial anaerobic sludge | collected 2018-12-20 | reverse complement strand
TGTCGACGTGCTGACGTGCTGACCGAACGCATGACTGGCACGCTCTATCTGATCCCGGTTCCGCTTGGACCGGTGAGCCCCGACGCCTGCCTGCCCCCCGACACCCTCGCCGTGGCCCGCCGCCTCGCGTATTTCGTCGTGGAACGCGCCAAGACCGCGCGCGCCCACCTCAAGGCGATGGGCCACCCGCAGCCGCTGCAGGCGCTGCACATCGACGAACTCAACGGGCATACGCCGCCAACGGCAATTCCCGCACTGCTGGCGCCGCTCAAAGCGGGCCACGACCTCGGCCTGCTGTCGGAAGCGGGCTGTCCTGCGGTCGCCGACCCGGGTGCTGCGCTGGTGTTGGCGGCACACCGCGCAAACATCCCGGTCGTGCCCTTGATCGGCCCCTCCTCCATCCTGCTCGCGCTGATGGCTTCCGGCCTGGGCGGTCAGCGCTTCGCCTTCCATGGCTATTTGCCCGCCAAGGAACCCACGCGCAGCCAGACCATCCGCGACCTCGAAAAGGCGGCACGGCGTGACCACGCCACCCAGCTCTTCATCGAAACACCCTACCGCAGCGCGGCCCTGCTCGATGCGCTGGCGACGACGCTCGCGCCCGACACGCTGGTGAGCGTGGGCGCCGATCTGAGCCTGCCGGGGCAGTTGATCCAGACGCGCAGCGCCAAACAATGGCGCAGCCAGACGGACCAGGTCAGGGACCGCCTCGTGGTGTTCGCGATCGGAACCTGAGCTGCCGCGGTGATGGCCGTGCGCAGCGGCGCGCACACGTCAAGCCGCATCCTCCGGTTGGACGATTGCCACAGGTGAACGCAGCGGGATGCACACGAAAGGCCGCCTGAGTTATGGTTCAACTTTTGTTCAGCCAATTCCCGGAGAGAAGCCATGTCCCGCCCCATCCTCTACCACAGCCCGATCTGCCCGTTCTGCCAGCGCATCGACATTCTGCTGGCACTCAAAGGCCGCCGCGAGGACGTCGACGTTCGCACCCTCGACCTCGCCGTGCCGCGCCCCGACTGGCTGCTGCAGAAGACCCGCGGCACCCCTGCCCTGCCGGTGCTGGAAACGGCGGACGGCCACATCGTCAAGGAAAGCCTGGTGATCCTGCAGTATCTGGAGGACATCTACCCGGAGCGTCCGGTCGCCCAGCGCGATCCGTGGCGGCGTGCCGTGGAAAACATGCTGACGTGCATGGACAGCGATTTCTTCAGCCAGGGCTATGGCTGGCTGATGAGCCAGGACCCGGCGCGGCGCGCGACGATGCGCGAAGGCATGCTGAAGCAGTACGCACAGCTCGACGACTTCCTGCGGGCGCATGCGCCGCAAGGACCGTTCCTGTTCGAGGAGTTCGGCTGGGCCGAGACCGTTTTCACGCCCTTCTTCCAGCGCTTCTGGTTCCTGGAGTATTACGAGGATTTCCGTCTGCCGGACGAAGCACGCTACGACCGCGTGCGCCAGTGGGCGGACGCCTGCGTGATGCATCCTGCGGCGCAGCAGGCCAGCCGCGAACAGGTCGTCAAGCAGTATTACGATTATGCGAAAGGCTTCGGCAACGGCGCCCTGCCGCCCGGACGCAGCAGATCGTCGCTCGCCCTGGAACCCGACTGGCGCACGCGGCCGATGCCGCCACAGGACAAGTACGGTCGCCTCGCAACCGACGCCGAATTGGGGCTGTGAGGCTGCACAGCTTCATCCGCACGCCCGCCTGTGCGCTCTTCGCCCTTCTGCTTGTCCTCCACCCGTTCACCGCACGGGTGCAGGCACTGTCCCTGGCGACCCAGGTGGCCGGCGGCGAGTTCGAATACCTTGTCCGCCCAGGCGATTTCCTGATCGCCATCGGCGCGCGCTTCGGTATCGACCCACGGCTGCTCGCCGGCGACAACGCCCTTGCCGATGCCGACCGGATTCGCGCCGGGCAGCGCCTGTACATCCGCAATTTCCATATCGTACCGCCCGCGCTGAGCGACGGCCTGCTCGTCAACATACCGCAGCGCATGCTGTTTCACATGGTGCAAGGGAAGCTCGTCGCCGCCTACCCCGTCGGCCCGGGCAAGCCCACCTGGCCCACGCCCACCGGGGAATTCACCGTCATCACGCGGGAGCGCGACAAAACCTGGGTCGTACCGCAATCGATCCGGGACGAACTGCTCGCCCTAGGGAAACCGGTTCTCACGGAAGTGCCGCCCGGTCCCGACAACCCCCTCGGCGCGCACTGGATCGGGCTGGACAGGTGGGGATGCGGCATCCATGGCACCAACGCACCCTCGAGCGTGTACCAGTTCCGCAGCCATGGCTGCATCCGGCTGCATCCCGACGATATTGCCGGACTCTTCGCACGCGTGCGGGTCGGAACGCCGGGCCGCCTCATCTACCAGCCAGTGATGCTTGCATGGCTGCCCGACGGGCGTATCCTGCTCGAAGTACACCGCGACATTTACGCACGCGGCGTCGTTGGCATCGGCGAACTACGCGCGCTGGCGCGGGAAAACGGCTTCGAGACGGCCATCGACTGGGGCGCGGTGAACACCCTTCTTAGCGCAGCAGACGGCGTGGCGCATGAAGTCGGGCGGTTCGTACCGGATTATCCCAAAGGGCATTTATGAACCTTCGCCTTTCCCGCCGGGCCTTTCTCAAGTTCGGCACCCTGGCCACGCTCGCATCGTCCGGAGTCGCATATGCCGCAACCGCCCGAGGGCCGCGACGCCTCGCATTTCATAACCTGCACACGGGTGAAAAGCTCGAACTGGCCTACTGGGCCGAAGGCCTTTACCTGCCGGATGCGCTCGAAGCCATCAACCAGTTGCTGCGCGACCACCGCAACGACGAGGTGGCGGCGATCGACACGCGCCTGCTCGATCTGCTGAACCGTCTCGATGGCGAGTTCAAGTCTGCCGCGCCATTCGAAGTCATTTCGGCCTACCGTTCACCGGCCAGCAATCAGTTGCCGGTGGACAGCACGTCCGGGGTCGCCCGGCGCAGCCTGCACATGGAGGGACGCGCCATCGACCTGCGTCGCGCCGGGGGGCCGCTCGACACTCTGCACCGTGCCGCACTCAGTTTGCAGGTCGGCGGCGTGGGCCACTATCCAGTTTCCGGATTCGTTCACCTCGACGTCGGCCGTGTGCGCAACTGGACGGGGTGAGCGCAGCCGCCTTGCACCACGCCGCGACATGTCTACGATAAGGAAGACACAGTCAATTGCAGGGAGCGCATCATGTCGGGGATCGTGATTGAAACTGCGCCGGACGCAGCACGCCTCGCCAGCCTGGGGGTCGACCGCTGGCCGGAATGGACCTCGGAGAACGCGGAATTCCCGTGGGAATATTTCGAGCAGGAAATAAGCTACATCGTCGAAGGCCGTGCGATCGTGACGCCCGAAGGCGGCACCCCCGTGGAAATCACCAAGGGCGATCTGGTCACCTTCCCTTCCGAACTGTTGTGTAGGTGGAGGGTCGTCGAACCGCTCCGCAAGCGCTACCGCATCGGCTGACCGCCGCTCACGGCCAGTATTTTGCCTTGTCCGGCAGGATCCAGCGCACACCGCCGCGCGGGTCTTCCTTGTCGCCGCGATAACGCGGGATCAGGTGGATGTGCAGGTGCGGCACGGATTGCCCACCCGCCTGTCCGTGGTTGATGCCAATGTTGTAGCCGTCCGGCTGGTGCAGCGCGTCCAGCTTCTCCTTCGCACGCGCGAGCATGTGCAGCAGCGCCGCCTGCTCGGTTTCCGTCGCCTCGAACAGGGTCGCGACATGGCGGCGCGGGATGATGACAGTGTGGCCGAGCGACAGCGGAAAACCGTCGCGATAGGCCACGGCCAGCTCGTCCTCGGCGACAATGCGGTGCGGTTCCAGCACACAGAAGGGGCAGGGCTTGGGAGCGTTCATGCGGAGAGTACGTGTCCTGTTACCGGCCGGCGCCGGTTAAAATTCGTAATTGTCGCCTTTTTGGTACGCGGGTGTCATGCGGGCGGCTTAAGGAGGTCTTAAGCTGTTACGCTGATACTGTTTCCGTGGTCATTGCGTTCGAATTCTTGTGTTGAGGAAAAAATGATGCTCGCAACGTTGAACAAAATTGGTTTCTGCACCCTGGTCGCAGCCGGATGCTTCGGGCTTGCCACACCTGGTCTCGCGGCCGATCACGCACATAATCATGCACCTGGCGCCCATACCGCCGCCCCGGCGCTGAAGCCCGGACAGAAATGGGCGACCGACGACACGCTGCGCCGCGGCATGGAATCGATCCGGCAGACGATGAGCACACGCCAGGAGGCCATCGACAAGGACCGCCTCGGCAGCAAGGATTATCAGCAGCTGGGTGCGGCGGTACACAAGTCTATCGTCGAGGTCGTCAGCCAGTGCAAGCTACCGAAGGATGCCGATTCCGCACTGCATTCCATTGTCCTGGGCGATCTCGTTCAGGGTGCGGAACTCATGCAGAAATCCCCCAAGGTCGACGCACAGCGCGCCGCGGCCCTGGGTGTGCTGCAGGCACTACGCAATTACGGGGAATATTTCCAGCATCCCGGCTGGTCACTCGGTCCCGCAAAGGGGCACTGATCCCGGAAATCCGCGATCAACTTTCGCGGAACAAGCGAATCGCCTCGTCGAGGCGCTGCACGGCATGCACCGTCATGTCGGCAATCTTCTGTTTGGGCTGGTTGGCCGCCGGCACGATGGCCTGGGTGAAACCGAGCTTGGCGGCTTCCTTGAGGCGCTCCTGCCCGCGCTGCACCGGGCGGATTTCGCCGGCCAGCCCGACCTCGCCGAACATCACCAGCTTGTCCGGCAGCGGCTGGCTGCGCAGCGAAGACACGATCGCCGCAAGCACGGCCAGATCGGCGGCGGGTTCGCTGATCTTCACTCCACCCACCGCGTTGACGAACACGTCCTGATCGAAGCAGGCAATCCCCGCGTGGCGGTGCAGCACGGCGAGCAGCATGGCCAGCCGGTTCTGCTCCAGGCCGACCGAGAGGCGGCGCGGGCTCGGCGCATGGCTGGTGTCCACCAGCGCCTGGATTTCCACCAGCAACGGACGCGTGCCTTCCTGCGTCACCAGCACGCAGGAACCCGGCACCGGCTCGCCATGACGCGAGAGAAAGATCGCCGAAGGATTGGATACGCCCTTCAGGCCCTTCTCCGTCATCGCGATCACGCCGATCTCGTTCACCGCGCCAAAGCGGTTCTTGAACGCCCGCACCAACCGGAACGAGGAGCCGGTATCGCCCTCGAAATACAGCACGGTGTCGACGATGTGTTCGAGCACACGCGGGCCGGCGATGGCGCCCTCCTTCGTGACATGACCGACCAGGATGATCGCGGTACCCATCTGCTTGGCGTGACGCGTGAGCTGGGCCGCGCATTCGCGCACCTGCGCGACCGAGCCGGGCGCGGAGCTCAACGCCTCGGAATACAGCGTCTGGATCGAATCGATCACGGCAACGTCAGGTACAAGTTCGCCAAGCTGCGCGAGGATGGCTTCCAGGCGAATCTCCGGCAGCACCGGCAGGTTCGCCTCGGGCAGGCTCAGGCGTCGTGCGCGCAGCGCCACCTGGCGCGCCGACTCCTCGCCACTGACATACAGGGTCTTCTGCCGACCGGAAAGCCCGGCAAGCGCCTGCAACAGTAGCGTCGACTTGCCGATTCCCGGATCGCCCCCGATCAGCGTCACGCCGCCAGGCACCAGGCCGCCGCCGAGCACGCGGTCAAGCTCGCCGATTCCGGTGGGAATGCGGCTCTCCTCGGACGCCTCGACCTCGCGCAGCATCTGCACGCGGCTGGTCGCCGCCAGCGACTGGAAGCGCGGCTTCGCCGCTTCGGCAATGGTCTCGACCAGCGTATTCCAGGCGCCGCACGCGGGGCACTGCCCCTGCCATTTTGGCGACTGCCCGCCGCACTCAGTGCAGGTGTAGATCGTCTTGGTCTTGGCCATCAGGGGGTAGCCTGTTCAGGGTTCTTTACGCGCCAACCCCGCGCTGGTGGCGGATTGCCAACACGCGGATGACATCATGGATCTCGTCATCGCGGTACAGCGCGATGTGGCCAGTTTTGCCGCGCGAGATAACCAGCTCGCGCACCTGATGTCCACAGCGCCTGCCGATATTCGGATGCAGGCGAAGCATATCCAATGCGGATACGATCAGCGGAATGGTCTTGACGGCCGTGCGCGAGTCGGTTTCATACAGAAAACGTGCAAGGCGCGCCAGATCGCGGGCTGCGCTCGCCGCGTAGCGTAGCCTCGCCACACTCAGAGTCTTACCGGCTTGGGAAACTCAGGCATTTCGCCAGCAAGAACCGCCCCCAGGTAAGCATGCACGTCGTCTGCGTCGTAGCCCTCACCCGTCTTGGTCATTTGGCGGTCGGCCTCCAGTGCCTCCGCCATGAACGCGGCGTAGGCCTCGGATTGCGCGACACGTTCTTCCAGCGCCTCGATCATCCAGGCGTGGGGCGATTTGCCCGCCGCCTCGGCCAGTGACACGATCCGCGCCTTGAGCAGCTCGGGCAGTTTGAGTGTGGTAGTCGCGGCCATAATGATCTCCAGTCAAAGAGGTAACACAAAAGTAGCACCGCCATAAGCCAACGTCAATTCATCCCAGATAGTTCAGCCATTCAGACATCGCCAAAACAACGCGTTGCAGGTCGGGCTTCAGCCCAACCTACGGCCAAAAGGGTTATCAGGGATCCATAGAACTCGCAGTTGCCGCGCCATACGCTTACGGAAATCGCATGAAGGCTACATCTTTCGACTCCACCCGTCACCCAGGATAGCGGCCAGCCGCATTCTGCAATACTGCGATACCGTAACGGGGGATTTTTTGCTGACCGCAGCCGGAAGCGCATGACCGTTGCACGCAGAGAAGGGGAAAAAGAAATCGCAGGACTGCAAACCAATTGGCCGATCTGCATGGACCGAAGGCAGACCCCTGGTTGACTCAAAACAAGCTGCCCCGCGGGAAGCGGGGCAGCCGGAGGAGGAACGATCAGAAGCGAACCGACGCGCCCAACATCAGGCTGTGATGACTGCCGTCCAGGTTGCTGAAGGCCTTGTCCCTGTAACGGTCATAGACGTATCCTCCCTTGATGGTCAGGTTGTTCTTCAGCGCGTAATCGACGCCGAAGGCCAGGCTGTGCAACAGATTGTCGATCTTGTCGTTGACCACGTAGGTGGTTGGCACTGCTGTCGCCGTGCTGGCCGTCTTGATGTCGCCACTCGTATCCGACAATGTATAGCTGGCCCGTAGCTTCAACACGTCGGTCGGCTGATAATCGGCGTTGAGTGAGAGCGACAGCGTATCGACCTTGTAGGCGGAGGCACCACGGGGATCGAACACGATATTCGCCTCGAAGCGCCGCATGTTCGTGCCGAAGAAATAAGTCTCGAAATCGTTCTGCGACCAGTCGAGACTGCCGCTCAGGTTGACCCACTCAGACGGCGCATAGTTGAGGGACAGCCCGGCGGCATGGAAGGTATCGTCAGCCTTTTGCTCGTATTCGATCGTCGTCGTCGGCTCGGCACCTGCCCCAGGCTTGTTTGTATCGATGAAGCTCTGGTCGCCGTTCTTCTTGTCCTTGTAGTTGTAGTAGGCATTCAGATGGGTCTGATTCGTCAGCGCATAGCCCAGCCCGGCCTTCAGATTGAACGCGTCTTCCGCCTCGCTGACCAGGCCTGTCTTGTTGGCACGCACCCACGAAGGCGCAAGGCGCAAGGTCATGTCCTTCACCGGACGGGCGCTCCATTTCAGATAGAGCTCGTCGGACTGGGTCTCGTCACTATAGACCGAGGTCGTCGGCCACTGGCCGATATTGGTAGCCGTCAGATAGTTCCACTGCAGGTCGCGGTCGGTATCCAGATGCCGCCACCCTGCCGTCAGCGAGGATCTTGCCGGCAAGCCCCTGAAGCTGGCGGCCACCCCATAATCGAGTGTTTCCAGTTTGTTGACGCGCACGCCCCATTCATCGCGCACGTTCCGATCGAGGATGCCCGCGGGGGCCTCGGTCGATTGGTTGTCGCGCTGGAAGTACTTGACGTAGCCTTCCAGGCCGACGCCGGATGAAAGCCGGTGATTGATGTTGAAGAAAGCGTTGTCGGTGCTGATCTTGCCCGTGAAGCCCGCATCCGCCTGCACGACCGAAACCTCGTCCTGTTCCAACTGCGACATCCCATAACCCGCAGCGAGTGCGGTATTGCCGATGGTCTTCGATAGACGGAAATTATTGGTCTTCAAAGTCGTATCGGGCACAAAGTGCATGGGCCATGCGCCAATCCAAGCGGGGTCCATCGTCACGCCATTGGACAGCTTGGAAACGTCTTCCATCATGAACGTGGGCGCCCCACTACGGAATTTCTCGAGGCTTCCGTCGTAGGCAAACTGAAACATCCCCTTCGGGGCGGCGGTGAAGTTAAGCGAGAAGCGCCCCATGTTTTCGTCTATCGGCTTCTGATAGCCGCGCCACCGCTGCGGGGTGCGCACGCCCGTCGTAGCCGGATCGCCCGTCAGGGCGGCCGTCAGGCTGTTGGTAAAGTCGCCGTTGCCGGCGACGAAGGTCGCGAACTTGTTGCCGTCGCGCTCGTAGCCGTCGACACCCACGGAGAGACTCGATCCCTTGCCGAGCAGATTCGGCTTGAACTTCACCGCCACACCATAGTTGGTGCGCTCGGTGTGGTAATTGGGATTCGCCGGACTATCGTCGTTGAACCAGCTCAGAAATCCCGAGTTTGTGTGCGCCGGAGCGGTAAAGTAGGCGGGATCCACCGGATTGTTTTCCGTCCCTGGCCGATTCAGATAATCGAGGCTATGGCTGCCGGAACGATAATGCGAGTAGTAGCCGCTAAAGCCGGCGCTGTCGTTCCCGCCCCTGATGCTTCCGCGGTGGCTGTCACGGCCAAAGCCCTGCCGCTCCATGCTGAAATAGTCACCGACCCTCAGATTGAAATCGAGATCGGCGTAAAAACCGGAATCGGTATCTCCATCCCACCCGCGCTCGCCGCCGAAGGCCTGCAGATACTGGAGCGAATCGCCTCCCGGGCCGCCGGAATAATTGAAGTAGATCAGCTTGGGCGTCACCTCGCCAGCCACGGTGGGCCCCCTCTCACCGGCGGCAGAAACATCTTCGTCCGCCGCGTAGGCCTGGGAAATCGCCGCCGCCAGTACCGTCAGGCAAGCAACGAAATACTTGCTCGATTTGTTTGCTTTCATGTCAGTTCCCCCATTCGAATCCGGTCAGAAGCGCAGATGCTGGTCAATACCACTGCCGTGTATCGCGTTGTGGCAGGAGGAGCAGTTTCGCAAGGCGGTGGCGGAGATCACGAGTCCATTGCCCGTCGGATTGCTCGTTCCGGTAGGTTGCCCGTGCCGATTACCCGCGACGGAGTGGCATTGCAGGCAAAGTGCGGGCTCGGCAAGCGCGAGCAGCTTCCGGTTCGGCGTACCGTGCGCGTTATGGCAGGTCGTGCAATCCTCGACGACGGGAGCGTGATCGAAGGCATGCGGGCCGCGGACGTTCTGGTGGCACTGGGTGCATTGCGTCGTTTTGCCTGCCAGCGTGGTCTGCTTGCCACCGTGCTGGTCGTGACAACTGACGCAAGTCACGCCCCCTTCCCTGAGCGGATGATGCGAGCGCATGTTGAACTTGACCATCACGTCCTTGTGGCAGCTGGCGCACAGGGCTGCCTCCTTGCCGGCCTTGGTCATGCCCGCGGTGAGCGACTTGATCTTGGGTGTGTGATTGCCGTGGCAATCGCGGCACTGCACCCCTGCCTTGTGGTGATCGGAAAAGGCGAAGTTCATGCGCTTGGAATCGTTCTTGTGGCAACTCAGGCATTCCTTCGAATCCGGCTTGATAGCGACTATCTTGGGCGGCTTGTTGGGGCCCTTGGCCTTTTCTCTCGCCTCGTGGGATTGCAGGTGCTCGACCGCGTTGGTGTGGCAGGCATTGCATTGGCTGTGGAAGGAATGAGACGTCTTTGCCTCGGTTTCATGGCATTCGACGCACTGGTTGCCCTTGATCGGCGCGACTCCAGATATCCCTGCGGCCGGCTGTGCCGCCAGGACGGGCAATACGGCACCGCACAGCAGTGCGGCGAGCAACACAACAAAACGCCTCATGGTTTCCCCCTTTTTGTGATGCATTGATCGTTCGAAAAATCGGGACCGTCGCAGCGGCTGAGTTGCGCGGCGGTGAACGGCAGGTTCATGTTCATTGCGCGGACGGGACTCGGTGCTTCGCCATGAGGCGGTTTTTCAGGTCGGTTGGCGTTTCCTCACCGGCCGGTTCCTTGTGGGCGATGCCAAAGTGGCATTCGATGCAGGTCATGCCTTCCTTTTCGGCCTTGGCGTGGCGGCGTTGGGCCTTTTCGGTCTGCATTTCGGGCGACATCGAATTAGCATGATGGCAATGGCGGCACTCGATGGAGTCGGCCTTCACCATGCGCGTCCATTCGCGCTTGGCCAGTTCGTAGCGCTTGGCCTCAAACTTCTCCGGCGTGTCGATGGTGCCCATGATCTTGCCGTAGACCTCGCGGGACGCCTGGATCTTGCGGGTCACCTTGTGCAGCCAGTCCTTCGGCACGTGACAGTCGGAGCAGACCGCCCGCACTCCGGTGCGGTTGGCGTAATGGATGGTCTCCTTGTATTCCTGATAGACCGTGCTTTGCATCTCGTGACAGCCGATGCAGAACTCCAGCGTGTTGCTCGCCTCCATGGCAGTGCCGAGGCTACTCCAGAAGACGATGCCGGTGCCGAAGAACGCTGACATGCCCAGCACCGACAGCGTGGCCCGTGGTCGTCGCAACGCCCGCCAACTGTGCGCAACCCATCTCGACTTGGAACTCTCGTTCATACCCCTCTACCTCGTCCGGACTCTTCGTCGGCGCTCAGAGCGAGAGAATGAAATCGACGAGGTTCTTTACCCTTTTCGGATCGCGGGTCTTGACAGTGCCGTGTTCCTCCTGCTCGCCGTCGACCTCCACCATGCTCGGCTCGGTCATGTGCTTGGTCAACTTGGCGACTGCGTCCGCCTTGCCCTTGTACTTGGCAGCAACTTCCTTGTAGGAGGGGCCATCCTTCTTCTTGTCGATGCTATGGCACTTGGTGCACTTGCTCTCCGTCAGCAATTTGTTCGCGTCGGCGGCATCCGCCGCGAGGACCGGCGTGACGCTGGACACCGAAAAAGCTACGACGCACCCGATGCGGGCTATTACAGAACGTATTTTCATTTCGAGTTCTCCGCTTCATAAGTTTCGATAAGTATTGAATACAAGTTTTCTATAGAATCAGCATATTCACTACGGTCGAAAGTTGCCTTTTTTTGCGACATTGGTCGAATCCTGACTAAGACTTTGGTCGCATATGCAGTGCGCGTTTAGTCTCAAGCGACCATGGTACGATCACCGCCATGAGCCAACACGCCCTGCGACCGACCCGACGCCCTTTCGAGCGCATCACTCTGTCGCACCAATTCCTGCTGCGCAGTGCGCTTCTGTTGCTGGTCAGCATGGTGCTCCTGGGGAGCTGGCTGGCAAGCCAGATCGAGGGAAATGCCGTCAACCGTGCGACCTCGATCACCGCCGTTTATGTTGAAAGCATTCTCGCCACCTATTTGCACGACTCGCACGGCGCCGAGCCGCTGCCTGAGAAATTGCACAGGACGCTCGACCAGATCTTCGTGCTGGGCCCGCTGCGCCGCAAGGTCGTGAACTTCAAGCTGTGGAATGGCGAAGGCAGGATTCTTTACAGCAACGACCCCCGGCAGACCGGTTTGCGCTTCCCGATCGAGGGCATGCTCGCCAAGGCATACGAGGGCGAAGTGCAAGCGCATCTGCACGAGAAGAATGCCGCATCCATCCACGCCCCGGAACTGGGTTTGCAGAAGCGGTTGCTGGAAGTGTATGTACCCGTCCATGACGCCGCGGGGGATCGGGTCATCGCCGTTGCCGAGTTCTACCATTCGACGGAAAAACTGGGGCGTGAGATCAAGACGACGCAGCAGCGCAGCTGGCTGGTGGTGGCGCTCGGGACCATCGTCATCTACCTGCTGCTGCATGGCCTCGTGCGGCGCGCCAACACGACGATTCTCGATCAGCAGCACGCCCTACGCAGCAAGCTGTCGCAATTGCGCGCGGCCCTCGAAGAAAACCAGCGCATGCAAACGCGCCTGAGCGACGCCGGCGCCCGCACCACAGCGCTCAACGAAGAGCTCCTGCATCGCATCGCCGCCGATCTGCACGACGGGCCGGCACAGGACCTCGCCTTTTGCCTGATGCGCTTCGACGAAATCGCCGCGAGCTGCAACAGCCTCCAGCAAGGCGAGGCGCCCGCGCTGCGGGAAGCCCTGCGCACCGCGCTCGACGAAATCCGCAACATCGCCACCGGCCTCGCGTTGCCGGGTATCGCCGATCTTTCGGTGGCCGAGACGGCACGCCGCGCCGTCGCCGACGGTGAGCGCCTATGGAAAAAGACCGTGGCGACCGAAATCGATCCCGCGCTGGGCGACGCCCCCCTGGCAGTCAAGATCACGCTGTACCGGCTGATCCAGGAGTCGCTCGCCAACAGCTGGCGCCACGCGCCCGACAGCGTTCCGCATCTGCGCGTAAGCGGCGATGCCAACCAGCTGGAGATCGTCATCGACGACAGCGGAGCTGGCTTCGACGTGGCGACCGTCGCAGCCTTGGGCCGCCTGGGGCTGGCCTTCATGCGCGAACGCACCCGCCTGCTGGGAGGCACTTTCAAGATCGATTCCACACCGGGCGGGGGCACGCATATCAGTGCCCGCATCCCCCTCATGCAGGAGCACGACACGCGTGACTGATCCGATTCGCATACTGCTGGCCGACGACCACCCCCTTTTCCGCGACGGCGTCGCACACTCGCTCGAGGTGGAACCGAGCTTCCAGATCATCGGCCAGGCCGACAGCGGCAAGAAAGCGGTCGAGCTGGCGCGTCAGACGCGGCCCGACGTGGTGTTGCTGGACGTCAACATGCCCGACATCGGCGGTATCGCCGCGGCAAGGGCGATCACTGCCGAATTGCCTGCCACCCGCATCATGATGCTTACCGTTGCCAAGAACCGGGAGGTCTTGATGGACGCGCTCAAGGCGGGCGCGCATGGCTATGTGTTGAAAGGCATTTCGGCCGCCGAGCTGCGTGACGCCGTCCAGCGCGTGTTCGCCGGCGAAGCCTATGTCACGCCGATGCTGGCGGCGTCGCTGCTGACCGAGTTTTCCCGCCCCGCCACGTCGAACAATCCCCTCGCCGATTTGACACCGCGCGAGGCCGATGTCCTCGAACTGCTCAAGGAAGGCCTCACCAACCGGGAAATCGGCGAGCGCGCAAACCTCTCGGAAAAGACAGTCAAACACTACATGACCAACATCCTGCAGAAACTGCATGTGCGTTCGCGCACGGAGGCCGTGCTGGTCGCCACGAGGCAAACGACGGCGGAACGCGGGACGAGAACGTAGACGCACCGCGCGTTGAGCGGTTCGGGCAGCTTGAGCGTGGCGGGGGCAGCCAAGACGGCTCCTGACAGCAAGGCGACGCCAAAGTGGCGCCACCATAGGCCACCGTCAATTCAAGCCGGGAACACGCCGGTCGACAGATAACGGTCGCCGCGGTCGCAGACGATGGACACGATCACCGCGTGCTCGACCTCCTTCGACAACTGCAGCGCCGCCCACAGCGCGCCGCCCGAGGAAATGCCGGCAAAAATGCCTTCCTCGCGCGCAAGCCGGCGCGTGGTCTCCTCCGCGTCCTGCTGGCTCACATAGATCATGCGATCGACCCGTTCGAGGTCGCAGATCTTCGGCACGTATTCCTGCGGCCACTTGCGGATGCCGGGAATCTGCGCGCCTTCGGTAGGCTGCACGCCGACGACCTGGATCGCGGGATTCTGTTCCTTCAGATAGCGCGAACAGCCCATGATGGTGCCGGTGGTGCCCATACTGGAGACGAAATGGGTGATGCGGCCTTCAGTGTCGCGCCAGATCTCCGGCCCGGTGGTGCGATAGTGCGCCTCGGGGTTGTCCGGGTTGGCGAACTGGTCGAGCACCCGGCCGATGCCCTGTTTTTCCATCGATACCGCGAGATCCCGGGCACCCTCCATCCCGGCCTCACGGCTGACCAGCTGCAGTTCGGCACCAAACGCGCGCATGGTCTGCTGGCGTTCGACCGATGCGTTCTCCGGCATGATGAGGATCAGGCGGTAGCCACGCATTGCTGCCGCCATCGCCAGCGCGATGCCGGTATTGCCGCTGGTCGCCTCGATCAGGGTATCGCCCGGCTCGATCTCGCCGCGCGCCTCCGCCTGCTCGATCATCGACAGGGCGGGACGGTCCTTCACCGAGCCGGCGGGGTTGTTGCCTTCGAGTTTCACCAGCACGACATTGCTGGTGTTGCCCGGCATGCGTTTGAGTCGAACCAAGGGGGTATTCCCAACGCAATCTTCGATGGTCTTGTACATGGCTATGGACGCCCGATCGGAAAATACTCGTAGCCCATTTCGCGCATCGCCCGCGGCGCGTAGAGATTGCGGCCATCAAACACCAGCGGCGATTTCAGCAGCGATTTCATGGTGTCGAAGTTGGGGCTGCGGAACACTTTCCATTCGGTGACGATCAGCAGCGCATCGGCGCCTTTCAACGCGTCCATCGGGCTGTCGACCAGCAGCAGGTCGGCGCGCTCCCCGTAGATGCGGCGTGTCTCCTCCATCGCCGCCGGGTCGTAGGCCGACACCGTCGCCCCCATCTTCCACAAGGCGTCGAGCATGGCGCGGCTGGGCGCTTCGCGCATGTCGTCGGTGTTGGGCTTGAACGCCAGCCCCCACATCGCGAAGCGCCTGCCCGTCAGATCCTTGCCGAAGCGCGCGGTGAGCTTGTCGATGAGCACGTGCTTCTGCGCGTCGTTGGCCTCCTCCACCGCATCGAGCACGCGCAGCGGCACGCCGTTCTCCTGCCCGGTGCGGCGCAGCGCCTGCACGTCCTTGGGGAAGCACGAGCCGCCGTAGCCGCAGCCGGCGTAGAGGAAATGGTAGCCAATGCGCGGGTCGGAACCGATGCCATGGCGCACCTGCTCGATGTCGGCACCGAGTTTCTCGGCCAGTACCGCGAGTTCGTTCATGAAGGAAATACGCGTCGCCAGCATGGCGTTGGCGGCGTACTTGGTCAGTTCCGCGCTTTTCACGTCCATCACGGTCAAACGGTCGTGGTTGCGCTGGAACGGCGCATAGAGCTGGCGCAGCAGTTGGGTGGCGCGCTCGCTGTCGGTGCCGATGACGATGCGGTCGGGCTTCATGAAATCGTCGACCGCTGCGCCCTCCTTGAGAAACTCCGGATTGGATGCGACATCGAAGCCGATCGCCACGCCACGTCGGGCGAGCGCCTCGGTGAGCGCGGCCTTGACCCTGTCGGCGGTGCCCACCGGCACGGTGGACTTGTCGACGACGAGCTTGTACCCGTCCATGTGACGGCCGATGTTGCGCGCCGCCGCGACCACATATTGCAGATCGGCCGAGCCATCCTCATCGGGCGGAGTGCCGACGGCGATGAACTGGATCTGTCCGAATGCGACCGACTCCTCGACGTCGGTAGTGAAATTCAGCCGGCCGGCGGCGACGTTGCGCTGGACCATGTCCTCCAGACCCGGTTCATATATCGGGATGCCGCCCGATTTCAGAATCTCGATCTTGCTCGGATCGACGTCGAGACACAGCACTTCGTTGCCGACTTCGGCGAGGCAGGTTCCAGTCACCAGGCCGACGTAGCCGGTACCAATCACGGTAATTTTCACAAGGTTTCCCCTACAGGTCTTGAATCTCGGATTGAATCTGTTTCAACGCGGCCAGCGGGTCCGCCGCACCGGTAATCGGCCGTCCGATCACCAGGTCCGTTGCGCCCGCACGCAGGGCCTCGGCCGGTGTCATCACGCGGCGCTGGTCGTCCGCCTCGGCACCCGCCGGGCGAATACCGGGCGTGACCAGACGAAAGTCCGGGCCAAGGTCGGCACGCAGCCGCGTGGCTTCCTGCGCCGAACAGACGACGCCATCAAGCTTGCATTGCCGCGTCAGGCGCGCAAGGCGCAACACCTGGTCGGCCGGCGTATCGGCGACCCCGACTTCGTTCAGGTCATCCCCGCTCATGCTGGTCAGCACCGTCACCGCGATCAGCAGCGGGCGCTGCGGTTTATCCCCGGGCCGCTCACGCGGAGGCAAACCCGCCAGCGCCTCCTGCGCCGCCGTCAGCATGCGGCGGCCGCCCGACGCATGCACATTCAGCATCCACACACCCAGCCCCGCCGCGGCGCGGCACGCCGCAGCCACGGTGTTGGGAATGTCGTGGAATTTGAGGTCGAGAAAAACCTCGAAGCCGCGCGCCACCAGCGCCCGCACCAGTTCCGGCCCCGCAACGGTGAACAGCTCTTTCCCCACCTTGACCCGGCACAGCGCCGGATCAAGCCGCTCCGCCAGCGCCAGCGCCGAAGCCGCATCCGCATAATCCAGCGCCACGATAATCTTGTGCGTCATCCCTATTCCCTAAGCCCTAAATCCTAGCCCCTAATTGCTAGCCCTCGCCTTCCCGCCGCTCCGGATCGAAGCTGTCCCAGCGTCCGCACGCCGGACAGCGCCAGAAAAACTGCTTGGCCTTGAAACCGCAGCTGCCGCACTGGTAACGCATCATGCGCTGGCTATGGGCTGCAACGAGACCCTTTTCCACCTGCAGCAACTCGCGTTCAGCGGCAGGCGCATCCATGAGTTCCGCCTCCAGCAGGCGATCCAGCGTGCGCAGGCTGGGATTGCGGCGCAGCTCCTCGCGCGCAAGCTGGCTGGCGGCAGCGGCGCCTTCGGTTTCGGATACCGCCAGATACAGGGCGTTGAACACGTCCTGCGACGGCTGCCGCGCATACAGCGCACGCAACCACAGCACCCCCGCATCCAGCTGGCCCAACTGGCGATAACTGCCCAGCACGCGATCCACCACCAGCGCCATGTGCGCCGCGCTCTGCGTTTCAACCAGACGCCAGTCGGCAATCGCCGCCTCGTGCCGCCCTGCCGCCGCGTCGAGATCGCCCGCCATCAGATTCGCGCGCACCGACTGCCGATTGCTTGCCAGTGCCTGCTGCAAATGGGCTGCGGCGGCGTCAGGGTTGCCTTTTGCCGCCTCCTGCAGCGCCAATTCGCACTGAAAGTGGGCAATCTCGGCGTTCAGCGGTTTGCTGGTGTCCTTTTCCAGCACCCGCGCAGCGTCGATCGCCTTTTGCCAATCCTTTTCCTGCACATAGATTTCCAGCAGGAAGGTGCGCGCCTGGCCATGCCGGGACGTTGCCAACAGGCGGGTGAACACCTGTTCCGCACGGTCGAGCAGACCGGCCTTGAGGTAGTCCTGACCCAGTTCGCTCATCGCGCGCAGGCGCTGATCCTCGGCCAGCCCTTCGCGCTCCAGCAGGTTCTCGTGCATGCGGATGGCGCGGTCGAGATCGCCGCGGCGGCGAAACAGGCCGCCAAGCGCAAAATGCAGGTCGATCGTCTCGGGCTCGAGCTTGACGACTTCGAGAAAGGCTTCGATCGCCTTGTCCGGCTGCTCGTTGAGCAGGAAATTGAGGCCGCGAAAGTACGAGTTGGGCAACGCGCGCGACTCGGTGACCACCTGTCGGATGTCGACCCGCGCCGCCAGCCAGCCCAGCGCAAAGAAAAGGGGAATCGCCAGCAGCCACCAGAGCTCGAATTCCATGATGACGTGCGGTCAGACGGGCCGAATGTCAGTGGCCGTTTCGGTGTCGGCCGGTGCGGAGGCTTTCCCGACTTCACGCCGCAGACGGAACAGCGTAGGCAGCAGCGCCAGCACGCCGGTCAGCACGCCGAGCACGAACGCGAGTCCCAGCATCACGATCAGCGGCGCCTGCCACACATAGCCGAGATAGGAATAGAAAACGACGGACTGGCTGTTCTTGAGCGCGAATCCGAGCACCAGCAGGAAGACCAGCAGTTTGGCCAGCAGGCCCAGATAATGCATGACGTTTTTCATGTTCGTACGGCGCAGGAAAACCCGAACCATTCTACCCGCGTCGGTGCAATCACCCAAGGTTGACTGACTAATTGCCGTGCGTCCTTCAAGCGTACGCTCCTGCCGGCCACACTCAAAAAAAACGGCGCCCTGCGGCGCCGCTTTCCAAACGTCCGAACTGCTCGCGATTCAGCCTGGAAAATCCACCCGGTCGCGGAGTTCCTTGCCCGCCTTGAAGTGCGGCACGTATTTTGCCGGCACTTCTACACGCTCGCCCGATTTCGGATTGCGTCCGATGCGGGCCGGGCGATAGCTCAGGCTGAAGCTGCCGAAGCCGCGGATCTCGATGCGCTCGCCTTGCGACAGGTTACGTGCCAGCGCGTCGAGGATCGTCTTCACCGCGAGTTCGACATCGGCCACCGAGAACTGCCCATGCCGGGCCGCCAGACGGGCGATCAGCTCGGACTTCGTCATGGCTTATTCGGCGCTCTTGTTGTCGAGCTTGGCCTTCAGCAGCGCTCCGAGGTTGGTCGAGCCGCTGGAAGCGGCCGACTCCGCCGCGATTTTCTTCATTGCCGCGTCCTGCTCGGTCATGTCCTTGGCCTTGATCGACAGGTTGATCACGCGGTTCTTGCGGTCGACGTTGATGACCATGGCTTCGATCGCGTCGCCTTCCTTGAAGTGGCTGCGCATGTCCTCGACGCGGTCGCGCGAGACTTCGGACGCGCGCAGGTAGCCTTCCATGTCGCTGTCGAGCTGCACCGTGGCGCCCTTGGCTTCGACCGTCTTGATGGTGCCATTGACGATGCTGCCCTTCTCATGGCCCG
>JACDJA010001553.1_pt1 | contig 18823 bp, 22 predicted proteins | sample 7449241 | NCBI WGS metagenome assembly JACDJA01 (sample SAMN14253289, study PRJNA609438) | sludge metagenome | isolation source: initial anaerobic sludge | collected 2018-12-20 | reverse complement strand
AGAAATGGAAAGCTAACAGTTTGAGGAATTGGCCTGAGATTTACCCTCAGCTTAGTATATTCTTTAGTGAAATTATGTCAAAATATACTAAGTGATTAGACGGCAAGAGGTGAGTTTACACAGTTTATTTTACACACCCATATTTTACTGTCCTTTCCTAATAAACACCACTTTAAGATAATCCCCCTCTCTAAACGTATCACTCACTCTAAAATCTTTTGGTAGAGAGAAAGTCTCTTCGATGCTATATTTTTCATTTAACGCTTTAAACGCTTTAGATATAAAATCTTTAAATTTTTGCATATCAAAGTTTGAAGCATTGGTTGAGGCGACTATTATGCCGCCATTATTTGTGATTTGAATGGCTTCTTTGAGAAGGTTCACATAGTCTTTGGCGGCAGAAAACGTATGTTTTTTTGATCTTGCAAAGCTAGGGGGATCAAGTATGACCATATCAAATAACATTTCCTTTCTTACAGCATACTTGAAGTAGTTAAAAACATCTTCTACGATGATGTCCTGAGTTTCTACATCAATGCTGTTTATGCTAAATTGTTCTTGCGTTTTACTGCGGCTTCGGTTTGCAAGATCAACACTTGTAGTCTTCGTTGCTCCGCCAAGAGCTGCAAAAACTGAAAATGCCCCTGTGTAAGAGAATGTATTGAGTACTGTTTTATCTTTTGCATAAGTATCGCGAATAGTTTTTCTTACCTCTCTTTGATCTAAAAACACCCCTACCATAGCTCCATCATCCAGATATACAGCAAATTTTACCCCATTTTCTTTTACAAGAAGAGGAGACTTGGCTTTGGTACCACAAATAAAATCATTTGCATCATCAAGGTATTGGCCTTTTGCCTCAAATCTCTTTTTTTGGTATATCCCTTTATACTCAATACTGTATTTAAGTGCTTCTAGAATATCTTCTTTAAATGCATAAATACCCATGCTGTACCATGTAACCAAGTAATACCCATTAAAGTAGTCTATGGTTAACCCACCTATGCCGTCGCCTTCAGCATTGAAAACTCTAAAAGCTGTAGTATTTTCATTATTATAAAATACTTCTCTGTATTTGATAGCAGATTTTATTTTTTTAGTAAAATAGCTTACTTCTATATTTTCATCTTTTTTAGACGAAAGTATCCATCCATACCCTTTATTTTGTTTTCCATAGTAACCTTTGGCTATGAACCTTTTTTGGTCATCGAGTAGATTGACTATCGTACCTTCATCCTTGACTTTATTCCAATCAACAATAGACTCTTTTGAAATGAGTGGATGTCCAGTTTCATACTCTTTTATATAATTGGGTTTTATAGTTAGGTTTATCTCTTTATACATATTGATTTATCCTTCTTTGGAATTATAGTATAAATTTTAATTCAAATGTTATAATAACCCACACAAAAGGAGAGACCCTATGGCTTTTACACCAAAGACACCTTACCTTACCACTGCTGATGGAATCATAGAGATTTATTTTGCAAAGCAGTTATGATCTTCTTTATGCACTCAAAACGTTGGGTTACCCTCAAAGTACCAGAGATCCACTCTGGTGGCCAAAGAGCGGGACTTTTGAAGTGATTGTCGGTACACTACTGACACAACAGACCAGGTGGGAGAGGGTAGAAGAGTCACTCTCTAACCTCAAAGAGTGTAATCTCCTCTCTCTTAAAGCACTCAGTAGAACTTCAACCGAAGAGATAGTCAAACAGATCAAACCGAGTGGATTTTATAATACCAAAGCGCTCAGGCTTCAACTGCTCTGTAAAAACATCCTGCTGGATTTTGGTTCATTTGAGTGCTTTCAAAAGGAAGTCGACAGAGCATGGCTTTTAGCACAAAAAGGTATAGGCATGGAGAGTGCAGACTCCATACTCTGTTATGGATGCGGTCGTGATGTTTTTGTTGTGGATAGTTATACGCAAAGGCTTTTAATAGCTTTGGGATATACATTTGATGATTATATGCAGATACAAGAATGGATGCAAAAAGGAATAGAAATAAACCTTGAAAAGATACAAGATATTTACAAATATGAAATAGAGCTTCCTGCCGTTTATGCGAGATTTCATGGGAAGATAGTAGAATATGCCAAAGAGCATACACGCGGTAAAACGGTGAACATACAAGCGCTTATCAAACAAATACAAAGGGTAAACAGATGACAAATATCGTTATCACTGGATGTAGTACTGGTATAGGACTGGAGACAGCAAAGTACCTTAAAAGGAGATTCGTCAAAGTCTATCCGACTGCCAGAGATCCTAAAGATGTAGCAATGTTAAAAGAACTGGGCTTTGAGCATGCAATGGAGCTTGATGTAAGAAATCCTGACGAGATCACAGCAGTGATTTATAAAGTGCTTGGAACCGACAGTAAGATCGATGTATGGTTTAACAATGCGGGTTATGGACAGCCCGGGGCCTTGGAAGACATTACCACAGAAGTACTCAAAGAACAGTTTGAAACCAATGTCTTTGGCTTGCATGAATGTACAAGACAGATCATTCCTGTAATGAGAGAGCAGGGGCATGGCAAAATCATACAACATAGTTCTGTGCTTGGTTTTATCTCACTCTTTGGAAGAGGCGCATACAATGCCAGTAAATATGCCGTAGAAGGACTTACTGACACACTAAGGCTGGAACTTAAAGATACACATATCTATCCTGTACTTCTTAACACCGGGCCCATTTCAAGTGATTTTCGAAAAAATGCAGTACAAAAATTACAAGAAAATGTAGACATGAAACACTCTTTGTTTAAAGAAAAATACTTAAAAAATATAGAAGGGACAGCAAAAAAAGTACCTTTCAAAGAAGATGCTGACGCGGTAGCACAGATAGTACATCAAATTATTTTAGCAGATAAACCAAAACCTAGGTATTACGTTACTAAAGCAACGTATTTACTGGGCTTCGTGAAGAGACTATTGAGTACAGCTAGCTTAGATAAGATATTAGCGAAGATATGACCTCATTCATGTCGTAGCGCTTCTATGGGGTCCATTCTCGCGGCTTTTCTGGCAGGTGAGTAGCCAAAGATCACTCCCACAAGTGTAGAAAATAAAAAGGCAATCAAAATGATATTTTGATTGAAGATAAACGGTATGTCAAATACCGAAGTTCCAATCGCGGCCAAAGACAATCCCAATATAATCCCTATAATCCCGCCTATAGAGGAGAGTACGACGGATTCTACCAGAAACTGCAACAATACTTCCCTCTCCAAAGCGCCAATGGCCAGTCGTATTCCGATCTCCTGGGTTCGTTCCGTAACAGAAACGAGCATGATATTCATAATCCCGATACCTCCTACCAGCAGACTAATAGCAGCAACTGCGCCGAGTAAAAGTGTCAGCGTTTTGGTAGTTGATGAGAGTGTTTTAATAATCTCTTTCATATCACGAATACTGAAGTCATCGTCATTGTCTTTTTTTATATGACGTCTTTCACGAAGCAACTCACTAATTTCCTCTTTTACCTTCTCTGTAGAAATTTCCTTTTTCAAAGAGATCAGCATTGCTTGTATATCTTGATTACCGCTGATACGTCGTTGAAACATACGCGTAGGTACGATAAGCAAATCATCCTGATCTGAACCAAAACCTGACCCTCCTTTGGCTTCAAGAACGCCTATCACTTGACAGGAAAAATTTTGCAGTCTTATTTTTGCACCCAGTGGATTTTGATTATCAAAAAGTTCATCTTTTACACTCTCACCAATAATACAGACTGTTTTACCCGAATTTAGTTCTTGTTGCGAAAATTTCCTTCCTGAAGCCAATTCCCAATCTCTGACTGTAAAATAGTTATTATCACTTCCGCTTACAACAGTGGATTTGTTTTTATTGCCATAAACAACTGTTGTTCCTTTAGTGTTCCCTGGTGCAATCTCATTAATACCTGATATTTCTCTTTTTAGCAGTACAAGATCACTGGCTTTAAACGGATTGGCAGGACTGCTGTCTTTCCTGGAACCTGGAAAGACAATGAGCATATTGCTTCCTAGTTTGGTAATGTTTTGGGTAACATGAGCCGTTGTTCCTTCACCCAAAATGGTCATTGCTATGACCGAAGCCACACCGATGACGATACCCAAAACAGTAAGCAATGAACGCATCACATTGCGGCGGATTGCACGCAGGGCTAACAAAAGTGCATTAAAGAACACTATACATCCTTTCTGTTTTCTTGGTTGCTTTCGATCACACCATCTCTAAAATGCACCGTTCTATTGGCATATTCTGCCATTTCATTTTCGTGGGTGACCATGATAATTGTGATTCCAAGATCACGGTTAAATGATTTCAGAAGATTCATGATTTCAATACTTCTTGCCGTATCGAGATTTCCTGTAGGTTCATCTGCGAGTAGTACCAGAGGTTCTGTTACAATAGCCCTCGCAATTGCAACTCGCTGCATCTGTCCGCCCGAAAGCTCTCCTGGCGTATGGTGAGATACTGCTTTCAATCCTACTTTATCAAGTGCGTCCATCGCTAATGTATGCCGTTTAGTAGCCTCGGTTCCGCGGTAGACCAATGGTAGTTCAACATTTTCTATTGCCGTTGTACGGCCAAGTAGGTTATACCCTTGAAAGACAAACCCCAGATAGTGACGTCTTAAAAGTGCGCGTTGGTTTTGGCTTAGGGCGCCTACATCAATACCATTAAAAAAATATTTACCATCTGTTGGTACATCAAGACAGCCAATGACATTCATTGCCGTTGATTTCCCAGAACCGCTAGGGCCCATGATGGCTACAAAATCACCTTTTGCAATCTTCAAATCGATACCCCTCAGTGCATAAGTTGCTGCACTGCCTTTACCATACACTCTGGTGATCCCCTCTAGTTTGATTATAAATTCAGGTTCTGGCTGCATGATTAATTTTCTTTGGTACCAATGATTATTTCTGTGCCAGGTTCTATATCGCCACCCGTCACCACTGTCAAAATAGTGTCACTATCACCTGCCTCAATAAATACTTGGACTGGTTTTCCTTCTTTTAGTACCCAAACAGATGATTTGGATTCTTGATCGGTGATTTTTGCTTTCTGTTCTTTTTTCTGATGCCTTGGAAGAAGTCTATCGATCATTTTTCCTGATGTCTGATCCTTTTTTAGTACTTTTACAGGGGGAGTAAATCTTAAAGATGCATTGGGTACAAGTAGTGCATTTTTGACAACTTTGGTGATGATATCGGCTGTTGCCGTCATCCCTGGGCGTAACAGCATTTCGCTATTATCCACATACATCACTGCTTCATAGGTCACTACCCCGTTAACTATAAGTGAATTTAGTCGCACTTGTGTGATTTTGCCCGCAAAGGAACGATTAGGATAAGCATCGACATCAAAAGTAGCATTTTGTTCCTCTGCAACTTCACCAACATCTGCTTCATCTACACTGACGATTACTCTCATTCTGGTTAAATCTTCTGCCAATGTAAAAAGTACAGGTGTTTGAAGCGTTGCGGCAACTGTCTGGCCCGCTTCAACATTTTTTACAAGAACTACACCATCAATAGGGGATTTGATGATTGCTTTATTGAGATTGTCTTCATCAAGCTTCAACGCTGCATTAGCCTGTTCTTTTTGGGCAATGGCACTTAGTTTGGCTGCCATTGCCCTCTCATAGGCGGCTTTGCTGGCATCCAACTCTTTTTCTGAGGGTCGTAAACCCTTGGTAGCTTTGTAGAGCTTTTCATACCGTTGGAAACTCCTTTTTTCATCATAAAGTGAAGCTTGTGCGGAGGAGAGGTTTGCTTTAGCAGCAGCAAGAGAGGCTTGAGAACTTTTGACTTGCAGTTCCAATTTCATTGTATCGAGTTTGGCGAGTATCTGTCCTGCTTTGACAGGAGCATTATAGTCAACAAGAACCTCGGCTATAGTACCTGAAACCTCGGTTCCGACATCCACTTTGTTCAGAGGTTCAAGATTACCGGTGGCTGAAACAGTGATTGTCAATGTACCTTTCTGGGCTTCTTTTGTGACATATTCGATCTTAGGCCCGGTAGAAGAGAAATAATAAAACCCAATACCCAATATAATCAATAGAGCAATGGTCAGTATATACCAAAGTTTTTTACTTGTTTTTTTGGCAAATTCTTCCAAACCAAGTGTTTTTGAGATCTCTTTTTTGGAAGTATCCATGTATTCTCCATATTTCTTTATTTATTATTTCGTATTTTATCATAATAGTTGACTTTGGTATTTTTGTATCAGAATTTTCAACAATGCAAGTATAACTAAAGTACTATACATTACTTACACTAACTATACGTTATAATGGGCCAAATAATTTTTAGAATCGATCAAAGGAAAGGTATGGATACAATAAAAATAGGAGTCGTAACCACCAGCGACAGAGCAAGTCAGGGAATTTATGAAGATGTTTCTGGGGTAGCCATCATGAATACGATGAAAGAGTATCTTCTTAATGAATGTGAATATGAATATAGGTGCATACCCGATGAACAAAGCGTTATAGAAACAACGCTAATCAATCTTTCCCGTGATGAGAGATGTGATCTCATAGTCACAACTGGCGGTACCGGTCCGTCAATGAGAGATGTAACGACTGAAGCGACTGAAAATGTCTGTCAAAAACTTCTCCCTGGTTTTGGAGAACAGATGAGGGCTGTAAGTTTACAGTATGTACCAACAGCCATACTGTCTCGGCAAACTGCAGGTATCTGTAACGGTTCCCTCATCATAAATCTTCCTGGGAAACCAAAATCTATTCGTGAATGTTTGGACGCTGTTTTTCCTGCGGTGCCATACTGTATAGACCTTATAGGTGGCAACTTTATGGAAGCAGATGAAGAAGTTATAAAGATCTTTAGACCAAAAGTAAAATAACTTTCTCTGTATCCTCAAGATAGAAATCGGAGAATGAAGAGATACCATAGAATAGGAGTATATTAAATAGTATGAATATAGAATTTATAGAAGAAAAACTAAATGAGATTATTAAAGAATTAGAGTCTGAAGTGATGTCCGTTTTGATGGATGAAAGTTTGGATAAGGGACAAACAAACCTTCATATGAAACCACTTGCCTCTACTAAGCAGATACTTACAAATGCACTTGATAGTATCAAAATGGTAGACAGGCTGGCTAAAGAAGATTTGAAAAAATGATGAAAATCTTCTCACTCTTACTATGGACTACGATTTTTTCTTTTGCAGGTACAACAATGGTTGTACCTTCCTATGTTGCTTTGTCTGGCCTTATTATAATAGTTGGGCTTTTCTTTTGGGGAGTCTACAAAGCAGTTAAAACACAAAAGACTATATATGCACTTGCCATGTTACCTTTTGTGCTTCTTTTGATAGGAATGTTTTTTATCTAGGCACTTCACACTCATTTTCTTGTAGTCGTCATACTTAATCCAAGCCAATCATCCAACCCACCTCTGTACCATTTTATCTTTTCTGGGGGATAACCTAAAGCGAGCAGTGCTTTTATCATATTTGGAGATTGACCGCACCATGCACCATTACAGAAAAGTAAAATGTTTTTAGCCTGTGAAAAGTCTAAAGACTTTTTTGCACTACTAATGCCAAGTTTGGCTAAAGATGCTTTGTATTCCTCTTTAAATACTTCGGGTTTTGTAATATACACATAATGAATATTAATCGCACCGGGTATTGTACGATACTCATACCACTCTTCATCTCTGGTATCTACAAAAAGCATAGCATTGTCATGTTGCATTTTCTTTATAAATGCCAACACTTCCACTTCTCCGTACGTTTCAATCTTTTCATGTAACTTCATAGGGAGGATTGCTTTTCCCGCACTTGTAATGAAGGTTGCCCTACAGGTTTTTGGTACTTTGCTACTGGCATACCTGTCTTTCCAAAACACATTGTTTTCAATGTGTATATCCATACATTCAGGTGCTATCTCACGCTCTATAGTAATGCGTTTTTTTTCACCTTTACTATTAATATAATTGGTCTTTACGCCGCTAAACTGTAATGAAACATTGCTGGAATAAAGGAAAGCAGTTATGCCAAAAAAGAATAAACTCACTTTAATCATCATAGCCTCCTTGATCATGCATTACTGTAACATAGATCTATGTAATACATGTGTAAAATATTTTTATTTATTTTGTTTTCTTAAGTTACATACATTATAATTTTTCATATCTTTTTGTTCACTTGAATGATCCGTGTATTCAATATTTGATATTAATTAAAAGGAAAATCTATGAAAAAAATTACTTCTACACTTTTGAGTGTTTCCGCGGCGCTGACACTGTTAAGTCCTCTCTTGCTAGCAGAAAGTTCCAATTCACACTGGGGATATTCCGGACATGATGGTCCAGAAAGTTGGGGAAAGCTTTCTCCAAAATATGGCATGTGCGGTATGGGAAAAAATCAGTCACCGATCAATATCAGAACTTCTCTTGATGCCGATCTTGCTGCATTAAGCCCGGTGTATAAAAGTGATTCAAAAGAGATTTTAAACAATGGACATACTATTCAGGTCAATGTAGAAACAGGAAGTACCCTGATTGTCGATGGAATACTCTTTGAGTTAAATCAGTTTCACTTTCACACACCAAGTGAAAATCATATTGATGGTAAATCTTTTCCTCTTGAGGCGCACTTTGTTCATTTGGATAAAGAGGGGGATATCGCCGTAGTTGCTGTAATGTTTGAAGAGGGAAAAGAAAACAGAGCATTATCAAAAGTATGGGAAAAGATGCCTAAAGGTGTAAATGAGAAGCATGCTTTAAAACTTTCCGGTATTTCAGAAGCACTGCTCCCAAAGGACAAAGACTATTACCGTTTTAATGGTTCACTTACTACACCGCCATGCAGTGAAGGTGTCCGTTGGTTGGTACTTAAGACACCGGTTAGCATTTCTAAAGCACAGGTTGAAACATTTCTGCACGCAATGCACCATCCCAACAACAGGCCAATTCAGAGAACAAATGCAAGGGTAATAGTAAAATAATTATTTTCTCGTAGATGTCATGCCTGCACTAAGCCAGTCCTGTATACCGCCACGATACCATTTTAACTTCTTTGCAGGGTATCCTATCTCTAAAAGCGCTTGGATCATCGTAGGAGATTGGCTGCACCATGGTCCGTTACAAAAAAGTAACAGTGTTTTGGCTTTGCTGAAATCAAGTTCATCATCCTTTGTTACAGTAACACCTATATGTTTTAAACCGTCTTCAAACTGAAATTCAAAAGAGTCTCTCTCTTTAAAGTAATGAAAGGGTAAATTGATCGCACCAGGGATAGTACGATACTCAAACCATGCCTCTTTACGACTATCAATGAGCAGCATCGTATCATCATGTTGCATCTCTTTGATAAATGCCAGTACTTCCAACTCGCCATAGGTTTCCAAGTCTTCATCTAAATGCATGGGTAATAATTTCCCTGGGGTTACAACAAAAGTAAACTTACATGCCTCGGGTACTTTGGCATTGGCGTAATTTCCTTCCCATAACATGGTGTTATTGATGGGTACTTTTTTGCATACAGAGTCGATGTCCCGTTTTACAACGATATTTTCTGATTTACCTTTGGATCCATCTTTAACCATAATACCGCTATACTCAAAACCTATATTGGCAGCTATAGAATAGGAAGTTATCAACAATGTGGGCAGTAAGTATTTAATAAACATTTTATATCCTAAAATAATATATATTTATTTCATATTAGCATAAATTTTTATATAAGACAATAGCAATTTAGTCATTAGGGTGTAAATAATGTACCTAGAGTATGTTTTCCCTCTAGTAAAAATGACTCTGCTGAACTTAAATCAAATCCATTGCAAAGTAACATTTTTTTACCCCGTTTCATGAGAAAATCTGCTGCTTTAAGTTTGGTTACGATACCCCCCGTAGCAAACTTATCAGTCGGTGTAGATTCCTCAAGAAGTGCATTTTTAGGCAATTTAGTAATTGTTTTATATATTTTTGCGTCCTCATATTCATTTGGATTTTTGTCATAATAGCCGTCAATATCACTCAATATAACCAATAGTTCAGCATTGGTTGCATAAGCAACATTGGCTGAAAGTTGATCATTATCACCAAAAAGCTCTTCTGGAGTTCCAGTAATATCGTTTTCATTGACAATGGGGATAATATCATTTTTAAGGTGGGCATCGATTATATCTTGGAACATTTTGGTTCTTTTTCTAGAATCAAAATCATCTTCAGTCAATAGGATTTGGGCTGTATCTATGCTAAAAATATCGAAATTATTTTTATAGGCCGACATAAGAATCGGTTGTCCTGCAGACGCAAGCGCTTTTTTCCCGATTTGTTTACTTTTGTCGAGTTTCAAAGCCGAATACCCAGCAGCCACTGCTCCTGATGTGACCAGTATTATGTCATAAGTTTTTTCGAGGCTGGCGATGAACTGAACGAGATTAAGCATTCGTTCTTTTGCTATGTTATTATTGTCTGTTAAGACGGCAGTACCTACTTTAATTACAATTCGTTTCATTTATCTTCCTCTATATTAGATTCTTTTGCCTTGATATTAATAATTTTATTAAGGATTAATATAACACATTAGAGTTAAGATAAACTAAAACTAAAACTAAAATCCATAAGTAGACTAAACATAAACTCGATTAAAATGTTCTTCACTTAGATGAGATAACAAACTGGATCTATCTTTTGGCAAAATGAAAATCAAAGGAATAAGTATGGAAATGATATTTATTTTCGATTACATATTATTGGGTGCGTTGGTAGGATTTATGGCTGGGCTTCTGGGTATAGGCGGCGGCGGAATTATGGTGCCTGTCTTTGCAATGCTTTTTGCAATTCAGGGATTGGCTACGGATGAAGTGATGCATCTGGCGCTTGGAACATCGATGGCAACGATCATCTTTACCTCTTTTTCCAGTATGAAAGCACACTATAAACAAAACAACATCGAAATAACGATGGCCGTAAAAATAGCCATCGGAGTGATAATCGGTACTTTTTCGGCCACCTTTGTAGCTTCTTATCTAAAGGGAGTCTATTTAGCACTTTTTTTCAGTCTGTTTATGGGTTTTGTGGCATTTAGGATGTTTCAAAAAGTACACTATACTCATAATAAAAAACCTCACAGTGCGCTTGGTAATATCTTTAGCGGTTCATTCATCGGCGCTATATCGGCTCTTGTGTCCATAGGAGGAGGCTCGCTTAGTGTACCCTATCTGATGCATCAAAACTTTGATATCAAACGTGCTATAGGAACTTCAGCTGCAATTGGGTTTCCTATAGCAATTTCAGGAACACTGGGCTACCTCGTAAACGGTTGGGAAGATACAGATCTTGACCATTGGATAGTTGGGTATATATATTTACCTGCAGTTGTTTTAGTGGCAATCAGCAGCGTCTTTACAGCACCCATAGGAGTGAAATATGCAACAAAGCTTCCTGTGGAAAAACTTAAAAAAATCTTTGGACTTTTAGCAGTGGCGTTAAGTGTGAAAATGCTTTTGTCTGTGATTTAAAAGAATAACGGTTATTCTCATTATGGTTAAATATTAGAAAAAAAGATCATAAAAAACAGCAGTGCTTTACAGTTTCAATCTACCATTATTTATATCAGGTAAGTGTCATTCCTGTAAATGACACTAGCACATGGACTTATACGTTTGTTGCTACTTTATAAGTGGGGTCATCTTCTTCGTAAGTACAAAAAGGGCCTGCTGTTTTGAGTGCTTTTTTACAATCCTCTGAGAGATGACGCAGGGTTAGTTTTTTACCTTCTTTTTTATATTTATCGGTAATGGCATCGATGGCTTCAGCACCTGAACTGTCCATTACTCTGGCATTTTTAAAATCTATTATCACCCTTTGCGGATCATTTTGCACATCAAACTGTTCATTAAACGAAGTGACTGAAGCAAAAAACAAAGGACCCTCAAGCTCATAGACCTTTCTTCCTTGATCATCTGTATATGTACTAGCAAATATCTTCGCGTGTTTCCAGGCAAATACCAATGCAGAGATGATAATACCCGCTATTACAGCTACAGCAAGGTCTTCAAATATAGTAATGATAGTTACGGTAACCAGTACAAATGCATCTGAACGGGGCATATGTTTAATGCGTCTAAGTGAAGAAAATTCAAAAGTACCGATACTCACCATGAACATGATACCTACAAGTACAGCCACAGGGATCACTGCGATAACATCGGAGAAATTCACCAGAAGGATGATGAGAAGCACTGCTGCCGTAAACGAAGAGAGGCGGCCCAGACCACCCGAAGTGAAATTGATGATACTCTGACCGATCATCGCACAACCGGCCATTCCGCCAAAGAGCCCTGAAGTAGTATTCCCTACACCAAGAGCAATACACTCTTTGTTTCCAGAACCACGTTTGCCACCCATTTCATCAAGCACAGAAAGTGTAAGCAGAGATTCAATAAGCCCAACCAATGCAACTATCAGTGCGGTAGGAAGGATGATAGCCATCGATGCTAATGTAAAGAGTTCAGTAACAGGCATCACAAATGAAGGCATAGATACATTTGAAAGGTTAGCAAGATCACCTACGATTTTCGTATCTATACCTATATAATACGTTATCAGCGTAATAGTGACAATGGCTACAAGCCCTGCAGGCGCGGCTTTACTGACTTTAGGCAAAAAATACATTGTTGCCATAGTAAGAGCCACGATAATATACATCACGTAATTTTCTGAAAAACTAGCACTGATGATCTCCCTCCAGTTGCCGCTGTATTGTTCCATATTTTTAGGGGCAAGAAAAGGAAGTTGTGCCAATGCAATGACAATAGCCAAACCGTTTACAAATCCAAAAAGGGCAGGTTGAGGCACAAGACGGATAAACTTACCCATTTTAAGAAGTCCTATACCTATCTGTATGAGTCCTGCGATGATGGAGGTCAGTAAGATATAATGAAGCACCATTAGGGAGAGAGCTTCTTTCCCAAGTTCAGGGTACATTGTGGCCACAGAAAGTCCTAGGCCTACAAATACCACAGCTACAGCTCCGGTAGCACCCGAAATCATCCCTGGTTTACCGCCGATGAGTGCAGTTACAAGTCCGATGATAAATGCTCCATAGAGTCCGACCACAGGAGAAACCCCTGCGATAAATGAAAATGCTATCGCTTCAGGTACAAGTGCCACAGCTACCAATGCCCCGGAGAGGAGATCATTTTTAATGTTTTGTTTTGAATAGTTTTGAATGTTAAACAGAGTAAATCCCTTATATCTACTAAATAATTTTGGAATTTTACCATAATAGTTTGAGTACGGGTTGGGATCTAATTTTGTGTTTTAAACGTTTAATCCACAGCGTGAAGTACTCATGAGTTGTGAAACTTTTACAACCATAGAGAAAAGTAGAATAAGCCATAAAAAATACAATTATTAATATTTACTTATTTAATTCTAATTTTATGATATAATGAAACATAATTTAAAGAAATGGAGGTAGATATTATGAAAAAAACACGTTTAGCGACCGCTTTAATTGCAGGTGCAAGTATAGTTTTAATGACTGGATGCGCAAATAAAATGCAAACGGGCGCAGCAATTGGTGCAGGCTCAGGAGCATTAATAGGCCAGGCTGTCGGTGGCACTACTGGTGCAACTCTTATCGGAGCAGGGATAGGTGGTCTTGCCGGCGGTGCAATCGGAGCCAATGAAGACAGAAAAGACAGAGAGCGTTACTAATCATTCTATTAAAGAGAGCGGGGCACTGCCTTGCTCAATGAAGAAGTATCAAGCCAAACACCCAATCCTGCACTATCACTTAAAATAATCTCACTTTCATTAAACACCATACTCATCTTAACAGGATGAGAAGATAAAAGACTTACTGCATCTAAATCAATCATAGTAATGACATCAGCTTTGGCAGAAGCTACATGTACACCCGCAGTTACTGATATGGGACCTTCGAGCATACACCCCATCATACATTTTACACCAAACTCTCTGCAAAGATCAGCAAGTTCAAGTGCTTGTGTAATACCTGCTGTTTTGGCAAGTTTGATATTGACGTAGTCTATAGCTTGCATTTCAAGGAGTCTTCTTGCATCTTTAATACCAAAGATGGATTCATCTGCAAGCAAAGGGGTTTGAACTCTTTGCTTGATGTAAAGAAATCCTTCTATATCATCAGCAGGGATAGGCTGTTCTATGAATTGGGCTATAATGTTTTCTTTCTCCAAGGCATGGAGTAGAGTGATTGACTCTTTGGCTGTCCACCCCTGGTTTGCATCAAGTCTTAGCTTGATATGTTTATCTAAAGCATTATGTATGGCTTTGACTCTCTCTATATCTTTTTTCGGATTATCGCCTATCTTTATCTTGAGTGTGTCATAGCCTAAACTTACAGCACTCAAAGCATCTTCAATCATCTTGTCAACTTCACCCATGCTTATGGTGATATCAGTTTTAAAATGGGTTTGATTCCCGCCGAGCATCTGATAGAGGGGTTGTTTGGCCGCTTTAGATTTTAAATCATAAAGTGCAATTTCCAGAGCAGATTTAGCTGTAGTATTTTTTAATATCAAGTTATGCATAAGATGTAAAACAGTATCAAAATCCTCTATCTCTTTGCCAAGAATATGAGGTTTGATATATTCGATAGTAGAAATTATGGAACCCATCGTTTCACCAGTAATGACAGGGGTTGGAGCACCTTCGCCATAGCCTACGGAGCCATCATCACACTCAACGATGACCACAAGGTCTTCAAGTGTATCTACACGACGTAAAGAGGTGATGAAAGGTTTTTTGAGTGAAGCTTTGAGAGTGCAGGTCCGTATACTAATTATTTTCATATGTAATATTGGAAAAAAAGACCGCTGCAAACTATGCTAAACAAACCGATGATTCTTTTCATTTTAAGCCTTGCCCTCTAAAGATTCAAGTTCTCGTACCTTGGCTCCCAAATCTCTGATCTGTGCTGCAAGTTTCTCTCTTTTTTGCATGATAAGATATTTTTCATACTCGTCATAAGCATTTTCAAGATTTTGTTCATAACTTTTGTACTCTTTTAGCAGTTTGGCTTTCAGTTCTATATATTCAGCTTTTTTTTCTAATTGAGTTTTTTGCTCATCTGATAATGTTGACATTAAAATCCTCTAATACTTCATATTTTTTAATCATTTATATTATGAAAAGATAACTATCTACGATCAGATAGTTATCTTCTCCTGTCATGTGTCCTAGAATAATTACTTCTGTTTTGTGCCGTATTTCTCGTTCTTGATGTATCTCTGTAATTACTTCTATCTCGTACTGACCTGTTTACATTTTGATTGCGTGTATTGATTTGTCTGCTATATTGGCTACGGTTATTATATTGTGTCCTATTTTTATAATAACCATGACGTCCTACTTGTGCCTGATAACGACGTCCATTATAATATCTGTTTCCTCTATTATAATAGTGTCCGCTTCTATATTTGCGTCCATTGTGGTAATAGTACCCGTTACGATATTGCCCGCCATAATAATACCTTCCACCATAATAGTAATATGGCTGATCGTAATAATATGGGTAACTATACATTGATGTAGCCAGAACGCCCACACCAAGTCCAGTAGCAAAAGCTTGATCTTCTGGTGTACAGGCTGTAAATAACAATGTTGAGCTAAGTGCACCGATCACCGTTAAGTGTTTGAGTTTTTTTCTTATCATGGCAGATCCTTTGTTCGTATTTTTTATCTTATATAGTATACCATAAAGTGAAGTAATTGTGTCATATCAATAATTTTTTTAAAAGCAGTCTATTATGTTGTTACGCACTTATCATTTCCAACACTTTTCCCACCATAAGTCCGCCAAAGGTTCCAATAATATACCCCATCATCGCCATGAGTACACCAATGGGAATAAGTGCTTTGGAGTAGGCAGAAGCTAGGATAGGGGCAGAGGCTACACCTCCAATATTGGCTAGTGATGCCACCCCCATAGAAAAGAGATCAAGTTTGAAGAGTTTGGCAAAGAGTATCATCAAACACACATGTATAGTAATGATGACAAACCCCGCTACGATATAAAGTGGAGCTTGGGTAAGCTCAGCAAAACTAGCCCGTGAGGCAATGAGAGCTACCATGAGGTAGAGCATGATATTTGCCAATTCAAAGCCTCCTGATATCTTGGCAACAGGTGTCATGGCAAAAAGTATCCCAGCAAACGTAGCTACGATGACTATCCATGTGTCGGTGGTAAGAAATGGTGTAGTAGGTAAAAATAGCGCGCCATACTGTGCCAATGCGGAGACCAGAAGGGCAGTGCTCAGCAGGAAGAAAAGAGGGGCAAAGGATATAGGTTCTTTCTGTACCTCTTTGCCTGACAGTCTTTCTCCCACTTCATCTATAGCAGATGTATCGGCTTTGCTCCAAATGTTGAACCTTTTGGCAAAAGGAACAAGGGCAAGAAGTATCATCACCCATATAGCGTAGTCTATGGAGTCAATGAGTAGAGTGTACCCCATCGCAGAGTCAGGCAAGTCCAATGCGCCCTGTATGGCCACCATGTTTGCTGTTCCTCCCATCCATGAGCCACTAAGCGCTGCAAAGGCTTTCCATGAATTAGGTTCAAAGTAGGTATGAAAGAGGGTAAAGGTCCCTATGAAACCAATGGCAATACTGACAGAGGCCAAAAAGAAAGTCAGTAACATTTTCTTACCCAGTTTAAAGATCTCTCTCATATCCGCAGAGAGTAGCATAAGAAAGATCATAGAGGGAAGGAGATTGGATTTTACTGTTTTATAGGTAGCCGTCACAGACTCACTTTTTTGCCAAAGCCCAAAGGTAGAAAAGAGCATCACCGTAAAATAGAGTATAACAATAGAGGGGAGGTACTCAAAAAGCTTATGTCGGCTTTTTTTCTCGGTATAGACGATAAAAGAGCCTATCATCATAAGTACAGCCAGGTAAGTAAATCCGTTTTCTATCATTTGAAAAGTCCCAATCCCAGGTTCCTTATCTCTTCACTCTTATGGAAATCAAATGTTTTATATTCTTTAGTATTAGGTTCTAAGAGATAAATATTTTTACTCGAATTTCTAATGTGTGTCTGTGATTGATTAAAAATAAGCAGTCTCATAGTCTTTTCAAACATTTCCAGAACATTGGCAGTTTTAAAAAAATTATCCGGCATCACCCTTTGGAAAGCATTTCTGCCTAGTACATCTACGGCTATGACATCGTCAAAAGTAGCTTCATTGATACCTAGATTTTCACACAAAAAGCCATCACCATAGATATCACCATCTATACTGTGCTCTTCAAATATTCCAGGTATCGCAATGGTGCAAAGTATAGCATCTTTAATAGTTACGTCATCTTCAGCTGAAAATACTCTCTTATTTCCATCTTGCAGATTGGTTGCTATAAGTTTTAGCGGGATTTGTGTATCTTTCATCTTTCTATCTTGAAAGATATCTTCAAAAATCTTTGCTATTTTGTCATTATCGACTATGGCATTACCAAAAAAAGATAATTTTATCCACTTAAAAATACCGGCAAAATTTTTAATATGCGCATGTATCTCTTTTTCTTTCATCCCTATAGCCATGCAAGCTCCGATGATCCCGCCTATACTTGTACCTACTATCTCTTTTGGCATTATGTTTCGCTCTTCAAGGTCGTGAAGTATTCCCAAATGAGCAATACCCAAAGCGCCACCGCCGGAGAGGACTAAAGTAAAATTTTTTGTTTTGAAGTTTTCTGTCATGAAAGTATTATATCTTAATGAAATGTATATCTAACATCATTAATATCAGTACATTTTTTCAAATATTGAATTATTTTGATATACTTAATGAGATGAAAAGAACATGAATAAAGATATTTTTCTTTTTATAATTATTTTAAAAGCAGGGGAGAAACTATGAAGAAGAAAACATTTCTAAAGTGTGGCATGGTATTTATATTTTTAACGCTTATATCTCAAAATGCATATGCCGACATCTATATGAAGCAAAAACATCATACTGATGCTATAGCAGTGATGAATCAACCCGCCCAAGATGTGATCAGTGAATCTTGGATCACATCAGATAAAGTAGTGGTCATTAACGAAAAAGAGAAACTTATCATAGATATGGATAAGAAAGTGATGACTATGGTCAATCATGAAGAGAAAGAAATTGTAGATATGCCAATGGACTTTTCTACTATAGAGATGGATAAAAAAGAAAATATGTCACCCGAAGAAAAGGCCGGATTCCAACAATTTATGGGCAAAATGATGCAAATGGATATGAAAGTAGAAGAGACGAATGAAAGAAAAAAGATCGGTAAATGGAATTGTCGAAAATATCTTCAAACTATAAACATGGCAATGGGTACAACACATTCTGAAATTTGGGCTACAGAGGACATCAAAGTAGATAAAGATTTATATACAAAATATGCGGTTGGTATGCTAGCTCAAATGCCAGGTATGAGCCAAAACATAGATGCAATAACGCAAGAACTCAAAAAAATAAAAGGTATTCATGTCTATTCAGAGCAAACCATGACAGTGATGGGGCAACCGATGAAGTCTTCTATTGAACTGATCGAATTCAAAGAAGAAAAAGCACCAAGTAGTGTATTTGATCTTCCAGTAGGATATAAAAAAGCAGATGCTTTTTAGATAGAATACATAGTTTGAACTTGTACTAAAACCCAGTTTGGGTGACAAAGAGGGAGCGTAAATCTAACTGTGTAAATTCTAAAAATTAGATTTATTTGATATAGTAGTCAAGTAAATTAATCTAAAAGGATTTACATATGAGCTTACTAAATACAGAAGAATTAAAGCGACAGCTCAAAGAGGGAACTTT